>ERZ773075.423-NODE-423-length-33093-cov-55.7445_pt1 | contig 33093 bp, 33 predicted proteins | sample MGYA00580614_ERZ773075 | MGnify/ENA primary metagenome ERZ773075 (study PRJEB29015, sample SAMEA2738021) | human oral metagenome | biome: human oral; feature: human-associated habitat; material: dental | place: China | collected 2043 ...
GCGAACACTTCCGGGTGGCCGGACCGATGGCCCTCCCATCGCATCCCGCAGGGCGGCTGCCCGTCGTCCAGGCCGGGGCGTCGCCCACCGGTATTGCTTTTGCGGGGGTCGTGGCCGATGTCGTGTTCGGGGCAGTCCCTGACCTAGAGGACGCAATGGCGCAACGGACCGCTCTGCGTGATGCTGCTGTCGCGGCGGGTCGTGACGCCGACGACGTCAGGTTCCTGCCCGGGCTCAACATGGTGTTGGCGGACAGCCGCGAGGAGGCCCATGCGGTGGCCGAGTCCAGTGGGGTGGATGCAACCCTGCACTGGACCGTCATCGGTACCCCGGAGGACGCGGCCGATGCGGTCGAGGCCCGGGCAGAGGCGGGGGCGATCGACGGTTTCATCGCACTGCCCGGCGGGTCGCGGAACTCCGTTGACCTGTTCCTGGAGCAGGTGGTGCAGATACTCGGGCGACGCGGACTGTGCCGGGACGGATACCAGGGGAACACGCTTCGTGAACACCTGGGAATGAAGGGCTGAAGGCCCGCACGGACTGGTTGGAGGCGGGGCGTGGCGAAGGCTCACGGGTCCAATCCCCGTAGGATCGCCGGATGCGTTGTTTCATCGCCGTGGCACCTCCCGTCGATGTCGTTGCCGACATCGACCGCTTCCTGGAACCGCGCCGCACCGCCACCGAGAAATCGCCGTGGCGCTGGAGCCGACCTGCGACATACCACCTCACGCTGGCCTTCATGGCCGACCACCCCGGTCACCGAGTCGAGGAACTGATCCAGGCGCTCGACGAATGGGCCGGGCGTCATGCCCCGCTGGCGATGAGCATCGCAGGCGCAGGCGGATTCCGTGGCCCGGAGCGCGCCAAGGTGTTGTACCTCGGCGTTCCGGGGGTCGCGGCGGTACAGCTGGGGGAGTGGTCCAGGCAGCTGCGGACTCTCGTCACCCACCACGGCGGCAGCCCCGACGGGACGGGTTTCAGGGCCCACGTCACCATCGCCAGGGCCCAGCGCGCCCAGAAAGCAGGGCGTCTTCTCCAGGCCCTCGACACCTACGAGTCCCGGGAGTTCGTCGTCCCCGAGGTCGTCCTGGTGGAATCTCACCTGGCAAACCGGACCCACGAGGTGCTGCACCGCGCGATCCTGCGCGGGTGAGCCGCGACACGCCGAATCTGTACATCCGTACATGTACGCATGTACATTAGCGCCATGGCGAAACGGACGAGGGACCCGGAGGGGCGCAGGAAGAAGATCCTGCAGGCCGCCGGGGAGCTGATCAAGGAGATCGGGATCAGCGCCGTCACCCACCGGAAGGTGGCCGAACGCGCGCGGGTGCCGCTCGGGTCGACCACCCAGTACTTCAAGTCCCTCACCGACATGCTGGCGGAGGCGCTCACGGGGCTGGAGGAGGAACGCGAGGAGAAACTGGCCGAGTCCACCTCCGAACTCAACGAGGTCGATGACCCCGTTGGCTTGGTCGCGGACATGGTGATGGAATCCCTGGCGGATCTGAAACGGACCCGCAACGAGATGTCCTTCGCCCTGCTCTACACGACCCACCCGAAGCTTCGGCGTTTCATCGGCTTCGGCGACGCGGCCCTGGTGGAGCGGCTGTCGCGGAACATCCCGGAGGCGACGGGGCGCGCCGTGCTCGCCTACTGCTACGGGGTCCTGTTCCAGGCCGTCGTCCAGGAAACCGTTGCCCCGCGCGAGGAGATCGAGACGGCGCTGCGCCGCCTCATCGGTGAATCCGCGCAACAGGGGGGACCATGAAAACGAGAGTGCCGCGATCCGTAGGTGCATTGGAACGCGGCACTCCCGGACGGGTAGTCGTTGCAGCGACTCTCGCCCGATTCCACACCACGAGAAAGGGAATGCATGACCTTCATCACGGCGCAGGAACTGCGTAAAACGTATCAAACCAAGACCGGACCGGTGCGTGCCCTCGACGGGCTCAATCTCTCCGTCGAGCAGGGAACCGTCCGGGGACTGCTGGGCCCCAACGGTGCGGGGAAGACCACCGTCGTGAAGGTGCTCACCACCTTGCTGCGTCCGGAATCCGGGAGGGCGAGTGTCGCCGGGGTCGACGTGCTCGCCGATCCCGCGAAGGTGCGTCCGCTGATCGGCACATCCGGTCAGTACGCGGCCGTGGACGAGGTGCTGACCGCCCGGGAGAACCTGGTGCTGGTGGGCAGGCTGTACCGGATCGGAACCCGCCAGGCGAAACAGCGTGCGGAGGAGCTGCTCGAGGCCTTCGACCTGACCGAGGCCGCCGACCGGCCGTTGAAGGGTTTCTCCGGCGGGATGCGGCGGCGCGTCGACCTGGCCGGGGCGCTCGTGATCAACCCTCCGGTGTTGTTCCTCGACGAACCGACCACCGGTCTCGACCCGCAGGCCCGGCTGGGGCTCTGGGAGGTCATCCGGCAGCGTGTGGGGGAGGGAACCACGGTCCTGCTCACCACTACCTGGAAGAGGCCGACCAGCTGGCAGACTCCATCTCCGTGATCGACCGCGGGCACGTCATCGCGGAGGGGACCGCCGACGAACTCAAGGCATCGGTGGGTGGTAAACGCATCGAACTGACCCTCGTCGACGAGGCGGACGCCGACCGGGCACGGAGGATCGTCGCGTCCAGCACTGGAGCCAAGGTGGCGGCCACGGGGCGGGTTCTCACCGCGCAGGTGGGCGACCCCACCGCAGCGCTGATCGCGGTGCTGACGGCCCTGGGTGAGGAGGACATCGAACTACATGATGCCGGCATCCGCCGCCCGACCCTAGACGATGTCTTCCTGACCCTGACGGGTCACGTGGCCGAGGAGCAGGAGGTGGCGGCATGAGCTCGGTTCAGGCCCTGGGACGCGGACCGGTGGCTGGCTGGTTGGGCGACGTCCACGCCGTCCTGGTGCGCAACCTGCTCCAGTTGCGGCGCAGCCCCGAGATCATCGCCTTCTCGCTGACGCAGCCGATCATGTTCGTGTTGCTGTTCACCCAGGTCTACGGCGGCGCCGTGCACGTCCAGGGCAGCGACTACACGCAGTTCCTGATGGCCGGTGTCTTCGGGCAGACGATCGTGTTCGGGTCGATGATCTCCGGTATGTACATGGCCGAGGACCTCAAGGAGGGGATCATCGACCGGTTCCGCACCCTGCCCATGGCGCCCAGCGCGATCCTGATGGCCCGCACCCTCGCGGACCTGGCCGTTGCCGCCTGCTCCGTGTTGGTGATGCTCATCGCCGGTTCCATCGTCGGCTGGCGCTTCCACGCCGGGCTGGGAAATTTTCTCCTCGGGGTGCTGCTCCTGCTTGTCACCGCGTGGTGCTTCAGTTGGGTGATGGTGCTGCTGGGAGTGACCGTCCCCAACCCCCAGTCCCTCCAGAGCATCTCCACGGTCGTGGTGCTGCCGGTCTCATTCGTCAGCAACGCCTTCGTGCCCTCGGAGACCCTGCCCGACTGGCTGCGGATGATCGCCGAGTGGAACCCGTTGTCGTCGCTGGTGCAGGCGGTGCGGACGCTGTTCGGGAACCTCGGCACGGCGCCGATTCCCGATGTGTGGCCGCTGCAGAATTCCGTGGCGGCCATCGTCATCGCGTGGGTGGTGCTGCTGGCGATCTTCCCGGCGCTGACCGCCGTGGTTTTCCGCAGGCGCGTCGCGCGCTGAAACCGCAAGGCTCCCCCACCACTCGATGGGTGGTGGGGGAGCCTGGTGTGCTGGTTGAGGCGGTTGCAGGGGCCCGCTTCTTCTTTACCCCGGCGATCAGGCGTCGAGGAGACCCTCGAACAGAACGGTGGACAGGTAGCGTTCACCGAAGTCGGGCAGTACTGCGACGATCGTCTTACCGGCGTTCTCGGGGCGGTTGGCGACCTCGACGGCGGCGGATAGTGCGGCGCCGGAGGAGATACCGACCAGCAGACCCTCCTTGGTGGCGGCTGCCCGGGCGAACTCGAGGGACTGGTCGATGTTGCGGGTGATGACCTCGTCGATCGCGTTGCGGTCCAGGATCTCCGGGACGAAGTTCGCACCGAGGCCCTGGATCTTGTGTGGGCCGGGCTCGCCGCCGGACAGGATTGGCGACTCGGCGGGCTCGACGGCTATGACCTTCACCTCGGGTTTACGCTCCTTGAGCACCTGTCCGACGCCAGAGACCGTGCCGCCGGTGCCGACACCGGCCACCACGATGTCGACCTTGCCGTCGGTGTCGGCCCAGATCTCCTCGGCGGTGGTGCGGCGGTGCACGTCCAGGTTGGCGGGATTGGCGAACTGACGGGCCAGAACGCCGCCACGCTCTTCGGCGATCTCCTCGGCCTTCGCGACGGCGCCCTTCATGCCCAGAGGACCGGGGGTCAGTACCAGCTCAGCGCCGTAGGCGCGCAGCAGGGCCCTGCGCTCCAGAGACATGGTCTCGGGCATCGCCAGAACCACTGTGTATCCCTTTGCCGCGCCAACCATCGCTAGCGCGATACCGGTATTGCCGGATGTGCCCTCGACGATGATGCCGCCCGGCTTCAGCTCGCCGGAGGCCTCTGCTGCCTCGATGATGGCGGCTCCGATGCGATCCTTGACGGAATTGGCCGGATTGTAGAACTCGAGCTTCGCGGCGACGGTCGCGTTGTTCCCGGCGATGCGGTTCAGCTTGACGAGCGGGGTGCGTCCGATGAACTCTGTGACATTGGAGTAAACGGTCATGTAAGGGACAACGGTGTCTGGATCGTCGCTATTCCCACTACGGCTCGTCGTATCACATATTGGACACTTGGTGCAGGTGCTTTGTGTTCTGGCTCAACGGGAACGGCTGGGCCTAGACTCTCGCTCATGACTTCCCAGCACGATCTGGTACTCGTGGTCGACTTCGGCGCCCAGTACGCGCAGCTCATCGCCAGGCGGGTCCGTGAGGCCCACGTCTACTCCGAGATCATCGGTTCCGAGGCCTCCGTGGAGGAGATCCTGGCCAGGCGGCCATCGGCCATCATCCTCTCGGGCGGGCCGTCGTCGGTCTACGCAGATGATGCACCGCGGGTCGATCCGGCACTGTTCGAGGCCGGGATCCCGGTTTTCGGTATCTGCTACGGCTTCCAGGCCATGGCCCAGGCTTTGGGAGGGGCGGTGGCTAAGACGGGGCAGCGCGAGTACGGTCGCACGCCCCTGTCCATCCAGAACAGCGGCAAACTCCTGGCGACCCTCCCGAACACGCTCAATGTATGGATGAGTCACGGGGATTCCGTTTCCCGCGCCCCGGAGGGTTTCCATGTGCTGGCGCGCACGGCGGGCGCTCCTGTCGCAGCCTTCGAGTGTCGGATGCGGAAACTGGCGGGGGTGCAGTGGCACCCGGAGGTCGCGCACACCCAGTGGGGGCAACAGGTGCTGGAGCACTTTCTGTTCCACATCGCAGGGCTGGCCCCCGACTGGACCCCCGAGAACATGGTCAACGAGGCCATCGCGGACATCCGCGCCCAGGTGGGGGACAGCCGGGTGCTTTGTGCGCTGTCCGGAGGTGTGGACTCTGCCGTCGCCGCGGCGCTGGTACAGCGGGCCATCGGGCCGCAACTGACCTGTGTCTTCGTCGACCACGGACTCCTGCGTGAGGGGGAGGCCAAACAGGTCAAGGAGGATTTCGTCGAGATCACCGGAGTGGACCTGGTGGTGGCTGACGAGTCCGAGCGTTTCCTCGGTGCTCTGGCTGGGGTCACGGAGCCGGAGGAGAAACGCAAGATCATTGGCCGCGAGTTCATCCGCACCTTTGAGGCGATGGCTGCCCGACTGGCGGGGGAACGCGGCATCGACTTCCTGGTGCAGGGAACCCTTTATCCCGACGTGGTGGAGTCTGGCGGGGGAGTGGGGACCGCAAACATCAAGTCGCATCATAACGTGGGCGGTTTGCCCGAGGACCTGCAGTTCACGTTGATCGAGCCGCTGCGCACAATGTTCAAGGACGAGGTGCGGGCCGTCGGTCTGCAGCTCGGATTGCCCGATTCGCTCGTGTGGCGGCATCCGTTCCCCGGCCCCGGCCTGGGGATCCGCATCATCGGTGAAGTGACTGCCGAGCGGCTGGCCGTGCTGCGTCGCGCCGATGCCATCGCCCGCCAGGAGTTGGCGAACGCCCGGAAGGAACGGGAGATCTGGCAATTCCCCGTGGTGCTGCTTGCCGATGTCCACTCCGTCGGAGTGCAGGGAGACGGACGCACCTATGGACACCCCATCGTGCTGCGTCCCGTCACCTCCGACGACGCCATGACTGCGGACTGGGCGAAGCTGCCGTGGGAGTTGCTGGAGAAGATCTCCACCCGGATCACCAACGAGTGCTCCGAGGTCAATCGCGTGGTCCTGGACATCACCAGCAAGCCGCCGGCCACCATCGAATGGGAATAGCTCCGGAGCGAGACGTTTCCGCAGTGCCCAGGGGCTGAACAAAACCTCCCGGCAAGCCACTCCAGGTCTGCTCGAAGCGCGAGTCGCATCACCCGCATCGGTCATCATCCGAATGGTGTCGAACGCATCGATCATTCGCACCAGCGTGGTGATGCGGCCAGCGTCCACGGGGTCCGGTCGCAGGCGTACGCGATGAGTTTCAGGTCGCGGGTAATGACGAGACCGCCCACCTTGTGTTTGAAGGTTCTTGCCCGGCAACGGCTGGGGTCAGAGCGTTGGCAGCGGACTTTGGGAGGGTGCGGTGCGCGGAGGCAGTCGCGTGCAGAGTGTCGCCATCGAGATCGCCTCGGAGTTCTTGGCGTGGTTCCTCGATAAAGAGCAGCCGGGTCGGTTCCAGAGCATCGAGCAGGTCTTCGTCTCATGGGGATCGGCTGACGAACTCCCCGAGATGAGAGCGCTGATAAGGCCCTGGCTCCGGCCCGGCGACCCTGAAAGTCGGAATACGCCTCCCCGCTGGTTTCACGGACAAGGTGCCGACCGATGGGATGCTCGGAACCGGGGGTTCAGCGGCGACGTTCTTGGCGCCACCTGTTGATCTCCCGCAGCCCGTCCTCGGCCAGGGAACCACCCGTGGGACGTGGCATGATGGCCCACAAAATGCAATAGATCAGGAGCCCGGAACCGGCACACATCATGAGCAGAGCGAGCACCAGACGTACGGTCCTGGATTCGTAGCCGGTCGCTTCGGCGATGCCTCCGGCGACGCCTGCGATCCACTTGTCAGAGTCTGAACGAACTACTGTCATCATTTTTTCCTTTCGTTGGTTTTCCTGTTTCTGGGGGAACGTCCGAGGATGATCATCAACCCCAGCGACCCCGCCACCAGCAGCACGCCGGCGAACAACATCTTCATGGGGACGAAGAATCCTTGGCCGAGGGCGGCCCAGGCGGAGATTGCCGCGAAACCGATGACGATCACTCCCGTGACCATGGTCGGAACATCCAGCCGTTTCATGAGGGATACTCCACTTTCACGTCGGACAAGTACCCGTCTATGAGCAACTGGATTCCCCGGGTCTCGGGATCGCGCTCCCGGGCAGCGGTGCCCTCGGGCCAGGACACGTCGATTGCCCAGGCTCGCACGTAGCGGTGGGCCGGTGGCCTCGGCAGTATGATGCGAACCTGGCTCATGGCGGTTCGCACATGAACGAACGCGGGGCTGTCCGCGGGCAGGTGCCGGAGATCCACCACTGCTTCATCGGTCATCGTGAACTGATAGTCGAAACGCTCCTGGTCGGAAAGGGCATCAACAGAGTTCGCGGCCACCTCCACCTCGACGGTGGCAAAAGCAGCGGTGGTGGCGGCGAACATGACTGCGAGCAGCAGCAATGCTGCAGGGAGGCGACGACTGCGCACCAGCAGCCCCCAGCCGAGGATCATGACGCCGACGACTCCGAGGACGATGGAGAAACCCAGGAGGGGATTGTCCAGCAGATCAAACACGACGACACCGGTGGCCGTGAGGTATCCGACGAACAGCACCAGCCCCGCGCCGAGCCAGGAACACTGTCCGCGTTCGGGGGGCTGGGGTTCAGGGGTCTCGGGGGCGTAGAGATCCACGACGGGGAGCTGGGAATCAGCCTCGGCAGCGGGCTGCTCCCGATCGGAGAGGGGGATGCTAGGGGAAACCGGGTGCTTGCGGGGCTCCCGCCAGCGGCGATACAGCACCAGGGCTAGCAACGGAAGCAACAACACGGAGGACAGTGAGGACAGCATCTGTGAGACCGCGGCCACCACCAGGGTGGAGCTCAGGACGATGATGGTCCATTGGGTCCGGAGGCTCCAGGTGCTGAACGCGGGAAGCAGCCGATGGATGAAAGCCTGACGTCCAGTGCGCGGGGTGAGCAGGACTCCCCAGCCGTATGCGATAACACCCACCCCGCTCAGTGCGGAGGTCAGGATGAAGAGGATGCGTATCAGCAGCGGATCAATCCCGAAACGAGAGCCGATGGCCCGGCAGAATCCGGGAGTGAAACCGCCGGCCGGGCGGTCCAGATGAGCGAGCCGTGGGTGCAGCGCTCCCAGATCCACCAGTTCGTTCATGTCTCCAGTCTTACCCCTGAAGCGGTGAGCGGCCATCAGGACTTCCCCTGAGGTTGTCCTTGAGGAGCCCCGAAACCCGGTGAGCGGGGTGGCGTGGTGATTCCCGGCGTGTCAACCTTGAAGGGTCATGACTTCCGACCCATCCATCGCGAACGATCCCCCACAGCTGCAACGTGACCTTTCCCAGAAGGCGATAGCCGGAGTGGCGAGTGGGATCGCTGCGCATCTGCGGTTGCCCGTGCTCTGGTTCCGGGTGGCTTTTGTGCTGTTGGTGTTCTTCAACAGCTTGGGGATGTTTCTTTACGGGGTGTTGTGGGCCCTGGTGCCTGCGGGCGAGCGTGAGGAGGCGCCCGGACTCGCGGGGGCGACCCGGGCCAGTATGCGACCGCAGCGGGTCGAGCGGCGGATCGATGCAGGAATGCTCTTCTCCGCCGGGGCGCTGATAGCCGGGGTGTTGTGGGGGATGATCCCTGGCGAAGACACCGACACTGGTCGGGGGATGTCCCTGTTCTGGCCGTTTCTGCTGGCGGGCGTTGGCGTGGTCCTGATCTGGGTTCAGGCTGACGGGGGCGGTTTGAAGACAGGCTCCCTGGGTAAGCGATCCGGATCGCGGGTCAGGACGATTGCCAGCGTCGCACGGCTCGTCGGTGGATTGATTCTGGTGGGTTTTGGGACCAGCTGGCTTCTCGCATCCCAGTTCGGCTGGGAGGGCCTCCAGACGGTGGTTGCTGCAGCCGTCGCGCTTCTCGCGGGGGTGGCCGTCGTCATGGCTCCCTGGCTGCTTCGTCTCTGGTCGCGGGTCAGGACCGCGGATCGGGAGAGGTTGCGTGCCGAAGCACGGGCCGACATGGCCGCCCATCTGCACGACTCCGTGTTGCAGACCTTGGCCTTGATCCAACGCCAGGCCGATGACCCTGTCCGGGTGGCCTCGCTGGCGCGTCGTCAAGAACGGGAGTTGCGCACCTGGCTCTATGGGGAGGAGACCCGGGCACAGGCCCTCAAGGGCGCCCTGGAGCAGCTGCGCATCGATGTCGAGGAGCGGTTTCCGATCGCGGTTGAGGTGATTTGCGTGAGCGACATGGATCTCGATGAGGCATCCATGGCGCTGGTGCAGGCCGCACGGGAAGCCGTCATGAACGCTGCCAAACATTCTGGCGCCTCCCGGGTCGACGTATTCGCCGAGGTCGAACCTGAAAAGGTTGAGCTGTTCATCCGGGATCGTGGCTGCGGATTTGATGAGGCGATGATCCGCCCGGACCGCCAAGGCGTGAAAGAATCAATCAGGGCGCGAATGGAGCGTCATGGAGGGACGGCCCGGATCCGAACGGCGCCGGGCGAAGGTACCGAGGTCAGGTTGGAGCTGATTCGATGAACCAGGAGCAGAGCAAACCGCTGGAAGAATTGCGTGTGGTGCTCGTGGATGATCACGCCATGTTTCGCGCCGGGGTGCGCCACGAGATCGGGAAAATGTGCCAGGTGGTGGGAGAGGGACACGACGTGGTGTCGTCGGTCACCTCGATCCTGGAGACGAAACCCGATGTGGTACTGCTCGACGTTCACCTGCCAGGTGGCGGTGGAGCCGAGGTGATCAAGCAGGTCACAGCGAAGGCGCCCGAAGTGAAATTCTTGGCACTGTCGGTCTCCGATGCCGCGGAGGATGTGATCGGCGTGATCCGGGCCGGTGCACGAGGATACGTGACGAAGTCGATCTCGTCGGAGGAACTTGTCGAGGGGATCCAGCGGGTGGCTTCCGGGGACGCGGTGTTCTCACCGCGACTGGCAGGATTCGTGCTCGATGCCTTCTCCGGAGCCGTCGACATCTCCAGCATTGATGAGGAACTGGACCGACTCAGCTCTCGGGAACGTGAGGTGCTGAAACTGATTGCCCGTGGCTATTCGTACCGTGAGGTGGCGCGGGAGCTGTTCATCTCAATAAAGACAGTGGAAACCCATGTGTCGTCAGTGCTGCGGAAACTCCAATTGAGCAACCGGCATCAACTCACCAAGTGGGCTACGGACCGGCATCTGGTGTGAATCGGAAATCTGCGGCTTTCGAGACGTGGTTCGCGGGATCCCCCTTCAGGGTGCTCCCGCGAACCACGTCTCCTAATATCAGGCCTTGCGTTTCTTGAGCCAGCCCTGTACCGCCAGGATGATGACGGCTCCAACCACGGAGAAGATCAGACCGCGAATGGAGAAGATCCCGTGGTAGGAGGAATCGAAGATCAGTTGACCGAGCCAGCCGGCGAGCAGTGCGCCGAAGGCGCCGAGAGCGGTGGTGGCCACCCAGCCGCCGCCCTCCTCGCCGGGCATGATCGCCTTGGCGATGGTGCCGCCGATCAGACCGATGATGATGTATGCGATGAAAGTGAGCATGTGTCAAGCATGCCTTGTTGCAACGTCGTAGACCATCAGGTGATCCCCCGGTTCGTCCCTGCGTGTCGTTCAGAACAGCGGACGCCAAGGACTGAGCAGGGATTCTGCGAGTTTCTTCCACCAAGGGCGACGGTGCCATGCGTCAGCTGTCAATTCCACGGTGTTGTCCTCGTCTACGGCGAAGATGTGTTCCATGTGGGTGGCCACGTCGCGGTCGGTGATCTCGAGGTTCGCCTCGTAGTTGCCCCACAGGCTCAGGCGATCCAGGTTCGCGGTTCCGATGGTGGACCACGTGCCGTCGATCACCGCGGTTTTCGAATGCACCATCGCGCCCTGATAGAGGAACAACCGGATGCCAGAGTTCAACAAGTCGGTGTAGAAACCCCGCGACAGCCAGTCCGCTACGGCGTGATTGGAACGGTCGGGAACGATGATCCGGACGTCCACCCCGCGTTTCACGGCGTCCCGGAGTGCGGCCACCAGATCGTCATCGGGGATGAGGTAGGCGTGGGTCAACCAGATGCGTTCGGTGGCGCGATCGATGGCCTCGAGGTACATGTTTCGGATCGGGTAGACCTGAATCCGTGGGACGTTCCGGTGCACTTTCAACGGAGAATTCCAGCGACGCTGCTGATCGTTGGGGAGGGTTGGTAGTCCCTGCCTGCTGGCGTTCTGGTTCCAGAAATCAACGAAGGCGTTCTCCAGTTCAGCAGCCCCGGGGCCAATCACGCGAACGTGGGTATCGCGCCACTGCTGCGCGTACAGCTTGCCGATGTTGTAGCCGCCGATGAATCCTTTTTCGTGGTCGACGATCAGCAGCTTGCGGTGGTCGCGTCCCCATGTTCTCGGCGACCAGGGTTTCGGGAAAGCCGGATGCCGGAGCGCGAGCACCCCCTCAGGCATGGTAAAGAAACGACGCGGCACCACAAGATTCGCGAAATCATCCCAGATGACGTTCACTTTGACGCCACGGGCAGCTGCTCTGCCAAGCGCATCCTTGAAAGCCTCTCCCACCTCGTCGGACTTCCAGATGTAGGTTTCGAAGTTCACCACATCCCGGGCGCCATCAATGGCGGCGAGCATGTCCCGGTAAAGTTCTTCACCGAAGGTATAGACGGTGATTTCATCCTGACCGACGGTCACCGGTGTGGCAGGGGAGTAAGGAAAACGTCGCAGCTTTCGGTGCTTCTTTCGCAACGACTCTCGACCGGTGATACCGATCATGAAGGCGATCTGCGCCAACAGCAGGCCGGCACTGATCCGTGGAATCGCGACACGGAGGAATCTCAGGACTCGCCTCATGACGGCCAAGCCTATTACGGTGATGACACGATGTCTGACTCCCTCTTCCCCGATCTTGCCGCCGTTTTCGCGCCCGACGAGGCGACCGTCGCCACACCTTCTCCGCGGGGGGCTGCGCGGGCTGTTGATGAGAAAGAACTGCTGGCGGGTTTGAATGAGCAACAGCGGGCGGCTGTCATTCACGCCGGTTCCCCGGTGCTGGTCGTGGCGGGTGCAGGTTCCGGCAAGACAAGGGTGCTGACCCGGCGGATCGCCCATCTGGTAGGGGTCCGGGGGGTACATCCCGGTGCGGTGTTGGCCATCACCTTCACCAACAAGGCAGCTGCCGAGATGCGAGAGCGGGTGGCGGAGCTGGTGGGCAATCGGGCCACATTGATGTGGGTTTCGACCTTCCACTCGGCCTGCGTGCGTATCCTGCGTTCCGAGATCGACCGCTTCGGCATCACCAAGTCCTTCTCCATCTATGACGACACCGACTCCAAGCGTCTGCTGTCTTTGGTGATGCGGGACCACCAACTCGATCCGAAACGATTTCCGGTGCGCGCAGTGATGAACGCCATCAGCGGTTGGAAGAACGATCTGGTGGATTTTGAGGCTGCGAAGGAACAGGCCGCCAGCCCGGTGGAGAAGACCAACGCCGAGGTCTATGAGGACTATCAGGAACGGCTGCGGGCCGCCAACGCCCTCGACTTCGATGACCTGATCATGACCACCGTGCACCTGTTCCAGGCGTTCCGTGAGGTCCGGGAGAAATACCGCCGAAGGTTTCGCCACGTGCTGGTGGACGAGTACCAGGACACCAACCACGCCCAGTATGCGCTGATCCGTGAACTCTGTGGACACACCACCCCGTCGGCCACGGGAACTTTGACGGTGGATCCGGCCGAGCTGATGGTGGTGGGCGACTCGGACCAGTCCATCTACGCCTTCCGGGGGGCCACGATCCGCAACATCCTCGATTTCGAGAATGATTTTTCGGGTGCCAGGACGATTGTGTTAGACCAGAATTACCGCTCCACCAACACTGTGCTGCAGGCCGCGAACGCGGTGATCGCCAGAAACCGAGGGCGCCAGGAGAAGGCGTTGTGGAGTGACCTGGGGGAGGGCGCCCCGATCGTCGGCTGGGTGGCTGATACCGAACACGATGAGGCACAGTTCGTGGCGGGGGAGATCGACCGGCTCGTCGATGATGGCCGTGCGCGCTACGGCGATGTCGCGGTGTTCTACCGGACCAATGCCCAATCGCGTGCGCTTGAGGAGGTTTTTATCCGCGTCGGGATGCCTTACCGGGTGGTCGGTGGGGTGCGGTTCTACGAGCGCAGGGAGATCCGCGACGCCATCGCCTACCTTCGAGCTATCGCCAACCCCGCCGACGACGTGTCGGTGCGGCGAATTCTCAACGTTCCCAAACGCGGCATTGGTGACCGGGCCGTGGCGGCGATCTCGTCGCTGGCCGGCGCGGAACGCATCTGCTTCTTCGAGGCCCTTTCGCGCAGCGAGGATGCACCAGGCCTTGCAACCCGTTCGATGAAACAGATCCGTGGTTTCGTGGACCTGATCGAACGGCACCGCGTGAAAATGGCCCAGGGCGATCCTGCCGACGAGATCCTCACCTCGGTGCTCAGTGACTCCGGGTACCTTGCAGAGTTGCAGAATTCCACCGATCCCCAGGACGAGACGCGTCTGGAGAACCTGGAGGAGCTGGTGAACGTGGCGGCAGAGTTTGTGGCGGCTACGACTGCTGTCGATCTCGACGAGGAGAGTGACTCCGGGCTGGCAGCGGGAATGCCCGAACCTGATGCCTCGTTGCCTGCCTTCCTGGAGCGAATCGCACTGGTGGCGGACTCCGACCAGGTTCCGGATGGGGAACAGGGGCAGGGAGTGGTGACCCTCATGACCCTGCACACCGCGAAAGGCCTGGAGTTCGACACCGTGTTCCTCACCGGTATGGAGGAGGGCGTGTTCCCCCACATGCGCGCCATGGAATCGCAGGACGAGCTGGAGGAGGAGCGCCGACTGGCCTATGTCGGCATCACGCGGGCTCGCACACTGTTGCACCTGTCTCGTTCCACAGTGCGGGTCACCTTCGGGCAACCGAGCTACAACCCACCCTCCCGTTTCCTGGAAGAGATCCCAGCAGGGCTGATGGACTGGCGTCGTCTCGGTGAGACCCCGACCACGTGGGCCGCCAGCAACGCGGAGCGCAGGTCACGCACCAGAGAAACAATGAGTTTCGGGACCGGAGGCGGGAAACGCCCGACGGTCAGTGACCTGGCGGTCGGAGACCGTGTAGCCCACACCGCTTTCGGGCTCGGAACGGTGCTGGCCGTCCATGGGGCCGGTCTGAAGCAACAGGTGGACGTGGATTTCGGGTCGGCAGGGAAGAAACGTCTCGCCATCAGTCACGCGCCCATGGAGAAACTGTAGGGAATCGAACAACGGGGTTCCGAGCTGATGCGCGGAACCCCGTGAACCGAGAAAGAACGCAGAACCGTCAGCGGATGGTGACGCCTTGGCTGCGAAGGAACTCCATGGGATCGGTGGCCTTGTAGACGTCACCAGGGGTGGTACCTGCCGGGTAGTACTCGAAGTGCAGGTGAGGTCCGAAAGAACGACCCGTCTGGCCAACGTACCCGATCAGATCGCCGGCCTTGACCGCCTGCCCTGGTTTCACCACAACTTGCGATTGGTGCGCGTACAGGGTCATGCCACCGTTCAGGTGCATGATCACCACGTTGTTACCCGCCCAGGAAGCAGCGGTGGGACTCAGCACGATTCCGGACGCGGCGGCGTAGATGGGGGTTCCCACCGGTGCCGGGAAGTCCTGCCCCGTGTGGTACCGGGCCCAGGCGCCGGTTTGCCCGAAGGTGGAGCCGATGGAGTAGTTCTCCTTGAGCGGCATGGAGCCGCCCCCGGCGGAGGCCGCTGCCAGATCTTCGGCGGAGATCTGAGATGTGTCGACCCCGGCCTTCTTCAGCGACTCGCGCGCCGCGTTGAGACGTTCCTCGGCCTGTTTCTTCTCAGCCTCGATCTTTTCCGCCTGCGCGGCAACAAGTTTGAGGTCGGACTCGATCAGCTGCTCGCGTTCAGCCGCGGTCTCATCCGCGCTGGTCTCCAAAGCATCGTCATGGGATGACTTGAGAGAGGCATCGTGTTCCTTGGCGTTCTCATCCGCGACGGCTGAATCCAGGTCGCCGCGCACCCCGGAGCGGGAGGAAGCGCCGGAGTTGCCAAAACCCTGTTCCACGGCCTGTGCGGCGGCCTCCGGAACGGCGGCGTCGCTGGCCACTTGATCGGAGACAGACTCGTTCCCCGATGTGCGGGAGTACCACGCCCAACCGAACAGGGTCCCGACTGCGAGCAAACCGGCAAGACCGGAGGCGATTGAGACCCTCCCGAAGCGCCGACGCCGTCTCGTCGGGGACGTCGTGGAGATCTCTATGACGTCGTTTGTGTCCGACTGCTCACCGGGAAAGTCGAAAGGATCGACCTCGACCATGGCCCTTTTTGGCGTACTGGCCTTTTCCGTGTGATTCAAGGCTGTGTCTCCGCTCTCGATGGACGTCCGAAACAAACCTTAGCAATTCTCAGTATGCTCTCAAAATCAAGTTTCGAGTCGGGTCAACGTACGACTCGACCGCGTGGCGATCGTGTTCCCATCCCTGCTTTCAGGTCTGGCTCGCTAGCCCTGTGCGGTGCGCTGGCCGAGCCGCGTAGCCAGGTTCGTGAGCTGTTCCGCAGTGAACTGGGTTTCCCCGACGCCGGTGAACAGCAGATAGCTGACGGCTGTGCCGGATCTAGCGACTATCAATTGATACGGTCGCTGGGTGCCGTCGTCGGCTATCTGTTGTTTCACGTCGAAGAGTCGAGCCGCTACGGCCGGTCCATCACTGCCGTCAGTGGTTACGGGGCTCAGCTCCGTGACCTTGGCCGCCGCGACCCTCTTGGCGCAGGAGGCTATGTTCTCCGAGAGCAGATCCCCAAAGGCGGTGGCCGCGGCCTCGTCAGCGAAGGTGAAACGGTACTGGGTGATGCCGAAAACCTTGAAGGCCTCGTCGGAGGAGCCGACCGTGTAGGAGCGTTGCTTGCGGTCGGTGGGGCCCTGCTCGCTGGTCAGATTCACGCCCTCGCAGCCCATCCCGGAGAGCTCCACCTCCCTCGGGCTGCTGCTTCCTTTCCAGTCCAGGTGCCCCGGGGCGATGATCGGGATGTCGTTGGAGATCAGCCAGCCCGGCGGGTTCGCGGCGGGTGGAGCGGCCGGCGTGACTGTGGGAGTGGTGGGGCAGGTACCGGCAGCGGCCTCGCAGGTGGCGGTCAGGGGGCGCTGCAGGGCGCTCGCCGCGCCTGTGGGGTCGACGGCGCTGTTATTGCGTGCCACGTCGAGCAGGTTGATCACCTTGCCCGTGCGCACCAGCAGAATCGTGTGATGTTGGGCGCTGCTCTCCTGAAGGACGCTCAGCTGCAGCATCTCGTCGCCGAGCCCGGCCACAGTGGAGGAGCCGGTGATCAGAGCAGGAGTCGCGGAGCAGGAGGCCAAGGATGTGGCGCGCTGCTCATAGATCTTCTTGGCGGTCTCCTCGTTGGCGTACGCGTCGATCTGGTGGATGAGGGCCAGCTTGTCCTCCTGCTGGGTCCCAAGGGCGCGTTGAAGGGCTGCCGTCGTGTTGATCTCCGCAGGGTCAGGCGCCAGACAGCTCACTTTCTTGCGAAGTGACTCTTTACCCTTCTCCGTGACTGTCTGGGTGATGCTCCAGCTGGCAGTTGGTTCGATGAGGCCTGCATCCGAGGGGTCGAGAAGCGAAGCCTCCGTGAGATTGACCGGGGTGCTGTCGGTTTCCGAGGAGCTGGGGTTGGCGTTGCTGGCGGCTGGACCGGGGGCATTCATGCGCGATAGCACGAAGATCCCGCCTGCCAGTAGGACGGCCGCGGCGATGGCCGTGACCACCCATGTGGTGAGCATGCGCTTGTGATGTGCGATCCAACCTTGTGAAGTAGCGGAGTCTTCGCGTCGTTCCTTCTGGGAATTTGCCTTCCAGGGCTTGTCCGTTTCCGGCTCGGGATCTGCGGCCCGGGCCGGGGAGCGATGCGTTGTGGTGCGGGGTTGCTCGGATGCCCGGGTTGGCGGGGAGAGTTGATCGGGCCAGCCTCCCCAGGAGGATTCCGGTTGTTGGCTCTGGTGTTGGAAATCCAGTTTGGAGGGTGCGTACCGGGTGGGCGGGGTCGTGGCATGCACTGTGGTGTCGGATACCGATTCCCGTCCTGCAGGAGTGGTTTCGTCATTGAGCCCATCCCACCGCATTGCTCTTCTGCCGGCCCCTGAACCCGGCATGGCGCGTCGTTCCGTTCCCGGGAGAACCGGTGCAGGAACGGCGCTTTCCTCGAAGGATGTGGCGGGGCGAGTGAACGGCGAGTCGATGTCGTCAGCGGCGCCGCGTCGGGCCCGGCCTGCATGTCCGCTACGTGTATCGTCGACGCCGTCCGGCTGGGCATTATCCGCCGAGAAGGCCCTGCGGGGACGTTGCTTGCCGGAGTCAGTCATGTTCACCTCCACGCGGATGACGAACCGCCACCAGGGCGGTATCTCACTGGTACAGGGTACCCATGACTTCGGTGATCTGTTGGATCAAGGAAGGAGGCTGGTGTGGCGGAACGCGGTTCTCGGCATCGGATGATAGCCGTGGATGTGGACGAGGCCGCACGCGTGGCGAGGCCCCAGGTGACCATTCCGTGGTTCGTGTTGGCCCCGGTGGGGGCGCTTGCGGTGGCGGCCGCAGGGTGGTTGCTGATGGCGGGTCCTGCCGCGCTCGGTTGGCTGACCTCCCCGGAATCGCAGCTGGCTGATGCGCTCGGGCTTGCCTCCCGGGTGTTGTTGCTCGCTAACGGGGCGGTGACCACGATCGGAGGGCAGTCAGTCAGCATCGCGCCGCTCGGTCTGGCCCTGGCGCTGATTCTGCTCGGGGTCCCGGTCGCAGGGTTGGCAGCCCGCGCTGCCATCGACGAGACCGATGACCTGCGAGGACTGGTGCTGCGGGTCGGGGGCGCCTATGCGGGAACCTACATCGTATTCATCACCCTGATCGCGTTTTTCGTCCCGGAGACGTCAGTGATCCGGGCCTTCCTAGGGAGCGTGCTGATCGGGGGGATCTCCGGTTTCTGGGGGGTAACGCGTGCCGTCGGGTACGACCCCTGTGAACGATGGCCCGTGCGGGCGCGGTCGTTTCCGCGGGGGATCGGGGTGGCTGCCCTCATCTGTGTGGGAACCGGGGCAGCCCTGCTTTCGGTTGTGCTCATCCTGGGACGCGAGCGTATCGCCGCGATCGCCGACGGCCTAGGTGGCGATGGCACGGCGGGGATCCTGCTGATCGTCATCCAGCTGGCGTGGCTCCCGAACCTGGTCATCTGGGCCATGGCCTGGGCGCTGGGGGCGGGGGTCACCCTGGGAGAGGGGACGCTGCTCGACATGAACGGGACCAGTCTGGGGTTTCTGCCCTCGATTCCCGTGTTGGGAGCTGTCCCAGATCCGGGACCGGTGCCCGAGCTGGCCTGGCTGTGGTTGCTAGGCGGAGTGCTCGCAGGCGTCCTCGCGACCCTCGTCGTCACACTCAACCGCTCCTCCGAGCGGTTCTACGAGACCTCCATGACCGGTGGGATCGCGGGAATCCTCACGGGGGTGCTGCTGTTCGTGCTCGCATGGCTCGCTTCTGGCGGATTGGGGACGCAGCGCCTTGCCCACGTGGGGGTCCGACTTGGCGGTCTGGCGATCACCGCTCCCTGCATTCTCGGGCTGGTCGGGCTGGTGACAGGACTCGTGGTGGGGCTTGCCAGACGGGAGTGGCCGACGTGGCGTCGAAACTGTGCCGAGACCGGCCAGGACAGTTCCGTGCAGCAGGGGGAGGAAGAGGAACAGACGCTACGCCGGTAGCTCTTCGTGAGGGCGCCGCGGCTCGTGGGAACAGAAGGGCTCTTCCGCCAGAAAATCACCCGTCATTGCATAGGCGCGGGCTCGTGAGCCGCCGCAGAAGGAACGGTACGAGCAGATACCGCACTTGCCCTTGAGCTGGCTGCGGTCACGCAGTGTCGTGAAAAGCGGAGAGTAGCGGTAGACCTCCTCGATGTCGTCGGTTCGGACGTTGCCCGCCTTGATGGGCAGGAAGCCCGAAGGGTAGATGTCTCCGACGTGGGAGATGAACATGAAGCCATCACCGTCGTTGACGTTGCGTGCGCGACCGATGCCATCCTGCTGCGAGTAGTGCATTCCGGAGGTCAGTACGTCCAGGTCGGTGTCCGCCCCGGAACGTGCCTCGGCTCGTTTGCGCTGCATGACGACCCGCGAGTACTGGGGAGCGGCGGTCGCCTTGATGTCGAAGGAAGCGGTCTTGGACAAATCGTAGAGTTGGTTGAAAACGGCCTCGAATCCTTCGGCTGAGGCGACGTCCTCCTTCTTGGCCCGCCCCATCGGGACCAGGAAGAAAACTTCCCAGAAGACGATTCCCAACTCCGTCATGAGCCGGCACATGTCCTCCATGTCGTTGAGGTTGGCCTTGCGGACCACCGTGTTCACCTGGGTGGTCAGGCCGATCTCCTGGGCCTCGCGGAGGATGCGCAGGCCGTGCGCGAAACTGCCCTTCACGCGGCGGAACTCGTCGTGGATGGTCGCGTTCGAGCCGTCGAGGCTGACCGCCAGCCGGCTCAGGCCTGCGTCCTTGAGAGCCTGGAGCTGCTCGCGCGAGGCGAGCGACGTAGTGGCGGGGGTGATGGCCATGCGCAGCCCGATGTCGGCGCCGTGCCGCACCAGATCGATGATGTCTGGGCGTTTGAAGGCGTCCCCACCGGAGAAAACGAACACTACGCGCCCGAACTTTCGGACGTCGTCGAGGAGCTTCAACGCCTCCGCGGTGGTCAGTTCGTTTGGGTTGCGCAGTGGCTGTGCGGAGGCGCGGCAGTGGCGGCAGGCCAGATCGCAGGCCTGGGTGGTCTCCCAGATCACGATGAACGGGGCCCGGTCGAAGTCCAGGTTCGGGCGGGCGCCGAAAGGTTTCCCGTGAGGATGTCCGGGCCGGTGCGAATGGGGATGCGGCATACCTCGACGCTAGCGGATACTGCGTTGGCGTGTTTGCGGGACCGTGTGTCGCCAACCAGTCAATGGGTCTTGTCGGGGTGTGGCTTCACCGTGTGGGAAGAAGTCTGGTGAAACTTTCCTGGCCGGTTCTGGGCGGCATGAGACTCGGCGCTACGGTTGTCCGGTGACGACTCGTGTAGTGGTGCTGGTGTCTGGCTCAGGGACCCTGCTGCAGGCCCTTCTTGATGCAGTGACCGCGGGGGACGTGGATGCTCGGGTCGTGGCGGTGGTCTCTGACCAGCCCGCGGCCCACGCCCTGGAACGGGCCCGAGCCGCGGGGGTGCCTGCCGTTGCCCACCCTCTCGTCAAGGGTTTGGATCGTGATCAGTGGGATGCCGAGCTGACCGGGATCGTCGCAGGCTTTCAGCCCGACCTGGTGGCTTCTGCGGGATTCATGAAGCTGCTGGGGAAGAGTTTCCTCGCTCGTTTTGGGGGACGCACCATCAACACCCATCCGGCGCTTTTGCCCAGCTTCCCCGGGATGCACGGCCCGAGGGACGCCTTGAACCACGGGGTGAAGGTCTCCGGTGCAACGATCTTCCTCGTCGACTCCGGGGTGGATACCGGTAGGATCCTGGCCCAAGGGGCCGTTGACGTGTTGCCCGACGACACTGTCGAAACCCTTCACGAACGTATCAAGGTGGTGGAGCGCTGCCTACTGGTGGAGACCGTGCGTGCCTGGAATGAAGGAGAGACATGACCGACCGGATTCAGCTGCGCCGCGCGCTGCTCAGCGTCTACGACAAGGAAGGCCTGGAGGAGCTGGCTACCGCCCTCCACACCGCTGGAGTGGAACTGGTTTCCACCGGATCTACTGCGACCCGGATCGCTGCTGCAGGGATCCCCGTAACCCCTGTTGAGCAGCTGACGGGATTCCCCGAATGCCTCGACGGTCGCGTCAAGACTCTCCATCCACGAATCCATGCCGGTATCCTCGCTGACCGCCGCCTGCCCGCCCACGTCTCCCAGCTGGAGGAACTCGATGTCGCTCCCTTCGACCTGGTGGTGGTGAACCTCTACCCGTTTGAGGCCACCGTCGCATCTGGTGCTGGGGCTGACGAGTGTATTGAACAGATCGACATCGGTGGGCCCTCGATGGTGCGTGCCGCAGCGAAGAACCACCCGAGTGTCGCGGTGGTCACGTCCACATCGCAGTATCCTGCCGTCCTGGCTGCTCTCACCGACGGCGGTTTCACTCTCCAGCAGCGCCGCGACCTCGCCACCGAGGCTTTCCGTCACACCGCCTCCTACGACATCGCCGTCGCATCCTGGATGGGGGCCACCGTGGTCGCCTCCACCGGGGACGGGTTCCCAGACTGGCTGGGTGGAGTTTGGCTGAAGAAACAGGACCTGCGTTACGGCGAGAACTCCCACCAGGAAGCGGCCCTTTACATCTATCCGCCTGGACCGAAGGGAATCGCTCAGGCCGAGCTGTTGCACGGCAAACCCATGAGCTATAACAACTACACCGACGGCGAGGCTGCCTACCGCGCCGCGAGCGACTTCACTGAGCCGTGTGTCGCGATCATCAAACACGCCAATCCGTGCGGGATCGCGGTGGGGTCCGACATCGCGGAGGCCCACCGCAGAGCCCACGCCTGCGATCCGGTCTCCGCCTTTGGTGGGGTGATCGCCGCCAACCGCCCCGTTACCGCCGAACTGGCCGAACAGATCAAGGACATCTTCACCGAGGTCGTGATCGCCCCCGAGTTCGACCCGGAGGCCCTGGCGATCCTCACCACGAAGAAGAACCTGCGACTGCTGAAGGCCGTCCCCTACACGCACCGGGAACGTGTCCTCCATCCCATCTCCGGAGGTGCCCTGCTTCAGCGACCCGACCGCCTCGACGCTCCCGGCGACGACCCCGCGAATTGGGAACTCAAAGCGGGCGAGGCGGCAGACGATGCGACCCTGGACGACCTGGCCTTTGCGTGGCGGGCCTGCCGCGCCGTGAAGTCCAACGCCATTCTCCTGGCCCACGACGGCGCCTCCGTTGGTGTTGGCATGGGCCAGGTGAACCGCGTCGACTCGTGCCGTCTGGCGATTGAACGCGCGGGGGAGCGGGCAGCCGGGTCGGTGGCCGCCTCCGATGCCTTCTTCCCCTTCGCCGACGGACCGCGGATCCTGATCGACGGCGGTGTCCGGGCCATCGTCCAGCCGGGCGGCTCTCTACGTGACCAGGAAACCATCGATCTGTGTGCCGAACACGGCGTTGCGTTGTACTTCACCGGCACCCGTCACTTCTCCCACTGAGGCAGGGACAATGACCGCAGGAATCCTTGACGGCAAAGCCACGGCTGCCGCCATCAAGACGGAACTGAAGCAGCGGGTGGGCCGACTCCGTGATGTGGGAGTGATACCCGGGCTGGCGACGGTGCTCGTCGGTGACGACCCGGCCAGCCAGAACTACGTGCGCATGAAACACCGCGACTGCGAGCAGGTGGGAATCGCTTCCATCCGGGTGGAGCTGCCCGCTGACGCCACCGCCGTGCAGCTGGAGGAGGCCGTCGCGGCGTTGAACGCCGACCCCGCCTGCACCGGCTACATCGTGCAGCTTCCCCTGCCGGGACATCTCGATGAGAACCGGGCGCTGGGGTTGATCGACCCGGACAAGGACGCCGACGGGTTGCACCCGATCAACCTGGGGAGGCTGGTGCTGAACGAACCCGCCCCCCTGCCCTGCACCCCCCGCGGCATCGTGGAGCTGGTGCGCCGCCACGGCATCGAATGGCGGGGGGCGGATGTGTGTGTGGTGGGTCGCGGTATCACGGTGGGGCGTCCCCTCGGGCTGATCCTGACCCGCCGCAGCGAGAACGCGACGGTGACCCTGTGTCACACCGGAACTCGCAACTTGGCCGAACACACCCGGCGGGCCGACATCGTGGTGGCGGCGGCGGGGAAGCCGGGCATGATCACCGCCGACATGATCCGTCAGGGAGCGGTGTGCATCGACGTCGGTGTCAGCCGGGTCGAGGGCAGGACCACCGGGGACCTGGCGCCGGATGTGTGGGACAAAGCGGCCTGGGTCACCCCGAATCCTGGCGGGGTGGGTCCCATGACCCGCGCCATGCTGCTCAGCAATGTCGTCGACCGTGCCGAGGTGCTCCATGCCAACCCCAACAGTTAACCGACTCCCCACGAACCCGTGGCCGTTGGCAGCAGTGCTCGGCGTGTTCTCACTCGGCGTGTTGATCGCGGGGTTCGGGCACTGGCGCTACGGGGCGGTGGTGATGGCCGCGGCGACCCTGCTCGGGGGGATCGCCCGGATGCTTCTGCCGCGCCACGTCTCGGGGTTGCTGGTGGTCCGGCGACGCTGGATGGACATCACCATCCTCTTCAGTCTGGGCACCGCGATCGGCGTGTTGGCGCTGGTGGTTCCCCCCGGCACATGAGATGCGGAGATGGGCGATAGGCTCGGAGGTGGACATCACCGTCGAAAGAAAGGTCCGCACGATGAGCACTGAGGCTCCCGTCAAGATCGCAGTGACCGGCGCAGCCGGCCAGATCTGCTACAGCCTGCTGTTCCGGATAGCCAGCGGCTCCCTGCTGGGTGATCGGCCCATCGAGCTGCGTCTGCTGGAGATCACCCCGGCCCTGAAGGCCCTGGAGGGTGTCGTCATGGAACTCGACGACTGCGCCTTCCCGAACCTGAAGAACGTCGTCATCGGCGATGACCCGAAGAAGGTCTTCGACGGCGTCAATCTGGCGATGCTGGTCGGCGCCATGCCCCGTAAGGCCGGCATGGAACGCGGCGACCTGCTGAGCGCCAACGGCGCCATCTTCACCGCCCAGGGCAAGGCCTTGAACGATGTGGCGGCGGATGAAGTCCGTGTGTTGGTGACCGGTAACCCGGCCAACACCAATGCGCTGATTGCTTCCAGCAACGCGCCCGACATCCCGAAGGAACGTTTCAACGCCCTCACCCGTCTGGATCACAACCGTGCGAAGTCTCAGCTCGCCCAGAAACTCGGTCGTCCGGTCGAGGAGATCAAGAAGATGACCATCTGGGGTAACCACTCCTCCACCCAGTACCCCGACATCTTCCACGCCGAGGTGGGTGGGAAGAACGCCGCCGAACTGGTGAACGATGAGGCCTGGATTGAATCCACCTTCATCCCGACGGTCGCCAAGCGTGGCGCTGCCATCATCGAGGCCCGCGGGCTGTCCTCCGCTGCCTCTGCGGCGAACGCGACTGTCGAGCACATGCGTGACTGGGTGCTTGGCACTCCTGACGGCGACTGGGTTTCTATGGCGGTTCCCTCCGACGGCTCCTACGGGGTTGCTGAGGGCGTCATCTCCTCCTTCCCGTGTGTCATCAAGAACGGCGTGTACGAGATCGTTCAGGGCCTCGAGATCGATTCGTTCTCCCGCGCCAAGATTGACGCATCCGTCGCTGAGCTGCTCGATGAGCGCAAGGCGGTCAAGGAACTCGGTTTGATCTGATCCGGTAGGAAACGCACAGGTGCCCGGCGGTTCTCCGCCGGGCACCTGTCGTTGTTCTGATGGTATTGGCCCGGATCGCGACGAAAGCGACCCGGGCCAATTCAGTTCGTGGGATCAGAGCCCCAGTTCTCCGGCGAAGTCACCAGCTTCCAGCCGTGCCTTGATCAGGCTGAGGAAGTTGGCGGCCTTGGCGCCATCAATGAGTCGGTGATCGTAGGTGAGCGACAGGTACATCATGTCCCGGATGGCGATGGTGTCGCCGCCCAGGGCATCGGTGACCACCACGGGCCGCTTCACCAGTGCACCGGTACCGAGGATCGCCACCTGCGGCAGGTTGATGATCGGGGTGTCGAAAAGGGTCCCCGCCGAGCCGTAGTTGGTGATGGTGAAGGTGCCGCCGCTCAGTTCGTCGGGGCCGACCTTTCCAGCGCGGGTGCGCGCCGCCAGGTCACCGATGCGCTTGGCAAGCCCGGCCAGGTTCAGGTCCCCGGCGTCATGAATCACAGGCACCATCAGACCGCGATCGGTGTCCACGGCAATGCCGATGTTCTCCTGCGATGCATAGGTCACGGTACCCGCTTCGAAATCGGGTGAGGCGTTGAGCATGGGCATCGCCTTCAGGGCCTCGATCGTGGCTTTCGTGATGAACGGCAGATAGGACAGGGAGGCGCCCTCGCGTTTCTTGAACTCGTCCTTCGCAGCCTTGCGCAGCTTCGAGATGGCGGTCACGTCCACCTCGACCGTGGCGGTGAGCTGCGAGGCCACCCGCAGCGACTCCGTCATCCGCTCCGCGATCACCTTGCGCATCCGCGACAGCTTCTCCGTGGTGCCGCGCAGCTTCGCTGCTTCCTCCGAGACAGCGGCAACCTGGGGAGCCGCGGCAGCAGGCGCGCTCACCTCGGCAGCAGCGCTGGGAGCGGGCGCGGAAGAGGCCTTCTTGGCAGCTTCGGCGGCATCAAGGATGTCCTGTTTACGAATACGACCTCCGACGCCGGTACCCCGGACGGAGTTCAGGGCGATGCCGTGCTCGGCAGCGAGTTTGCGAACCAGAGGCGTGACGTAGACCCCTTCCTCGGAGGAAGCCCGGCGAGCGGTGGCCGGCGCGGCAGGAGCCGGGGAAGGGGGCGTGGCCGGCGCGGCAGGAGCCGGTGCGGCGGCAGAGGGTTGCGGAGCGGGCTCAGGGGCTGGTGCTGGCGTGGCAGCGGCAGCATCTCCGACCAACGCCAGAACGGCGCCAACTGCTGCGGTTTCGTCCTCTGCGACACGGATCTCCAGGAGGGTTCCCGCGGCGGGGGAGGGGATTTCGGTGTCTACCTTGTCCGTGGAGACCTCGAGGAGGGGCTCGTCCACCTCGACGGTCTCTCCGACGGCCTTCAGCCAGCGGGAGATGGTGCCCTCGGTCACCGACTCACCGAGCGCAGGCAAAACCACCTCGGTGGCGTCTCCGGTGGATGCGGCCTGCGGCGTTGCGGGCTCAGGTGTTGATGCAGGGGCAGGCTCCGCGACGGGCGTTGGCGCGGTTTCTGCAACGGGCTGGGGTTCTGGTGCTGCTGGCGGTGTAGGAGTTTCACTGGCTTCGCCGATCACCGCCAGGACGGCACCGACCTCCGCCACGTCGTCCTCGTTGAACCTGATCTCCAGTAGGGTCCCGGCCACAGGGGAGGGGATTTCGGTGTCTACCTTGTCCGTGGAGACCTCGAGGAGGGGCTCGTCCACCTCGACGGTCTCTCCGACGGCCTTCAGCCAGCGGGAGATGGTGCCTTCGGTGACCGACTCGCCCAGTACCGGGAGTTTTACTTCAGTTGACATGTGAACATTGGCTCCTTTTGTGTCTGGCGCGTCGCTATCCGTCCCAAGCCTATCCTTCAATCAGGTGTGCATGTGCAGGGCTGACCCGGCGAGGGCGAGGTTTGCCTCCGCCAGCGCCTCACTGAGGCTCGGATGCGGGTGCATCAGGTCCTTCACGTCGTCAGGGGTGGCCTGCCAACCCACCATCAGTGTTCCTTCGGCTATCAGCTCAGCGATCTCATCGCCGACGGCATGAACACCTACGACCGGGCCGCCCGGACGCCGGACCACCCGCACCAGTCCCGCGTCGCGGTCCCCGGGAGCCAGCATCAGGGCGCGGGCATTGCCGCGCAGGTCGAAATCTGAGAACTCGCAGCCTCCGGTCGCTGCTGCCTGCTCCCGGGTCATACCTACCGATGCGAACTGCGGACTCGAATAGGTGATCCGCGGGATGTCACGGTCTTCGGGAGGACGAGGACGGATGGGACGCTCGCCCATCAGATGGGCCAGGTGCTCTGCCAGGAAGATGCCGTGCGCGTAGCCGCGGTGCGCCAGCTGCGGGCCCACGACCAGATCCCCAACCGCGAATACTCTCGCGATGGTGGTGGCGAGCTCCCGGGTGGTGCTCACATGCCCCGTGGACGTGAGGGCGACGCCTGCCTCCTCCAATCCAAGGCCACTAGTGAGGGGGCGGCGGCCCACCGCGATCAGTGCGACATCCGCGGTGATGATCTCCTCGGGCAGCTGCAGGCGCACCTGGTCGCCGTCACGGACGATCCCCTTGGCTTTCTCCCCGAGTCGCAGCTCGACGCCCCGGGCCCTCAGGCGTCGTTCCAGCACGGCGACGAGGTCCGGATCCTCGTTCGGGAGCAGGTGTGGCGCCGCCTCCACCAGGACCACATCGACTCCCAGGTCGCGCCAGAGAGATGCGAACTCAACCCCGATTACGCCGCCGCCCAGGATGACGGCCCGTCCGGGAAGCCGTTCCAGGCGCAGCGCGTGCTCGCTGGTGAGGATGCGTTCCCCATCGGTTGGCAGGCCCAGCGTCACGGGGGCCGATCCGGTTGCCAGGACGATGTTGTGGGCGCGCAGCAGTTCTCCGTCGACGTCGAGGGCGGGTCCTTCGGCATCGACCACCAGCCGACCATGTCCCGGAATCACCCGGATGCCGCGGGAACGGATCAAACCGGTCAGCCCGCGGTGCAGCCTCGAGACCACGGAGTCCGCGAAACTTCGCACCTTGGCGGCGTCCACCCCGGTGAGGATGGCGCCGATTCCCACCCTGTCGGCCTTGGTGACGGTGGCGCGGATCTTCGCGGCCTGCAGCCACGCCTTGGTGGGTACGCACCCCCGGTGCAGACAGGTGCCTCCCACCTCCTTCTCCTCCACCAGCGCCACGTTTAGGCCGAGCTGCGTGGCTCGCAGCGCGGTCGCGTAACCGGCGGGACCACCGCCCAGAATGGCCAGGTCGTGAACTTGCGTCATGCGGGACAGTCTTCCATCCTCCCGGCATAATGTTCGGGTGGGTTGGTTCTCGAAGCGCAAGGTTGCTGCAAAGGTCGCCAAGGAGCAGAAGGAAGTGGACGGTGTGCTCCTCGACCATCTCGATGGCTTTGTGACCACCCGCCGGGGCGTCGAGGCCTGGCTGGAGCAACCCACCAGCTTCAACAAACCATCGATCCTGCTGGTGGCCGCCGATGGGGAATCAACCCGGCGTGCTATCCCTTCGATCGCCTTCGGCTATGACTTCGCCTCCCGCCACGACATTCCAGCCTATGACGCGGGAGTGGTGCCGTATCCGCAACGCATGCGCGAATACGGGGCGAGGAACAAGAAGATTTCTGGATAAAGTCGGCTCTACTGCAGAGCCCGCGACCCAACTCAGCCCAGAATATGCACTTCTAGTGCATCGCTGTCAGCGACTTTCTCGTCTGGGGGAGTGGATTGATTGTACCGCAGATCAGGGCACCGGAATGCCGGGGGCGACTCGGGCGCTGCTGATTCCCCGGTTGCTCTTTCCCAGGCGGAAACGTACTCGTCCCTTCAGTACCGTTCCTGATGTGGCCTTTCCAGCCACCAAGGGCTCTGCGGGGAAAAGGGTGAACGTCCAGACGTCGTTGTAATCGCTGTCAGGTATCACCCCGACGGGTGATTGAAGCAGACGTGCTCCCCACAGCTGGCGGGTCATGGCGTCGCGGGTGTCGTGTCCCAGAACCTCGAAACGTCGCCGCTCCGCAGTTCGGACATCCATGTGGCTTCCTGCCGAGATGCCCTGGGGGCCGACGACCGAGATGAACGGTGTCCACGGGATTTCGGGGAGGGTGAGGTCAACGCCTTGTCCCAGCGCAGGGTCCACGAAATCCTCGCTGAGATCCGAATTCTGCTGTTTCCGAACCACAGGTGGAAGGTGGGAACGGGTATCGATTTTCTCCGGGGATGGGATCAGCAGCAAGCCGAAATCCGTCATCTCTCCGAAACGGAATGTCGCACAATGTTCCCGGAGCGCTGCTGCCGTGCGTTCGGCACGTTTCCACCAGTCGATGTCCTGGATGGCCTCGAGATGTTCTACCGGAGTGGGCATCCCGCGATCTGCGAGCAATTCCCGGACAGCAGGGGCCATCCAGCCCGACCGGGTCATACGGTCGAGTTCGGTTTCCCGGAATGTCATGTGCATGCGGGCTCCTGGATTTCGCCTCGACGGATCGGGCGCCTTCTCGAGTTGCTGGGATGGCGCCGAGTCTCGTGTCAAATTATCAGTCACGGGGTCTTTTCGTGGGAACGAGGTAGCGATGCCCAGGGATCTTTGTGTGGCGCCCCGAGTGCATGTCTGGGAATCAGCGCCGATCATCGAGGAAGCGAAGAATGACCTCGGCGCAGCGCCCTGCCCCGTCGATGTCTTGCGTCAGGGTAGCCAGCTCTCGTGCGCGTCGCCGCAGGGTGGGGTCGGTGAGTAGCCGCTCAACCAGGGAGGGGATCTTGTTTCGGTGGATGTCGCGCATGGTGAAGGCCAGCGCGTTGCCGAAGTTCACGCATTCTTCGATGTTGAGTTTCTGTTCCATCTGCATGCCGATGCCTGCGAAAGGGATACCCGAGGTGCAGGCCGTCTGTACCGTCCCCTCGCCCCCGTGGATGAACGATGCGTCAATGAGCCCGCTCAACTTGTGGGTGGGGAGGAAATCGAAGACCAGAACCGAAGCGGGCAGCCCACTGCGGTCCTGTGGGGTGAGGTAGCGGCCCGCCGTGGAGATGACGTCCACATTGAGGTCCCCGAGGGCAGTGAGCAGCGGAAGTGCCACCTTGCGGCGGGCGGAGGAACCCAGGCCCACATGGATGAGCGGACGGCTGTGTTCCCGGGTGAGTTCCTCCACTTCCGGGGGTAGGGCCCCGGCGGCGTGGGCGTAGATGGGGCCGACGGCTACTTCACCGGATACCAGGGGCCGCCCGTCCAGCAGAGGGAACAGGGATGCGATCGGTGCCAGGTCGGCGTCGAGCATTGCCGCGGTGCGTCTGGGAAGCCGGAGACCGTGTTCGCGGGCCACCCGGCGGAAAGCTACTGGTTTCCACCGGAGATGTCTGGCGAGTTTCCCGGCCAGAAACCCGGCGAGGTGGTTGATGCAGCGAGAAGTGAGACCTGTGTGCACACGCAGCGGGAGGCTGGAGACCGAGGCCAGATGGCTTGCACTCAAAGGGTAGGGGCGCAGGTATATCAACGGCACTCCGGCGATCCTGGCCGACAACAGGAGGGTGAGAGTCGTCCCGATGATCACTGCGTCGGGTTGCCAGCGTGCGATCAGGTCCAGCTCGTTGCGCACGCGAGTGCGCACCATGTGGGTTGTGAACGGGAAATGTGGCGAACGCCCCTGCTCGAAGGCGAAGAACCTGGCGCCCAGGGCATCGTCCACTTCGGGGGTGAGGAGGTCGAGTTCGAAACCTGCCTCCCGGATGTAGGGAGCGTACGTGCGGGAATACCCCATGAAACGCACATCGTGCCCAGCCCCGGTGAGCGCTCGGGCCACCTCGACCCCGCGAGAGGTCTCACCCAGATTGAAGGTCTCGGGGGCGAAGAGGAAACGTCGCTTAGGCGTTCTAGTGCTCATGGGTTCTTCATGGATGAGGGCGCGATGTGCCCGGTTTGCTGAGTGAAGAACTCATTGATCTTCTGGCTCTCGGCCCATTCCTCTCTGCGGTCCGCAGCATGCCGTGATCGATCTTTTGCGGATCGTTTTCGGCGACCGTGCCGGTGCAGTTCCGTGGCGAGACGGTCTCCCAGGTACCCGGTGGTGTCCGGCGGGAGGGCATCCGGGGGGGGTCACCGGTCCGCCGCCTTGAGCATCCGGGCCAGGAGTACGCCGGTGATCCGGGCGCTGTCGCCCGTGTGTTCCGGGTGGGTGGCGAACCACCGGTCCAGCGCCACCACCATGTTCCATGTGAGTTCCACGTGAAGGCCAGCCGGGAGATCCCGCTCGATCTTTCCGAGGGCACGACCGTGTTCCACCATGAGCGTGCACCACTGGTGGGCTGCTCGCTCGAACCGGTCCCGCGTTTCCGACTGCGGAGCGTCGCGCAAGTGGAAGATCACGGGAACGGCGGCCAGGTCCTCGTCGCGGCAGGCTTCGCTGAAGGTATTCACGAGGTCGAGAACTGTGGGCCAGTAATTCTCGGCGGTGAGGGCGCTGGGGTCGGCCACCTCGATGCGGGTCGCCAGCAGGGCCAGACCGTCGGCGAGCGCGGCGTCGAACAGCGCTTCTTTCTCCTGGAAGAAGTGGTAAAAGGAGCTGCGGGGAAAGTTGGCCTCCGAGAGGATCCGCTGCAGGGAAGCTCCGCGGTAACCGTGGCGGGCGAAGTGGGTGCGGGCGGCGCGCATCAGGCGAGCGCGGCGCTCGGGAGCAATGGGTTTTCGGGGGCGCGGCATCCTTGCTGCTCCTTACTCATTGGTCAGGGAATGGTGCGAGGATACCTATTTCTGGACCGAATTGTCCAGATATTCTGGCGCCATGAAATCGTTGAAACCACAGTCACTGGATTCCCTGAAGTCTCTGCTGGGCGTCGCCGATCGGGAAGCGGCAGTCCCTGTGCTTGGCGCCGCCTCTGTATCCGCTTTGGCCGTGGGGCTGAGCGCCGGGAGCCGCGACGGAGCGGTGAAGGGAGCGGTTGCGGCAGGACTCGCCTTCGATCTCGTCGGTGGCCTGGTGGCCCTTCACTGGCCGTCCAACCGACGTGCTTTCGCCCGGAAAGACATCCCGGAGCGCCTTCTCTTCACGGGAATCCACGTGCAGCCCTTCGTTCTTCCGGCAATCGGGCAGGGGACATGGAGCCATGCCACCCGTCGTTACCTGACGGCCCTCGGGGCATCGGCGGCTCTGGAACTATTCGTTCCCCGTTCTCGTCTGCGTCCTGCGATCGCGACTGCGGCGGCTGCTGTTCTCGTGGTGGAAGACTGGCGACGCGGTAGAGGGCGGCGAAACCGATGGTTGGGGCCGGTTCTTCTGCTCAAACTCATCAGCGGACATGCAGGAATCCGCAGGAGCGGAGGGGCGCCGAGCTCTCCTGGTGAGAGGTCACGTCCACAAGGCCGCCGCAAAGCTGGTGGAGCCGACCGGCGAGACCCATCAGGAGGTCATGCCGAAGCCAGCTCACGCATGTCCCGGGAACCTCTCGGCCGGCCAGGCCGTCGGGACCGGATGCGGTTTTGACACGGACTGTCCGCCCAGGGGCTCACGGTCCGGCTCAAACAGCTTGCGGGAGAGGCTTCCCAAGCGCTCCCGTGGGTGGGGAGTGGTGGGTGTGACGATCATGGGGCGCCGGCCTGTGGCCGGTGCCCCGCGAAGCCGTTGTGGCTGGGCTCTCAGCTGGCCAGCTGGGTTGCCAGAGCCACCAACGTGCGCACCGCGGCACCTGTGCCGCCCAGCGGTGTGCAGCCGTACGGGGATTCGTCGTTCCACGCCGGGCCGGCGATGTCCAGGTGCGCCCAGGAAATTCCCTCCGGGATGAAGTGCTGCAGGAAGGCAGCCGCGGTCAGGGCTCCTCCGTAGCGACTCTTGCCACCGGAACGCAGATCTGCGATGTCCGACTTCAGGCCCTCACGGATGTCGTCGGTAATCGGCAGGTGCCAGAAACCCTCCCCGGCGACTTCGGCTGCGTCGAGCAGACGATCAGCGGCGGCATCGTCGCTGGCCATGAGCCCGGCGGTGCGTTTCCCGAGGGCCACCATGCAGGCACCCGTCAACGTGGCGACGTCCACGATGAGGTTCGGGGAGTCAGTGCCGGCTCTTCCCAGCGCGTCGGCCATCACGAGCCGGCCCTCGGCGTCGGTGTTGACGTTCTCGACGGTGGTTCCATCGAACATGGTGAGCACGTCACCGGAGCGATAGGCAGTACCGGAGGGCAGGTTCTCGGCCATAGCGGCGTAGGCGGTGACCTTGACTGACAACCCGAGCGCCGCGATGGCCCGGGTGGCGGCGATCACGGCAGCCGCCCCCGACATGTCGCAGGTCATGGAGGCCATTTGCCCGGCGGGTTTGATGTCCAGGCCGCCGGAGTCGAAAGTGATGCCCTTGCCCACCAGCGCCAGGTGGAACTTCGCGCCGCGCGGGGCCCAGG
>ERZ773075.427-NODE-427-length-32951-cov-19.2255_pt1 | contig 32951 bp, 24 predicted proteins | sample MGYA00580614_ERZ773075 | MGnify/ENA primary metagenome ERZ773075 (study PRJEB29015, sample SAMEA2738021) | human oral metagenome | biome: human oral; feature: human-associated habitat; material: dental | place: China | collected 2043 ...
CACGCCCGGGGTCCGCTCGTCGGCGCGCTGGAGCCCGGCGGCGAGGTTCGTGCGCGCCTGGCTGTCGGCGGCCATGACGGCGGCGTTGGAGTCGACGGGGCGCTCGCCCTGCTGCCCGGCCTCGGACCCCGCGGGCCGCCCGGCGCCGGGGGCCCCCGCGTCGAGGGCCTGGACGCTGAGCCAGGCGATGCGGCGCCCGTCCATCTGGGTGACGCCGATGAGGAAGGGGTCCTCCGGCGGGACCTCGTCCTCGCCCTCGTCGGCCTCGGGATCGAGGGGGGCGAGTGCGACGGTGATCGACTCGCCGACCCGCGGGATGGCCCCGTACCGGGCCATGAAGAAGCCCGCCAGGGTGTCGTAGGGGCCCTCGGGCAGCACGTGGCCGGTGAGATCGGCGAAGTCCTCGAGGGTGGTCAGCCCGTCGATGTCGCGCTGGAGGCGGTGACGACGGGTCTCGGGGTCGACGACGTCGTACTCGTCGGTGATGTCGCCGATGAGCTCCTCGACGAGATCCTCGAGCGTGACGATCCCGGCGGTGCCGCCGTACTCGTCGAGAACGACGGCCAGGTGCGAATGGGCGCGTCGCATGTCGGACAGGGCCCTCGGCACGCGCACCGTCTCGGGCAGGCGCAGCACGGGGCGGACGAGACGGCGCAGCCGGATGCCGGCGCCCGCGGCCCGGCCCATGAGGTCGCGCACATGGAGGAAGCCGAGCACCTTGTCGGGCGAGCCGTCGATGACCGGGTAGCGGCTGTGCGGGGAGCTCTGGACGTGGGCGATGGCCTCGTCGACGGTCATCTCCCCGGGCAGGAACTCCACCTCCGTGCGGGGCACCATGACCTCGCGCATCGAGCGCTCCCCGGCGCTGAAGACCTCGTCGACGATGTGCTTCTGGTCGGCGCCCAGCGAGTCGGCGTTCGTGACCATGGTGCGCAGCTCGTCGTCGCTGACCGCCTCGCGGTTCGCGTCGGGGTCCATGCCGACCAGGCGCACGAGCAGATTGGTGCAGAAGCCGAGCGCCCAGATGAGCGGGCGGAAGAGGCGCGCGATGGAGTTGACGACGGGGGCCAGGGCCAGGGCGATCGCCTCGGGCTGCTGCATGGCCAGACGCTTGCTGAACAGCTCGCTGATGACGATCGAGCCGAACGAGATGACCGCCGTGACGACGATGACGGCCAGCACCCTCGCGAGGGACTCCCCCAGACCCCGGCCCATGAGCAGCGGGGCGACCCACCGGCCGGCCAGCGAGTCCGAGCCGAAGGCTGAGGAGAGGAAGCCCGCCAGCGTCACGCCGATCTGCACGGCCGACAGGAAGCGGTTCGGGTTGCTCGTGAGCTGCTCGATCGCCCGACCGCGGCTGCCCCGCCGGGCGAGCGCGGCGATCTGGGACTCGCGCAGCGAAACGAGGGCCATCTCGGCGGCGGAGAAGACGCCCGCGATGAAGAAGAGCAGGAGGATGAGGAGGAGCGAGGCCCACAGCGGCATGTCAGCGGCCCCCCGCACCGGTCGCGACCCCATCCGGGCGGGCGTCGGGGACGTGCACGTGTCTCACGCCTGCCAGGATATCGAGTCGGAGTCCGGTCCGCCCGCCGCTCATCCCAACGCCCGCGCGAGGCCCTCGTCCAGGGCCGCCAGGAACTGCTCGGTGGTCAGCCAGGGCTGGTCGCCGCCGACGAGCAGCGCCAGGTCCTTCGTCATCCGGCCCGACTCGACGGTCTCGACGCAGACCCGTTCGAGGGTCCGGGCGAACCCGGTGACCTCGGGGGTGCCGTCGAGCTCGCCGCGGTGCTTCAGGCCGCCGGTCCACGCGAAGATCGAGGCGATCGGGTTCGTGCTCGTGGCCTCGCCGCGCTGGTGGGCGCGGAAGTGGCGGGTGACGGTGCCGTGGGCGGCCTCGGCCTCGACGGTGCGCCCGTCCGGGGTCATGAGGACGGAGGTCATGAGGCCGAGCGAGCCGAAGCCCTGGGCGACGGTGTCGGACTGGACGTCGCCGTCGTAGTTCTTGCAGGCCCACACGTAGCCGCCCTCCCACTTGAGGGCGCTGGCGACCATGTCGTCGATGAGGCGGTGCTCGTAGCCCAGGCCGGCGGCGGCGAAGCGGTCCCTGTACTCCTCGTCGAAGACGCGGGCGAAGACGTCCTTGAACCGGCCGTCGTAGGCCTTGAGGATCGTGTTCTTCGTCGACAGGTACACCGGGTAACCGCGCCGGAGGGCGTAGGCGAAGCAGGCGCGGGCGAAGCCCTCGATGGACTCGTCGAGGTTGTACTGCACCTGGGCGACGCCGGGGCCCGGGTAGTCGTACACGACGTGCTCGATGGGCTCGGAGCCGTCGGCGGGGGTGAAGGCGACGGTGAGCCGGCCGGCGCCGGGCACCCGGAAGTCGGTGGCCTTGTACTGGTCGCCGAAGGCGTGGCGGGCGACGACGATCGGCTTCGTCCAGCCGGGCACCAGGCGCGGGATGTTCGAGATGACGATGGGCTCGCGGAAGATCGTGCCGCCCAGGATGTTGCGGATCGTGCCGTTGGGCGAGGACCACATGCGCTTGAGGCCGAACTCGGCGACGCGGGCCTCGTCGGGGGTGATGGTCGCGCACTTGACGCCGACGCCGTGCCGCTCGATCGCATGGGCGGCGTCGACGGTGACCTGGTCGTCGGTGGCGTCGCGGTTCGTGATGCCCAGGTCGTAGTACTCGAGGTCGACGTCCAGGTACGGCAGGATGAGGCGGTCCTTGATGAACTGCCAGATGACCCGGGTCATCTCGTCGCCGTCGAGCTCCACGACCGTGCCCACGACCTTGATCCTGCTCATTGCTGCACCTTCCGCCTCGACTGAACTCTCGATGTCAAGATATCGGACGGGGCCGCTCCCCGCACCCGGCCCGGAACGGGCGCCCCGACGTCGAGGATGAGCCTCTCACGCGGTAATGTCAGCGGCAACCCACTCAATGGATGAGGAGAAGCTCTTGAGCACTACACCAGTCAAGGTGGCTGTCACCGGTGCCGCCGGTCAGATCTGCTACAGCCTGTTGTTCCGCATCGCCTCCGGTTCGCTCCTCGGCGACACGCCGGTCGAGCTCCGCCTGCTCGAGATCACCCCGGCCCTGCCGCGCCTGGAGGGCGTGGTCATGGAGCTGGACGACTGCGCGTTCCCGAACCTCGCGGGCGTCGAGATCGGCGACGACCCCGAGAAGGTCTTCGACGGCGTCGACCTGGCCATGCTCGTCGGCGCCATGCCCCGCAAGGAGGGCATGGACCGCAGCGATCTGCTGAGCGCCAACGGCAAGATCTTCACCGCCCAGGGCGCAGCCCTCAACAAGGTCGCGGCCTCGGACGTGAAGGTGCTCGTCACCGGCAACCCGGCCAACACCAACGCGCTGATCGCCATGGACAACGCCCCGGACATCCCCAACGAGCGCTTCAGCGCCCTGACCCGCCTCGACCACAACCGCGCCAAGACGCAGCTCGCCAAGAAGCTCGGCGTCAACGTGGGCGAGGTCACCAACATGACCATCTGGGGCAACCACTCCAACACCCAGTACCCCGATCTGTTCAACGCCAAGGTCGGCGGCACGTGCGCCTACGACCTCGTGAACGACCAGGCCTGGTACGAGAACGAGTACATCCCCACCGTCGCCAAGCGCGGCGGCGCCGTGATCAAGGCCCGTGGCGCCTCCTCGGCCGCCTCCGCCGCCAATGCGACCGTCGAGGCCATGCACGACTGGGTGCTCGGCACCCCCGAGGACGACTGGGTCTCCATGTCCGTCGTCTCCGACGGCTCCTACGGCGTCCCCGAGGGCCTCATCTCGTCGTTCCCCGTCACCGTGCGGAACGGCACGTACGAGATCGTCCAGGGCCTGGAGATCAACGACTTCGGCAAGAAGAAGATCGCCGAGACCGTCGCCGAACTGCAGACCGAGCAGGGCGCCGTGCGCGAGCTCGGCCTCATCTGACCGACAGCAACCGCTGGAACGGCGGGTCGTCCCTCGTGGACGGCCCGCCGTTGCGCGTCCCGGGCGAGGGGCCCCGACGGGCGGTGGGGGCGTGCGGTCGGGGCGTCGAGGGCCGTGGGCGGGCCGGAGGGAGGGCGGAGGCGCCCGAGGGGGAGGACGACGAACGACCCTCGGCCGCGTCACAGGCGGCAGGTCCGCGTGTACCCGATCCCCTCGGTGTACGCGCGGGTCCGCTCGTCAACCTCGGAGTAGAAGCCGTCGGGGCTCTGCGTGAGGGGCAGCTCCTGCACGTCGGCGCCGGACGCGCCGGCCAGGAGAGCCAGCTCCCACAGATGGGTCCGCGTGTCGAGCCGGATGTCGGGCGCGGTCCGCCAGGCGGCGCCGAACCAGTCGCCGGGGCGGGACCTGAGCCGTGCGACGACGGCGCCGAAGACCTCGCCGGCGCGGCGGGCGCGACCGTCCTGGCCCTCGGGATCGTCCACCCAGGCGCCGTCGATGAGCACCCGGCCCTGACGGCTGCGCACGTACGCGAGGGCGGTGCGGCCGTCGACGTGGTGGGGACCGGCCGTGATGTCGAGGGCGGCCCGCTCGTCGCGCATGTCGTGCTGGACGGTGATGTCGATGCCGCCGAGGGCGTCCACGAGGTCGACGAAGGCCCGCAGGGTGACCGCCACGACGTGGTCCGCCGGGATGTTGAGCGTGAGGCAGGTCTGGTCGACGAGGGTCTGGGGATCGTCGCGCCAGGCCAGGCCGAGCCTGCCGGACAGGCCCATGCCGATCGAGTAGTGCACGTCGCGGCGCACGCTCGTGAGGTGCCACTGGTCCTCGGTGCGCGTGGCGACGAGGATGACGTCGGCATTGGCCGCCGCGTCGCGGTGACCGTCCTGGTCGCCGATGTCGTTGCCCTCGGCCTGCTGGGTCCGGTCGTCGAGGCCGAGGATCAGCCAGGTGCTCGGACCGTCACCGGTGGGCATGCGCAGGGCGACGTCGCCGGAACGATGGTCGAGCACGCCGAGGACGATGACGGGCACGAGCACGGCGAGGACGAGGACCCCGATGAGACAGGACAGCACCCGGTGGCGCCGGATGGGGCCACCGGGTGCTGCCGTCATGTGAGGAGGAGGAAGGCGCGAGGGCGTCAGTGCTTGCGGCGCAGGGCCACAGCGCCGGCACCGGCCGCGATCACCGCACCGACGAGGCCGGAGCCGGCCAGGTCAGCGGTCTCGGAACCGGTCTTCGGCAGGGCCTGGGGGCGGGACGTCCCGTCCATCGGGGTGCCCTGCTGGGGAGCGGCCTCCTTGCTCTCGGCCGGGCCGGCGGTCGCCTCCTCCTGGTTCTGGTCGCCGGCGCTCTCGGGAGCGTCCCAGTAGTAGCCGGCGCTGGCCACGAGCTGGTTGCCGGCGGCATCGGTGCCGACGGCCTCGAGGCGGAAGTTGCCGGTCTTGTCGTAGGGCAGGACGACGTCGAGGGAGACGTTGCCGCTGTCATCGGCGGTGGCGGTCCAGGTGTGCAGGACCTCGTCGGAGGCGCGGTTGTAGTCGGCATCGGCGTCGTACAGGTTGAACGTCACGGTCGAGCCCGGGGCGAAACCGGAGCCGGTGACCTTGACGGTGTCACCGGAGGTCCAATTGCTGGGGGTGATGTCGAGGACGCCCTCCTGGGTCGCCTCGGCGGTGGCGGAGACCGCATCCGCGGCGGAGGACATCTTCGTGTTCGCGTCGTAGGTGTTGCAGTGCAGACTGGCCGTCACGGTGCCGGCGCCCACGTAGCCGATCTGCACGGTGTCGGACTGGGCGGTGCCGGAGTGACTGGGCACCTCGACCTGGCCCTGCTCGACCCCGTTGAGAGCGACGACGACGGCACCGCCCCAGCCGTCGGCGCAGGTGGCGTTGGCGCTGAGGTCATGGGGGGACGCGTTGAGGGTCAGCGCGTCGGCGGGGTTCGCCATGGCGCTGCCAGCGCTCAGGATGATGCCCGTGCTGGCGAGGGCGGCGGTCGAAAGACCGACCGTGAGCTTCTTCAGAATCGACATGGTCAGGGGTTCTCCTAGTGGTTCCGGTGACTCCGGGCGCACCGGCATCGGCGCACCCGGAAGTGGTCTCACCGTATGACAATTCACTGAACACCCTCAAGAATCTCGAAGAATGAACTTCATTGAAAATGAATTCATCGAGACGAAACCCCTTGCGAGCATGGGAACGAAGAAGATGATTTAATTCTTTATCATCTCGCAGGAAGTGAAACCCTCTCAGTCGAACGCCCTCCGGGGCCTCGGGGGATCGTCCGGGCGAGCACCCGTCGGACCCCCTGGACGCCGTCCCGCCCTCCTGCGGCGGGGCCCCAGGGAGCACCGGGGCCCCTCGGGGTCGCTTCACTGGGGCGGGACGACGAGTGCCACGAGCCAGATGACGGCGCCGGCGCCGAGCATGAGCAGCACGTCGAACCAGCGGCGGCGCACGGCGAGCATGCCCGCCCACTGCTGGGGCAGCACCCAGCGGATGACGCCGCCGGCGAGAGCCGCGGCCCCCATGACGAAGGCGCCGCGGCGCCAGTGCCCCGTCCCGGCGATGGCCATCCCCGCGGCGAACAGGAGCAGCACGGCGCAGGAGGGCGCCTGGAACCGGCGCGCGCCCACAGCCGGGTCCTCGGGCGGTGCGGCCGGCTCGGCGGGCCGGGAGGGCCCGGACGGGGCGGGGCCCGTGTCGACAGGGCTCACGGCTGTCGGGAACCGGCGAGCCTCTCGGCCCGGTCGACCACATTGGCCAGCAGCATGGCCCGGGTCATCGGGCCGACGCCGCCGGGATTGGGCGTGGCGTAACCGGCGACGTCCCAGACCTCGGGCGCGAAGTCGCCGACCGGCGTGCCGTTCACACGGGTGATGCCCACGTCGACGACGACGGCCCCGGGCCTGATCATGTCGGCGGTGACGAGGCCGGGATGCCCCGCGGCGCCCACGACGATGTCGGCCCGTCGGGTGTGCTCGGCGAGGTCCTTCGTCCCGGTGTGGCACAGGGTGACCGTCGCATTGTTCTCGCGGGTGGTCAGCAGCAGGCCCAGCGGACGGCCGACCGTCGTGCCGCGGCCGATGATGCACACGTCCGCCCCGTCGAGCGGGATCTCGTAACGGCGCAGGAGTTCGACGATGCCGCGCGGTGTGCACGGCAGCGGCCCCTGCTGGCCGAGGACGAGCTTGCCGAGGCTGTCGGCGGTCAGGCCGTCGGCGTCCTTGTCGGGGTCGATGAGCTCGAGCACCCAGGTGAGGTCGATGTGCTGCGGCAGCGGCAGCTGGACGATGTAGCCGGTGCACAGGGCCGAGTCGTTGAGCACCCGGATGGAGCGCTCGACCTGCTCGGGGGTGGCGTCGGCGGCGAGGTCGACGCGGAACGACTCGATGCCCACCTGCTCGCAGTCGCGATGCTTGCCGTTGACGTAGATCTGGCTCGCGGGGTCGTCACCGACCAGGACGGTGCCCAGGCCCACGGCCGCGCCCTGGGCGTGCAGGGCGGCGACGCGGTCCTTGAGCTCGGCCTTGATCTGGGCCGCGACGGCCTTGCCGTCCATCCGGATTGCTGTCATGCGACATGCACCTTCTCTCGTTCAGTGGAAGAAGTGTCGGTTGCCGGTGAGGTACATCGTGACGCCGGCCTTCTGCGCCGCCTCGATGGTCTGGTCGTCGCGGATCGAGCCGCCGGGCTGGACGATGGCGCGCACGCCGGCGTCGAGCAGGATCTGCGGGCCGTCGCTGAACGGGAAGAAGGCGTCCGACGCGGCGACGGAGCCCTTGGCCCGCTCGCCGGCGCGCTCGACCGCGAGCCGGCAGGAGTCGACGCGGTTGACCTGGCCCATGCCGACGCCGACGGAGGCGCCGTCGTGGGCGAGCAGGATGGCGTTCGACTTGACCGAGCGGCAGGCCCGCCAGGCGAAGAGGAGATCGGCGAGGGTGGCCTCGTCGGCCGGCTCGCCGGACACGAGCCGCCAGCCGGCGGCCTCGTCGCCGGGGGCGTCGAGGCGGTCGGGGTCGCTCACGAGCAGGCCGCCGGAGACCTCGCGCCACATGAACCGGTCCGGGCGGTGGTCCTCGGCCCTCAGGATGCGCAGGTTCTTCTTCGTCTCCAGCAGCTCGAGAGCCGCGGGCTCGTAGTCGGGGGCGACGATGACCTCGGTGAAGATCTTCTTCACGGTCTGCGCCATCTCCAGGCTGACGGGACGGTTCGCGGCGATGACCCCTCCGTAGGCCGACACCGGGTCGCAGGCGTGGGCCTTGCGGTGGGCCTCGGCGATGTCGGCGCCGACGGCGATGCCGCACGGGTTGGCGTGCTTGATGATCGCCACGGCGGGCTCGTCGAAGTCGTAGGCGGCGCGGCGGGCGGCGTCGGTGTCGGTGTAGTTGTTGTAGCTCATGGCCTTGCCGCCGAGCAGTTCGGCGCCGACGAGACCGGCGCTGGCGCCGTCGACCGCGTAGACGGCCGCGTTCTGGTGGGAGTTCTCGCCGTAGCGCAGGTCGCGGATCTTGGTGGCGGCGATGCCGGTGAAGGAGGGCAGGCCCTCGTCGGTGGTCCGCTCGGCCATCCAGGAGGCCACGGCCGCATCGTAGGCGGCGGTGTGGGCGAAGGCGCGCGCGGCGAGGACGCGGCGCCGCGCGAGCGTGAAGCCGCCGTCTGCGAGTGCCGCGGTGAGCTCGTCGTACTGGTCGGAGTCGGTGATGATGGCCACCGACGGATGGTTCTTGGCGGCGGCGCGGACCATCGAGGGCCCGCCGATGTCGATCTGCTCGATGCAGGCGTCGAAGTCGGCGCCCGAGGCGACGGTCCGGGTGAACGGGTAGAGGTTCGACACGACGAGGTCGAAGGGCTTCACGCCGAGCCGGGCGAGCTGGTCGCGGTGCGAGGCGAGGCGGCGGTCGGCGAGAATGCCGGCGTGAACCATCGGGTGCAGCGTCTTGACCCGACCGTCGAGGCATTCGGGGAAGCCGGTGAGCTCCTCGACCGGGGTCACCTCGATCCCCGCCTCGGAGAGCCTCGCGGCGGTGGAGCCGGTCGAGACGATCTCGACGCCGGCCGCGGCCAGGGCCCTGCCGAGCTCGACGAGGCCGGTCTTGTCGTAGACGCTGACCAAGGCGCGCCGGATCGGGTTTCGGGTGGAGTCCTCGCTCATGGCATGACCTTTCTCGCGGCGGGCCGCGGGCCCGTCGCGTGCTGAGCCGCCAGCTCGTTGACGGTCTTGACCAACAAGGTGCGTTCGGACACCTTGATGCGCTCGTGCAGTGTCGGTTCGTCGTCGCCGGGAAGGATCTCCACGGGGACCTGGGCGATCATCCGGCCGGTGTCGACGCCCTCGTCGACCCAGAAGATGGAGCATCCGGTGCCCGTCGCGCCCGCCGCGAGGGCGTCACGGACGGCGTGGGCGCCGGGGAAGGCCGGGAGCAACGCCGGGTGGGAGTTGATGATGCGGTCGCCGAAGCGGTCCGTGAAGGGGGCGCCGAGGAGCTTCATGAAGCCGGCCAGGACGATGAGGTCGGGCTCGTGGCGGGCCACCTCGTCGGCGAACCGCCGGTCCCAGTCCTCCCGCTCGGCCGAGCCCCGCGCCAGCAGTCGGGGCATGGGCACCACGAAGGTCGTCACGCCCGCCCGGCGGGCGCGCTCGAGACCGGTGCACCTGCTGTTCTCCGAGCCCACCGCGACGACTCGGGCGTCGAGACGGCCCTGCGCCTGGGCGTCGAGGAGGGCCTGCAGGAGCGTGCCGGACCCGGAGACGAGGACGACTACGCGATAGGCCACGGGCGCCAGTTTAGCCGTTGCCCCCGCGACCGAGCCGCAGGGCGGTGGCGAAGCCCCCGAGCATGCCTCCCGCGCCGAGCACCGTGGGCGCCAGGACGAGCAGCCGTCCGAGCAGCGGCCCCAGCTCGGTGAGACGACGGGTGCCGAGCGCGCCGTGGGAGAGCAGGGCGAGCAGGCACAGCAACAGGGCCGCGAGGACGCCGACGATGAGTCCGTACAGGGCGCCCTCGTCGGGGAGGAACTCCCGTTCGGGCAGGGCGCGGCGGGCATCGTCGTGACGGGCGCGGACGCAGACGTGGGCGCCGACGGCGCCGGCCAGGGCGCCGGCAAGGAGCCAGACGGCGATCATCGCCGGATGGGCGTCGCCGGTCGACATGGCGGCGAGGAGCGGGATGGTGGGCAGGTCCCCGGTCGAGGAGCCGATCGGCGCGACGAGCGCGCCCTGCCCGAGCGAGAAGCCCGCGCCGAGCGTCCACGAGCAGGCCCAGAGGGCCATCGAGGGGATCCAGGGCATCTGGGCCAGGGCGAGCAGCACCGATCCCGGCCCCCCGGCGCCGAGCGCGGCGTGCGCCCCGGTGACGGTCGTGTGGTTGACGACGAGGACGACCGCCAGGCGTGCGCAGCCGACGAGGACGGCGCCGGCCAGCGCGGCGCCGACGCCGGCGAGGACGCCGGCCGACCAGCCCCCCTGGCTGAGGCCGACGGGCGCCCATCCGAGGACCCGGCCGGAGGCGAGCAGCGAGCAAAGGCCCCCGATGAGCGCCCCGCAGACGAGGGCCCGGCCGAGCTCGGCGGACTGGCCGGCGAGGACCGTCGCGATGCCGAGGAGCAGGGCGTAGGAGCCGCCGAACCACAGGGCCAGGCGGCAGGACAGGGCGCGCAGGTCGGACTGCCGGCGGGCACGGACCGGGCCCTCGATGAGCTCGTCGGCGGCACGCCGGGCGATGGCGCGCGACAGGCGCCAGACCATGAGGACGATGAGCGCCGTGAGCCCCAGCGGGACGAGCGTGAGCAGCCCCCTGCCGAGGTGCGCCGGCACGCCGTTGGCCAGCAGCCAGAAGCGCGTCGAGACCGTCAGCACCGAGCCGAACCCGATCCGCGGATCGGCGGCCCAGCCCAGGGCGCAGATGACGAGAAGGGGCAGCCAGCCGGCGAGAGCGATGCCGAGCGAGCCGACGAGGACGGCGCTGCGCCACGACAGCCCTGCGAGGGCGGCGCGGAGACCGCGTCGGCGGTTCTCGACCGCCACTTCCTCGTCCTCGTCGGGACCCGGGTCAACAGACGGCATCGCACCTCCAGTGATCGGCCCCGACGATACCCAACGACGGGGGCCCGGGGAACGATGGTCCTCCCGTCCGCCGGGGCCGCTCCGGGGCGCCGGCCCTCGGGGTCCCGCTCCGGTCGTCCGCAGGCCGGGGCCCGCCTGCACGAACGGTCCGAGGCGGGGCCCGGGGAACCGGACTCGGCGCGCCCACGGCCGCAGGCCGCCCCACGGAAGACGGGAAGGAAGAAGGGCGTCGCCCCAGAGCCACCACGGCTCCGGGCGACGCCCCCTCGCACCGATCGATCGGCTCAGGCGCCGCCTGCGCTGAAGATGTCGCTGGAGATCTGCTGGGTCTGCTGCTGGAGCTCGTTGATCTGCTCGACCATCTGCTTCAGGGCGCTCGACAGCGACGGCCACGTCTCGTTGCTGAACTTGTCGGCCAGCGGGCCGTCCCAGTTGCTCTTGTCGCACAGGACCTGGCCCTGGGTCTCCAGGCCGTTCAGCTGATCCGTCAGACCGCCATCGGTGATGCTCTTGATCTGCGTGATCGCGTTCTGCGCAGCCTCAGTCGAAAGTACTCGACCGCTCATCGTGCCTCCATCTGTCAAGGGGTGGTGTTGAGACGCCCCGGCTGGAACGCCCGTTCTCACGACCATAGGGCAGATCACCGCGTCGACGCCACCTCGGCGGCCACGATGCGAACCGGGGAGCCGACCGCCCCGACCGCTGTCAGGAGCAACGAAATGCCTAGTCAAAGACATATCATGTAGGCTCAGGGAAAACACGGCGACAACCCCCATCCTCCCCTGACAATGATCGCGGGCGCCATGGCCGGACTCACCGGGCCGTCGGTCCGGCGGTCTGGACGAGTTCGACGGTGCCGCTCATGCACATGTACCCCCGCCCGATGGTCACTGGCACGGTCGCCCGACGCGGCAGCCGGGCACCCAACAGGTCGCCGTCGTAGTCGACATTGGGCTGGAGCAGAATGCCGCAACGCGACTTGCGCAGGGTCTTCGTCCAGTGCGAGTAGAGACTGCGCAGGTCATCGGAACGACCGGCGGCGACGATGTGCAGGGTGGGCATGCCCGACTCGATGAGCGAGTTGATGGACTTGTCGCTGTCGTCGAACTGCTCGGCGTCATCGATGAGCAGCAGCACCTGCTCCGTGGCGAGCCGCAGCTGGGCGGTGACGGCCGACACGCCGTCCCTTCCGACGGACACCTGGTCGAGCAGGGGCGAGTCGACGAGCGGGGAGCGGCGCATGCACAGGCCCCACACGCTCAGCTCGACGCCATCGCGGGCCGCGGCGGCCCTGGCGACCTCTGCCACGGCGAGCAGCACGGTGGACTTCCCGCTGCGGGCCGGCCCCGCGACGAGCATGTGCTCGCCCTCGTAGGTCTCCAGCGCGCCGACCGTCAGGTCGGAGCCGCGCAGGCCGATCGGAAGGCGCCACGGCTCGCCGGTCAGCTGCGCCGCGTCGAGGCAGTCGATGACGGCGACCTCAGTGGGCAGGGTCGCCACGACGCTGCGCTTCGGCTCCGGGCTCCCCCAGCGGCCGCGGACGAGCCCGACCGCCGCCTCGACGCCGCCGTGCGGGGTGGCGACGTGGGTCTGGAGCTTCGTCTCGGCGCCGACGCAGCGGCCCGGCACCGGGGGCGGGGCCTCGATGGCCTTGATGCCGCTCAGCGCGTAGTCGTAGCGGTCGGCGAGGTGGAACAGCCAGCGCTGGGTGGTGACCTCGTCGACGGCGGAGGGGATCGACTTGGCGCGGCTGGTGGCCACGGCCGTCCAGATGCCCAGTTCGGGGCCGTCGGCATAGACGCGGTACAGGCTGTCGAGCAGGGCCATGCCGTCGATGTCCTGGTACTCGTCGCGCAGAGTCGCCAGGCCGTCCAGCAGGAAGACGATGCGCCGGCGGTCGCCGGTCGGATCGGCCTTGCGCCGGTCGAGTTCGTTCTTGAGGTGGCGCAGCAGCCGCGTCTGCTGCTCGCGGGAGCCCGAGCCGGACCCGGCGTAGCCGATGGTGTGCGGCAGCGCCTGGAGCGGCGCCAGGTCGCCGGCGCCCATGTCGAGGATGATGAGGTCCATCTCGTCGGGCGGCAGCTCGTCGGCGAGGGCGAGCGCCACCGTCATGAGGGTGGTGCTCGTGCCGCTGCCCGGGATGCCGAGGAACATGGCGTTGCCGCGGCTCATGTCCCAGTGGGCGAGGACCTGGCGCTGGTGGTCGGGGTCGTCGGACAGTCCCAGGGCGACACGCGTGCCGTCGGTGCCGCCCACGACCGGCTGCTGGGCCTCCTCGACCTGTCCGCCGGGCGCGTCGGCCGCATCGAGCCCATCGTCGGCGGTGAAGCCGGCCAGGTCGACGCGGGCGCCGAGCGGGGTCGGCCAGACCGGCCTGGGCGATGCGATGCCCAGATGGTCGGAGGCCTCGATGATGGCCTCGATCATGAGGTCCATGTCGGCTTCGGTGACCTCGGCGCCCTTCGTCCCCCCGAAGGAGACGCTCCCGCCGGGGGCGCCGAAGACGACGTCGCGGTACTCGATCTGGACGGCGTCGACGGCCTCCGCGCGGCCGGTGACCAGCGCGGTCTGCACCGGCGTGATGTCCTCCTGGCCGAGCTTGACCCAGGAGCGGCCCTTCTGGGATCGGCTGATCGCGGCGGCGTGCGGCACGCCGATGACGTTGTTGGAGTCCTCCTTGCTCTGCACCCGCAGGGCCACGCGCAGGTTCGTGTTGGCGAGGATGTCGTCGTTGACGACGCCGGCCGGACGCTGGGTCGCCAGGATCATGTGGACGCCGAGGGTGCGGCCGACGGCGCCGATCGAGACGAGCGAGGTGAGCACGTCGGGGAAATCCTTGGCGAGCATGGCGAACTCGTCGACGACGAGCAGCAGTCGCGGCATCGGCTCGGAGGGATTGGTGGCCAGATAGGCGTCGAGGTTGTCGACGCCCTCCCCCGCCGCGGCGAACATGCGCTGGCGGTAGTCCATCTCGGCCTCCAGGGCGCGCAGCGCGCGGTCGGCCAGCTGCTCGTCCAGGTTCGAGATGGTGCCGATGGTGTGCGGCAGCGCCTCGAGGGGCTTGAAGGCCGCACCGCCCTTGAAGTCGATGAGGATGAAGGTGAGCTTCGTCGGGTCGTTGCGGGCGGCGAGGCCCGAGATGAGCGACCGCAGGAACTCCGACTTGCCCGAACCGGTCGTGCCGCCGACCAGGCCGTGCGGACCGTCCCGCACCAGATCGAGCTCGAACGGGCCGTTCTCGCCGATGCCGATCGGGGTGGAGGTGCCCCGCGAGTGGGCCCACAGCTCCTCGATCCCCCCGGGGGTGATCTCGTCGATGCCCAGCAGCGGCGGCAGACGCACCAGCGAGGGCAGGGCGGCGCCGGGCACGACGAGCTCGGGGTCCTCGAAGCGCGACAGGGCCACAGCGGCCTCGCGCGCGGTCCGCAGGTCGATGCCGGCCAGCACCGCGTCGTCAATGGTCGTGCGGGTGCTGGGGTAGGTGACGACGCCGGCGCCGTCCTCGCGCACCTCGACGATCGTCGTGCAGGCCGCGGGCAGCTGCTCGACGGCCGAGGCGATGACGATGCCGGGCACGTGGTTGACGCGCTTGCCATCCCGGTCGCCGGTCGCGCCCCGGGCGTGGCCGAGCAGCTCGCGGGCGGGCGCCTCGCGGCCCTCCAGGAGCACGTCGGAGTCGATGACGAGGAGCACCTCGGGCACCGGATGGCCGTCGATCTCGTCGCGCAGGGAGCGCAGCTGGGTCTCCGAGCGGGACCGCTCGCACGACAGCCAGCGGTCCTCGACGCCGCCGAGGCAGCGGGTGTGGGGCAGCCATGTCGCCCACTCCCAGGCCTGCTGGCGGCCGGGGTCGCAGTAGACGCCGATGGACAGGTCGGCCGGACCGGACTGCACGGCGGCTTGGACGACGAGCGAGCGGGCCACCGCCAGGACGTCCTCGCGTTCGCCGACGACGCCGACGACCCCCGAGTCGGCCAGGTCGGCCCGGATCGGTGCCGCGGTGACTCGGCTCGCGTCGATCAGCGCCTTCACGTCGTCATCGAGATGGCGCGAGGCGTTGCGGTCGACGGGCACGGTCCAGTCGCTCGTCCCGGTCCCGGCGTGCAGGCTCAGGAAGTCGGGGTGCTCGGGACGGCGCTGCCACAGCGTCGTCGCCGGCAGCTCGGCGATCCGGACGAGGGTGGCCGGGTCGGGCGAGGCGCCGCGGAGCCGTTCGCGCTCCTCGCGCACGGCGTCGGCGAGGTCGGTGGTGAACTGCTCGCAGGCCTTCGCGAAGCGCTCGTCCTCCTCCTTCCTCTCCTTCTTGGAGCGGCGCTTCTGCTCGATCCACTGGAAGACCGCCATGAACGGGCTGAGCATCGAGATCATCGCGTAGCGGGGGTTGCCCATGACGACGACCATGCCCACGGCGAGGACGATCGGACCCAGGACGGTGGCGACCGAGAACTTGCTGGAGCTCGTGACCTTCTTGCGCTCGGGGGGCACGAGCTGCTCGGGCGGGGCGGGCTGGCCCGGGCGCGGCGGGCGGTTGAACGGGACCGTGCCGGCGCGGGTCTGGTTGTGGAGCGATCCGGGACGCGGGGCGAGGGGCTCGGAGCCCTCCTTGCGCAGCAGCACGGTGGCGCCGCCGACGGTGATCAGCGCGTCGCGCTCCACGAGGACTCCCTCGTCCTCCTCGACGCGGATGCCGTCGACGAAGGTGCCGTTCGTGGAGCGGCAGTCGGTGACGCGCAGCCCCTCATCCTCGCGGACAATGCGGGTGTGCTCCCACGAGGCGCTGGGCGAGTCGATGACGATGTCGGCCTGCGGGGCACGACCGATGACGAGGCGGCGGCGCAGCGGCACCGGGACGGCGGCCCCGGCGTGCATGCCGCCGGTGAGGGTCGCCGTCCAGCCCTCGAGGTTGGCCGACGAGCGCACCGGCTCGGAGCCGATCGTGCAGCCCTCGAGCAGGGTGACGTCGTCGATCCTGTCGGACGCGCCGCAGCGCACGTCGTCGACCCAAACGCTCTCGTCATCGCCGGGGCGCTGCTGGCCGGCCGCCTCGACGAGATCGGCCAGGCAGGCGTCCGGCGCGAACTTCGTGAGGTCGATCTCGTGCACGGTCGGGCCCGCCGAGACGATCAGTCGCACAGTGCTTCACTCCCCTTCGCCGACGCGGCCGCCGCGCCGTCGGGCCGCCCGCGGGCGACCCCTCAGCCGTTCGTCGTCCTGAACCAGACGAGATTGCGGGTGGCGCTGTCCGGGCGCAGGCCCAAATCCTGCGAGGTCGCGCTGAGCGCGTGCACGGAGGCGTCGGGCAGGCCGGCGTGGTTGCCCAGGTCGAGCGCCGCTCCGGCCAGGCCGGCGCCGTGGTCGGGCCTGAGCCCGTTCATGGCCTCGGCGACCTTGCCGGGTTTCGTGCTGCCGGCCGCGGCGGCGGCGTCGGCGAGGACGACGACGGCGTCGTGCGAGGCGACATCGGCGGCCTGGGAGACCTCGTTGAAGCTCCGCTCGCCGGACAGGTCCTTGGTGTCGGGCTGGGACGCCACGACACGCACGCCGGACAGATAGGCCGAGACGGCATCGCCGTCGGCGTCGCTCGTGAGGGCGGCGGCATCGCCCGTGTCGGCGCCCGCACTGAGCAGCGGCGCCGACAGCGAGGCGCCGCTGTCGACGAGCGACTGGGAGAACCGGGAGCTCAGGGCGTCGGGGGTGCAGATGATCGGCACCGTGACACCGGCGTTCTGCAGGCCCGCGACGGCCGTGCCCAGGCGCGACGCCTGCCCGGAGACGACCACCGAGTCGGCGCCGGACGACTCGATCCTGCCCTCGACGGTGGACGCGAAGTCCTCGGCCGAGGCGTCGACGCTGTCGACGTAGGCGATGCCGTCGACGCCTCCCCCGCCGGCGTCGACGAGCAGCGGGCTCGTGGCGCTCTGGGAGGCGAGGGCGTCGCCGAGTCCGCGGCGCGTCTGGCCCGCGCTCGGCCCGGTGATCCAGGCGTCGGCCCCGAGCGAGTCGGTGGACTGCTCGTACGGGGCGATGACGGGCATGTCGAGCTCATCGGCCTTGGCCAGGGCGGCGTCGATGTGGTTGCCGCTGGTGGCCATGACGATGCCCATGACTCCGGCGTCCGACAGGGCCTGCACGGCGTCCGCCGCCTCGGCCGAGTCCCCCCGGTCGTCGACGGTCGTGAACTCGACCTCCGTGCCGCCGAGCCCGAGGCGGTAGGCGGCGACCTCGGCGCCGTTGGCGTTGTCGGCCCACTGCGATCCCTCGAGCTCGCCGGAGCCGAGACTCACGATGACGCCGATGTTCAGGTGCGAGGGGACGCCGCTGATGCGCAGTGCCAGCTCGGTGGGGTGGGCCGGCGTCCCGCCGGACCCGTCGTCCTGGCCGCCCCGGTCGCCGCTGCAGCCGCTCACGCCGAGCGCCACGGCGAGGACGAGGGCGGCGGCCCGACGGCCGCCGGGGGGGCGGGCCCTCATCGGGAGCTCTCGATCGAGAAGGTGTAGACCGAGCCGGTCGTTCCGCCGCTGGGCTTGCGCATCTGGAACAGCGGCAGCGCGTCGAGCCGCTCCAGCGCGGCGCTCGTCTGCGCCTGGCGCAGCAGCAGACCGCCCAGATCGGCGCTGCGCACGTTCGCGTAGCCGGTCATGGTGCCGCTGGCGACGGCCAGCTGGGTGTCGGCGGCCTGGGCCAAGGCGGCATTCTTGCCGAGCGAGCCGAGCAGACCCGAACCGGCCGCCTCGGGATCGCCGATGTCGGCCAGCAGCTTGGCCATGTCGTCGCCGAGCAGCGCGTTCGCACCGGCGAGGTCGGCCGCCGATTGGTCGACGGAGTCGGCCACGGACTGCTGGGCCTGCTGGGTGGCGCTGTCCATGGACTGCTGGGCCTGCGTGTAACCGTTGGCCAGTTGCTGGTTCTGGGCGTCGATGGTCGACTTGGCCTGGTCGGTCATCTGCTGGGCCTGCTGGTCAAGGGCCGACCGGTCGAAGACGTCCTGGTCGGCGGACTGGCCGCTGCCGTCCTTGGCGGAGCCGATCCGGCGGATCTGCTCGTCGAGGGCGCCATCGCCATTCTTCTGGGCCAGCTCGGCGGCGGAGATCGCCTGCTCCAGTGCACTGGGCTGCCCGTCGAAGGCGTTGACGCTGTGGTTGAGCTTCTCGGCGGTCGAGCTGAGCTCGGCGGCCATGTCGTCGAGGCTGCTGGACTGCCGCTGCATCTCCCCGGCGCTGTCGGTCAGCCTGGCCATCGCGGCGTCCAGCTCGCCGTCACCGGCCTGTCCACCGGCGTTCCCGGTGGCCGTGGAGGAGGGCGAGGGGGACGCTGAGCCCGTCGAGGGCGAGGGGGACGCTGAGCCCGTCGAGGACGAGGGGGACGTCGGGGAGGCGGAGGCCGCTCCCCCGGCCTGTCCGCCCGCGGTCAGCGCGTCGTAGTCGGACCTGAGCTGCTGGTAGGTCGCGGTGGCGTCACTGAGCGCCTTGCCGGCGCCGCCGGTCGTGTCGTTCCGGTCGAGGGTCCTGCTGAGATCGCCCCACGTCGCTCCCTCGTCGGCGAGCAGCGCCTCCACGGACGTGGTCTGCGCGTCGCCGGTCTGCGCGTCGCCGTTGCAGTCCTTGGTGCTGAGCAGCGGCATGAGCTTCGCTCGGTCGGCGGCGCTCATCTGGCAGACCTGCTTCGTCACGTCCCCGAGTCTTGCCGAGGCCGAGTCGTTCGAGGCCTTGCCCGCATCGGCCTTCGCCTTGGCGGCGTCGATCGCAGTGCCCAGCGCGGTGATCCGGGTGTTCAGGGCGTCGATGTTCGCGCCCAGCGCGGCGACCTGCGGGGTCGCGGGGTCGACCCGGGCGGAGTCGTCGGGCAGGGCGTTCTTCACGGCCTGGACGTCGCCGACGACGGTGTTGGCCTGCGCGAGCGCGCCTCCGGCGGCCGTGGCGAGGCTCGAGGCCTGCTGCGCCGTGTCCTGGGCCGATCCCTTCAGCCCGTCGACGGCGCTCCTGGCGGCCGTGGTGAAGTCGGAGATCGCGGCGTTCAGCGACTGCTGGCCCTGGTAGAGGGCGCACGTCGCGGGCAGGGCCTCGGAGGAGGCCGAGCCGGTGGCGCTCGCCTCGGAGGGCCTGCTCGACTGCCCGTCGCCGGCCTCCTGGCCGACGGCCGCGCCCGAGGACGGCGCCTTCGAGGACGGCGTTCCCTGAGGGGTCTCGTCCCCGGTCGGCCCGGACGCCCCACTCGTGGGTTGGGGGGCGGCTGGCGTGGCGGCCGCCGAGCAGTTCTCCTCGTTCGGCTCCGACGGTCCGATGGCGGCCTCGAGGGCCGCCCGGACGCTCTCGCGCTGGTCGTCGCCGGCATCGGCGTAGGCCTGGAGCTGGGCGGCGATGTTCTGCACCGTCGCGTAGACGCTGGTCGACCGGCCGTCGGGCGCCGCGCCGCTCGTGTCGCCGAGCATCGCGCTCATGGCCTCGACACTGCTGGTCAGCTGGGCGAGGGTCTGCGACGAGCTCTGCGCCGAGGCGCTCTGCAGCTCGCCTTTGAGGCCGTCGAGCTGGCTGCCGACCGAAGTCATCGCGCCGCTCAGGTTCTGCGCATTGGACTGCATGTCCGACAGGGTCTGGGCGCCGATCGTCTCGGCCGAGGTGTCGAGGCTGGAGCGCACGTCCTGGATCGTCGAGGAGGTCTGCGCGAGCACCTGGTTGACCTGGGCGGCGAGCTCGATGGTGCGCTCCTCGAGGTCCATCTGGGCCCTCATCTGCGACGAGGCGTCCAGCAGGGAGTTCGACGAGGAGTCGGTGGCCAGTCCCGGCTGCACCGAGATGGAGAAGTCGGGGCTCGAGAAGTTCTTGGCGTCGACGACAAGGCGCAGATCGGCGCTGGCCGGCATCATCGGCGGGGCCAGCAGGTCGGCCCACTGCACCTGGGTCCTGCCGTCGGAGTCCATGCTCACCAGGCCGTTCGTCGTGTCGCCATCACCCTCGACGATGACGTCGCCGGCGCCCGTGCCCTCGAGCGAGGCCGAGGCGACGACGGTCAGCGGCGCCCCGACGAGCGCGCTGGTGCTGTAGGAGTTGCCGTCCATGTCGTAGCTGACCTGCTGGGCGACGAGCGTGAGGTTCTCGATCGAGACGTCGATGACGACCTTGCCGCTGTAGCCGTTGAGCTCGGACAGGTCGCTGCCGGACGAGTCCGCGGTCCGGTAGCTCGTGGTGACGCGCGCGGGGAGGTCGTCGGCGGTCTCGGACGGGGAGAACTCGTCGGACGAGGAGCTGCTCGACCGGTTCGACCTCGTCGTGATGCTCGTGGCCCTGACCGCAGTCATCGTGCCGTCGCCCGACATGGTGACGTCGACGGCGCGCAGCAGGGAGTCGCCCTGGCCCAGCGCCGTGCCGGGCCTGATCGCCATGCCCGCCACCAGGGCGGCGATGGCCGCCGCGGCGAGACCGGCGCGCGTCCGCCGTGACGAATGGATCAGACGGCTGCCACGATGAGTGCCCATTGCGTTCCTTCCAGGGGGTGGGAGGCCTCGGCGCGGCCGCATCCCGCGCACCTCGACCGGGAAAACACCCATCGAGTCTACGGGATCATCATGGCCCGTCCACAGCGTTCTCCCAGTGAGACGGAGACGGCCCGTCCGGTCGGACCACGGACGAGGAGCAGCCGGGCGGCGCTCCCAGAGAGACGGGGACGCCCGCCGCAGCCCTGCCCCGATCAGGGGGAGGCACCGGGGCCCTCCCGCGAGGAGGGGACGGTCCCGATCCGATCACCTCCGGAGGGGTGCGGCTCAGCTCCCGTGCGCCGCGATCTGGAAGCTGCTGCTCGTGAGGTCCGTGAAGTTGCCCACCTGGGCGTCGACCGTGCACGAATCGGCCACCTGCTGGGCCGCCACGTTGAGGCCGTCGCTCGTGACGGTGAGCGCGCCGGCGCATCCGTCCGAGAAGCGCACTCCGGACTCCCCTCCCGCGACGGCCTCGAGCATGGAGCTGGGTTTGCCGGTGGACGGGCTCTTGTACAGGGGGTTCAGGTCGTCCTGCCCGCTGGGCCACACCGGCAGCAGCGAGATCTCCAGGCCGGACTGGTTGACGACCTTGTCGGGGGTCTTGACGGTGATGTCCTGCAGGCGCTGGACCGGGTAGTGGGTCGACTCGACGCTCGAGTCCGTGACGGCCGCCGTCGTCGCGGCGGCGGCCCGGTCGAGCCAGGCCTGCACCGCCGACTCCTCGTCGCCGTCGTCGAACGTCACGGGCACCTGGGCCTGCACCTGGAGGTTCTGCCCCGCCGGCACCTGCCCCGGGTCGACGGACCAGCCGCAGTCGACGCTCAGACCGCTCGTGGTCGTCAGGTTGTGGCCGGCCCGGGCCCCGCCGAGCCAGGTGACGTCCGGGCAGGCCGCGCCGTCGGCGGCACCGGGGACGACTTCGAGGAACGGCCCTTCCAGGGGGGCCTTCTGCGCCGTGTAGGTGATGGTCAGGTTCACCGACCCGGACGAGGCGTCGTAGCCGGCCTCGCGCCGGATGCCCAGCCCCGTCGGGAGGGCCTGGTCCTGCTGGCTCGCCTTGACCGGACCGGAGTTCCTGCGGTGGGGCGGGAAGAGGTGCCCGCCGCCGCGGAGGATCGCGAAGGCGCTCACCCCGACGAGCACCATGGCGGCGCCGATGATCAGGGACACCATCCGCTTGCCGGGACGCCTCGGGCCGGGCGCGGATTCGGCCCCCGTCGTCCCCAACTGCACCTGTTCCGGCTGGTGCGGCGTGACGGGCCGCAGCCGAGTGGCACCGGAGGGGGCGTCGAGCTCGGGCTCGGGGCTGATGTCGACGACGGCGGTGGGACGCGACTCCGCCGCGGCGGATTCGACCCCGGGGCTCCTCACCACCGTCATGGGGTGGGCGCCCTCGAACTCCTCGGGCGCCTCCACCGGCTCGAGCGCAGGCAGCTGCGCGACGAGGAGCACCAGCTCCCGGCAGGAGGCCGCGGCCTCCTGCGCGCCGGGTCTGCGCCCGGGGTCCTTCTCGAGCATCCCCGACAGCAGCTCCCACAGCGGCTCCGGCACGTCGAGAACGGGCACGCGGGACTGCACGTGTCGGTGGGCGACGGCGTAGTCCGTACCGGGCCCGGCGAACGGCGTACGCCCGGCGAGCAGCTCGTAGGCCATGATGCCGGCCGAGTAGACGTCCGACGCGAAGCCGGCCCGGCCCGAGTAGATGAGCTCCGGACTCATGTACTCGGGTGTGCCGATGAGTCCCGTCGTGGACTTCGCATCGCCCATCATCACCGAGGCGATGCCGAAGTCGCTCACCCTGAGGGCGCCCGGATCCTGCGGACCCCACTCGGGGTCGAGCAGCACGTTGTCGGGCTTGACGTCGCGGTGCACCACGTCGTGCTCGTGCGAGGCGGCCAGCGCGTCGAGGACGGCGGCCATCGCGGCCAGCGCCGTGCCCGGCGGCAGGGTCCGGCTCGTGTCGAGCCGGTCGCGCAGCGATCCCCCGGCGACGAAGTCCATGACGATCGCCAGCTGCTCGCCCTCGACGACGAGGTCGCGGAAGCCGACGATGTTGGGATGCCTCAGGGACTCCAGGACGGCACGCTCCTGGATGAACCGCCCCACCAGGTCGCGGTCGGCGGCGTGCTGCGGGTAGAGGAGCTTGGCGGCCACGCGTTCGCCCGTGCGCAGGTCGGTGGCGGCCCAGACCGCACCCGTGGCGCCCTGCCCGACCTTCTCGACCAGACGGTACGAGGCACCCAGGGCGTCGTCGAACTTCTTACCGACCATCTTCCTCCGCCTGCTCCGACCCGCCGGTCCGCGGGCACGCAGCCCATTATCCATGCCCGGCGCGCCGCCCCACGGTCGGCGCCCCCATGGCCTGACGGCCCGGCGTCCGTTCCGAGGGTTCGATGAGGCGGGCGCGAGGGTGACTGGCGGCTCATCCAACTCGTCCGCCTCACCCCGTCCAACGTGGCTTCGCGGGCACCGGGGCGGCCAGCGGATCCGACCCGAGTTGCACGCCTCAGCGTTGGTTTGAGCTGTTCGGGGTGCGTCGGGGCTTGTCGGCGTGATTTGCGTGGGCGGTCGGGAGGCACTAATGGTCCCGATGGGATGGTGGCTCATGCGCCCGTTCGCGCGGAAGATGAGGACCGCTTCGGGGCGCCTGCAGTGCAGATCGTGGAGAAGAAGCACGGGCGGCGTCGTGTCGTGGAGCATCCGGGCCCGACTCGTACGGAGGCCGGCCCTGCCGCGTTGATGCCGGTGGGACGGGAGGAACCGGCTGTCAGGGATCAGCCTGACCTCGGTTCCGATGACCCCTTGGACGACCGGTCTCGATCACGCGGCGGCGCGGCCGTGCAGGGGCAGGCCTCCCGGTTGTTCGTCGAGACGATTCGCGGGGCCTGGGACCGGCTCGGGTCCCGAGCGGTCGAGGACGAGGCGTTCTTCCAGCTCGTGCCGGCGCGTCCGGTGGAACCGGCCCCGAACTCGGACGGCCTCCGTGCGATCGACGGACGCGGGCTGCCCGCGCCGCACCGCAACGCATTCACCAGAGCGCTCCGCCGCTGCGCGGGCGACGACCACCGCAGCACGATCACCGGGGTGTGCTCCCAGCATGCCCGGCATGAGCGCGGCGGGGACGTCTCGTTGCTGCTCCATGACATGACCACTTCGTGTTTCGAGGCCGAGAAGGAAGACAGTCCGCGGAAGACCGGCTACTCGAAGGTAGAGTGAAGTGGGTTTTTCGGACAGTGGTGAATGTTCGTCTCGGGCCGCTTGGGTCCGGTGCCGGCTTCGCCCGGTGCGCGGTGGTCGATCGCCGGGTGGGTCCTGCTGCGACCGCATGCCGACCCGGTCCCGGGGGTCCACCCCGGCGGCGCTCGGATCGTGCATGTGCTTCCGGGGGATCGGGGCGGCCGTCCACCGCCGGGACGACGGCCGGGTTCCCGACTCGGGGCCGCGGCTCCCGGCCGCGGGCCATGCCTCGGGCTCCGCGACCGCCGGCTCAGAGTTTCTCGAGCGGCGCGAAGCGCAGGGCGAGGCGTTTGACGCCACCCGAGCCGAAGTCGACGTCGGCCTTGGCGTTGTCGCCACTGCCGCTTGTCGCGACGACCGTGCCCAGCCCGAAGCTGGGGTGCAGCACGCGATCGCCCGCCTCGAGCGAGACGATCCGAGAGTCACGGCCGGCCCCCGAGGCGGGCATGTGCCCCCGCCCCGAACCGAACGCCGGGGCGTCGTCCCGCGGCCCGGAGGCGCCCGCGGCCCGCCGCGAGGCGCCCGTACGGGCGCCGGCGCTCAGGGTCCAGCCGTCCAGCTCGACGGCGGTGCGCTGCCAGTCGATGAGCTCGGCGGGGATCTCCTCGAGGAAGCGGCTGGCCGGGTTGTACTGCGGGGCGCCCCACGCCGACCGGACGGCAGCGCGCGAGACGTAGAGCCGCCGTCGGGCCCGGGTGATGCCCACATAGCTCAGCCGGCGCTCCTCGGCGAGCTCGTCCTTGCTCGCCAGGGCCCTCATGTGGGGGAAGACGCCATCCTCCATCCCGGTGAGGAAGACGTTGTCGAACTCCAGTCCCTTGGCCGTGTGCAGGGTCATGAGGGTGACGACGCCCGGCGAGTCCGGGTCGGCGTCGGGGATCTGGTCGGAGTCGGCCACCAGGGCGATGCGCTCCAGGAAGACGCCGAGCGAGTCGTCGCCCTCGAGGGCGCGGGCGTCCAGCTCCTCGTCGTCGACGGCGACCTGGTCGGCCTCCAGGTCGACGACGTGGGCCTGGGCGACGAACTCCTGGGCGACCGCCACGAGCTCGACGAGGTTCTCGACGCGAGTCTGGTCCTGCGGGTCCTTCGAGGCCTTCAGCTCGTCCAGCAGGCCGGAGTCCTTGAGCACCGCCGCCAGGACCTGGTCGGCGGGGGCCCCCTGCTCGACGAGCCCGCGGAGGCCGCGCATCAGTTCGCCGAACGCCCGCACCTGCCTGGTCGAGCGGGTGGCCATGCCGGGCACCTCGTCGACGCGGTCGACGGCCTCGGTGAAGGCGATCCCCTCGTCGGCGGCGAAGACCTCGAGCGCCGCCTCGGCACGGGCACCGATGCCCCTCTTGGGCACGTTGAGGATGCGGCGCACCGAGACGTCGTCCACGGGATTGGCGATGGCCCGCAGGTAGCTCAGGGCGTCGCGCACCTCGCGGCGCTCGTAGAAGCGCACTCCCCCGACCACCCGGTACGGCAGGCCGAGACGGATGAAGACCTCCTCGAACGGGCGCGACTGGGCGTTGGTGCGGTAGAAGACGGCCGTGTCGGAGTACTTGCAGCCCTCCTCGTCGTGCAGCCGGTCGATCTCGTCGGCCACCCAGCGGGCCTCGTCGTGCTCGGTGTCGGAGACGTAGCCGATGATGCGCTCGCCGCCGGACACGCTGCTCCACAGCTTCTTGGCGGGCCGGTCCGGGTTGTTGCCGATGACGGCGTTGGCGGCCGACAGGATCGTCTGGGTGCTGCGGTAGTTCTGCTCCAGCAGGATCGTGCGGGCGCCGGGGAAGTCCTTCTCGAAGTCGAGGATGTTGCGCACGTCGGCGCCCCTGAAGGAGTAGATCGACTGGTCGGAGTCGCCCACGACCATGAGCTCGGGCGGCGGCACCGCCGGCGCGCCGGGAACCGGGTCGAGCGGCGAGCAGAGCTCGCGGATGAGCATGTACTGGGCGTGGTTCGTGTCCTGGTACTCGTCGACGAGCACCTGGCGGAAGCGGCGGCGGTACTTCTCGCGGACGTCCGGGTGCGTCCGGAGGAGCCGGACCGTCAGCATGATGAGGTCGTCGAAGTCCACGGCGTTGGCGGCGCGCAGTCTGCGGTCGTACTCGGCGTAGGCGCGCGCATGGAGCTCGTCGTTGCCGCTGGCGGCATCGGCGAGCGCCTCGGCCGGGCCTGTCAGCTCGTTCTTGGCGTTCGAGACCCGGGCGAGCACCGAGCGCGGCGGGAACTTCTTCGCGTCGACGTCCTCGTCGCGCAGCACGAAGGCCATGAGTCGGCGGGCGTCGGCGTCGTCGTAGATCGAGAAGTTGCGCCGCAGCCCGAACTCGGGCGCCTCGCCCAGTTCGGCGCGCAGGATGCGCACGCAGGCCGAGTGGAAGGTGGAGACCCACATCGCCCGGGCGCGCCGGCCGACCAACGCTGTGACGCGGGCCCGCATCTCCGCCGCCGCCTTGTTGGTGAAGGTGATCGCCAGCACCGAGCCCGGGTGCACGCCGCACCGGGAGATGAGGTGGGCGATGCGGCGCGTCAGTACGCGCGTCTTGCCCGAGCCGGCACCGGCCACGACGAGCACGGGCCCCCCGGTGTGGACGACGGCCTCGCGCTGGGGCCCGTTGAGGCCCTCGAGCAGGCGAGCCTCGTCCTCGTCGGGCCCGGACGGGCCGTCGACGCCGGGCGCAGGCACCGCCCCGGCCCCGTGAAGGGCATCGAGACGAGCGCCGAAGGCGGCGAACGGGTTGGGCGAGGCGGCATCAGTCATGACCCAGCAATCGTACCGGCGCACCTGCTCCTCGGCACGCGCCCGCCGGGCGCGCCGCACGACGGGCGCCAATCCCCCGCATCATGGCCCGGCGACCCTAGAATCGGCCCATGTCCTCGATTCCCCACCGTGTCAGGCGCGCGATCGGCGTGGCACTCCTGGCGGTCGCCGCAGCACAGACGACCGCGGCAGCGGCGGTCATGACGATGGATCATCTGCGCAAACGCCGCCAGGGCCCGCCCACCTTCCCGCGCAGTCCGGTGGCCGAGGCCAGCGCCCACCACGACGAGGTGACGGTCTACTCGTTCGGCGAGGACCTCTACGCGGACATGCTGGCCGCCATCGACGCCGCCACCGACCGCATCTACTTCGAGACCTTCATCTGGAAGGGCGACGAGATGGGCCGGCGCTTCAAGCGGGCGCTCATCGACGCCGCCGACCGCGGCGTCGAGGTCTACGTCGTTTACGACGCCTTCGCGAACATCGTCGTCGACCCCCGTTTCTTCAGCCTCCCCGGGTCGATCCACGTCAAGACGCACCCGCTGGTCCAGTCGGCCGCCTTCTGGAACCTGCGCTACTCGGGCCGGGACCACCGCAAACTGCTCGTCATCGACGGCGAGGTCGCCTTCATGGGCGGGTACAACATCGGCTCGCTGTACGCCGACTCCTGGCGCGACACCCACGGCCGTTTCACCGGCCCGTGCGTGGCGGAGTTCGAGAACGCCTTCATCGACTACTGGAACATGCGCCCGGTGCACCTGTTCTGGTGGCGCCCGTCCTCGCGCCCCGAGCTGCCCGACGTGGTCGAGCGAGACTGGGGCGGGCCCGTCACCCTGCAGCGCAACGTGCCGCGCTGGCGGGTCTACCCGATCCGCAACATGTACCTCGAGGCGATCGACCGGGCCCAGCGGAACATCTGGCTCACGACGGCCTATCTCATCCCCGACGATGACCTCCGCACCGCCCTGGGGCGCGCCGCCAAACGCGGGGTCGACGTGCGGATCATCGTGCCGGCCGAGTCGAACCACATCCTCACCGACTGGTTGAGCCGGGGCTTCTACTCGGGCATGCTCCGCGACGGCATCCGGCTGTTCCTCTACCAGAACGCCATGGTCCACGCGAAGACGGCGACGATCGACGGCCAGTGGTCGACGATCGGCACCGCCAACCTCGACCGCCTCTCGCTCGTGGGCAACTACGAGATCAATGCCGAGATCGTCTCGCCGACCGTCGCCGACGCCCTCGAGGGGATCTTCCTCACCGACCTCACGAACTGCCGCGAGGTCGACCTGGCGCACTGGGAGCAGCGCAGCCCGGTCGCGAAGTTCACCGAGGGCCTGCTGGCGCCCTGGCGCCCGATCTTCTGAGCCGACGGGACCCGGCGCGCTCGTCCCGGGTCGGCGCGCTCAGACCAGCTTGCGGTCGGTGGCCCACTTCGTCAGCTCGTGGCGGTTCGACAGCTGGAGCTTGCGCAGTACGCTCGACACGTGCGTCTCGACCGTCTTGATCGAGATGAACAACTCCTTGGCGACCTCCTTGTAGGTGTAGCCGCGGGCGATGAGCTTCATGACCTCGCGCTCGCGCTGGCTGAGCCGGTCGAGGTCCTCGTCGACGCTGGCGACCGAGATGGAGCCGGAGAAGGCGTCGAGGACGAAGCCGGCGAGCCGGGGGCTGAACACGGCGTCACCGGTGGCGACGCGGCTGATGGCGTCGACCAGGTCGTCGGTGCTGATGGACTTGGTGACGTAGCCGCGGGCACCGGCGCGGATGACGCCGATGACGTCCTCGGCCGCGTCGGAGACCGACAGGGCCAGGAAGGTGATCTCGGGCGCGTTCCGGTGCACCTGCTTGGCGACCTCGGCCCCGCCCCCGCCGGGCAGGTGGACGTCGAGCAGGACGACGTCGGGCCGCGTGTCGAGGATGGTCCGGACGGCGCTCGTCACGTCCTCGCCCTCGCCGACGACGTCGACGTGCTCGGGCGCGGAGCTGGTGAGCTCGTGGCGCACACCCGCGCGGAAGATCGCGTGGTCGTCCACGAGGACGACCCGCCAGGGCCCCTCGTGCGTGGGCTGCTCGGGGCTCACGAGAGCCTGCGGGGCGTTGGTCATCGCGTCATCTCCAGTCTCACCTCAGTGCCTTCGCCCGGTGCCGTGCGGATGACCGCCCGGCCCCCGTAGCGTTCCATGCGTTCGACAATCGATCTTTTCACACCCATGCGGTCCTCCCCGATCTGTTCCGGATCGAATCCCCTGCCACGGTCGCGGACGAAGACCTCGACCGTCTCCGGCCCCACCTCCGCGTAGACGTCGATCTTGTCGGCGCCGGAGTGCTTGGAAGCGTTCATCATCGCCTCGCGCGCCGCGCGGAGCGTGGCCTCCAGGCCCGGCGTGTTCTCGGCGTCGCCGACGCAGACCACCTCGATGGGCACGCCCCGCTCGTCCTCGATCTCGGCGCCCGCCTCGACGAGGGCCGCCCGGAAGGTCTCCGGGCCGGGCTGCTCCCCGTAGAGCCAGGCGCGCAGCTCACGCTCCTGGCGGCGGGCGAGCGAGGCGACGGCCTTGGGGTCGCCCGCCTGGCGCTGGATGAGGGCGAGGGTCTGCAGGACGGAGTCGTGCAGGTGGGCGGCCATGTCGGCGCGGGCGTCCGAGACGATCCGCGCCTCGCGCGCAGCGGCGAGGTTGTTGCGCATGCGGTTCATGGCGGGCGCGGCGACGACGCCGATGCCGATGAGGGTGAGGGCCGCGACGGCGAGCATCGACGGCAGATAGGGCTGCCCGGCCTGGCTGTAGGCCAGCAGCGAGATGGCCGCACCGATGAGGATGAGCGCCAGACCCATGCGCACGAGCAGTGCCCAGTGGTCCTGGCTCACGAGGGGGGCCAGCCAGCGCGGGGTGCCGTGCTCCGAACCGTCCCCCTCGGGGGCCTCGGCCTGCCGCCAGACGAGGGCGACGCCCAGACAGGCGAGGATGATCGGCCAGAAGAAGACGCCGCCCGGATTGACGTCCATCATGCGCACGAGCATGAGCACGCCGACGCACAGGACGATGACCGCCAGCGCGCTCCCGGTGCTGGCCGGGCTCGTGTCCCTGGTCGTGCGGCGCATGTCGGCGCGGTTGGCCATCTCCAGGCCCGGCGCCTCGTGGTCGGGCACCTTGGCGGGGATGAGCAGCCAGGCCAGGGCGTAGAAGATGATGCCGATGTAATCGGCGCCCACGAGCACGATGAAGCACACGCGCACGACCCACACCGGCCAGCCGAGGTGGTCGGCCACACCGGTGCACACCCCGCCGAGCCAGCGTCGGTCCAGGGGCCGGCGCAGCTTGGGGCGGGGTGCGCGGCGCGCCGGGGCGGGGGGCCCGTCGGGCGCGGGGGACGGGTCGTCGGCGGCGCGCGCCGGGCCGGGGCCGGGACGAGGAGCGGAACCGGCGGCCTGCGCGGGCGCGCCGGCCCCCATCGCCCGCTGCCCCGCGGAGGGCTCGTCCTGGTACCTCACCCCTCAATCTTTGCGCATCCCCGGACCCGGGGGAACGGCGAGGACGCCGATGGGAGGGGGACGATCCGGGCACGAGGGGCATTTCAGGGGTGTCTCGTGTGGGGAGGAGGGGTGACGTGGACGAGACTGGGCCCATGGCGAATGGGGACGAGCAGGGCACCGGCCCGGCGGTCGACGACGTCCCCGGACGATCGGCCCGACCCGTCACCAGGCGCCGGGGGCCGGGCTCGCTCATCGTCCGCGACCCCGATGCCGGCGTCATCGGCGGCGTCTGCCAGGGCATCGCAGACCGCACCGGCATCGATCCCCTGCTGCTGCGCCTCGTCGCCGCGCTGGCCGGACTCAGCGCCGGCCTCGGCGTCGCTCTCTACCTCACCCTGTGGGTCACCACACCCACCCGTCAGGACGACCGCAGCCCCGTCGAGCGGGTCCTGCCCTGCCTGCGCCGCACCGGCTGGTTCGGCTTCGCGGTCCTGCTGCTGGCGGTCGGCGCAGCCACGGTCCTGGCCGTGCACGACCTCGTCCCCCTCACGTGGTGGCCGATCGCCCTCATCGCGCTCCTCGTCATCATCATGTGGGCGGTCGGGCCGCTGCGCGCCGCCCGGGCCCGACGGCGCCGCGCCGACGCGGCCGCTCCCGACGCGCGACGCCCCGGGCCGGTCACCGCCATCGCGGCGGTCACGCTGCCCCTGGCGGCCGGGGCCGGCGCGGCAGTGTTCCTCCTCGTCGACGCCCGGCCCCTCGCCCGGCTGGTCTGCGGCGTCGCCGCCGCCCTCGGCACGATCGGCGCCGGCCTGGTGCTCTCGAGCCCCTGGGGCCTTTCGCGCCCGCTGCGCGACGTCGGCGCCTGCCTCGGCGTCCTCATCCTCGTGCTCGACGCGCCCTTCATGACCACCCTCGGTCAGCAGGCGCACCCCGGGGACCGCCTCGGCCCGGACGAGTACGCCGCCGGCCCGCTCGACATCGAGAGCCGCAGCGTCCTCCTCGACCTGAGCTCCCTGCCCGCCCAGCGCGACGAGCTGACGATCCAGGCGCACGACGCGATCGTGCGCATCATCGTCCCGGCCGACCGCACGGTGACGATCGAGTACAGCTGCTTCTTCTCGGAGCTCGCCCTGCCCTCGGCGGGCGGCTGCGCGAGCGTCGGCTCGGGCACGTGGACGAGCACCGTCGGGCCCGGCGCGCCGGTCCCCGACGACGGGACCGACGGGACCGACGGGGCGCAGGCCCGCCCGGCCCCCGGAGCCCTGCGCGTCGAGGTGCGACTCGTGCGCTCGCAGATGGAGGTCGTCCGATGAGCCCCGAGAGCCGGCGCCCGGACGGGCGCTCCCAGCGGTCCGCCTCCCTCGTGTGGGGGCTTCTGTTCCTCATCATCGCCGCGGTGGCGGTGCTCACCTCGAACCACCTGGTCGGCCATGCCGCCGTGCGACTCGGAGTACCGCTGGCCCTCATCGTCACCGGGCTCCTGGGGCTGGCCGCGGGTAACATGAGGACACACGGCGGAATCGGGGGCGCGGGGCCGTCCGGCGCCCCGACGCCCACGACGACGCGACACAACGCGACGGGACAAGGAGAACCCTGATGGCCTCGAAGAAGCTCACGCGAAGCCGTGACCACCGGATGCTCAGCGGCGTGGCCGGAGGCATCGCCGACTACTTCGGCATCGACTCGAACCTCGTCCGCCTCCTCTTCTGCGTCCTCGCCCTCGTGACGAGCGGCGGCGGGGTCATCGCCTATCTCATCGGCTGGCTGCTGCTGCCCGACGAGTACGACGACGTGCGCGGCTTCGACCAGGTCAAGAAGAAGCTCGACGAGTTCGGTGGCAAGAAGTCCGACGGCTACGACGGCGGCTCCTGGTGACCGGCCGGGCGCCGGGGCGACGACGCTCGCCCGCGCGTCTCGTCCTGCCCGGCCGGATCCGCGACTGAGGATCCGGCGCAGTCCGCCCCGCGGGGGAGACCGGGGGATCGGCCCCGCCGGCCGGTCCATCATCCCCCGAGCCGCGAGATCGTGACGTCCTGACCGCTCAGGGCGACCCTCATGCCGTCCTGGACGATTTCCAGCCCCGAGTAGCCGAGGCCCTCGGGCGGCTCCGGCAGGCGGAGCCGGTCCTGGACCTCGGCCAGGACCGGCTGGGCGAGCGCATCGGGCAGGTCGGAGTCGGCGACCCGGACCCCGGCGCCGGTCAACGTGACGGTCCCGTCGGCGGCCACGGCCGGCGACGCCGAGGTGATCGTCACCGGGAGCTGCGCCCCGACGGCAGACACCGTGGTGGTGGCCTCGACCGTCCCGTCGCCGGAGCGGCTCACCGTCAGGCCCGTGGCCGAGGCGATCGCGTCCCAGCCCATGACGGCCGAGGCCCTGAGACTCCCGGCCGTCAGCGCGTCGGGCTCGCGCACATGGGTGAGATCGGTGAGCTCGGCGCGGGCCGAGCGCAGCGTGACGTCCTGGCCCCGAACGGTCAGCCCGAACTCGTCGACGTCGACGCTGAGGTCGTCGAGCGTGCCGGAGGTGAGCACCGGCAGCAGGATCCGCTGGGAGCTCGCGACGTGGACCCGGGAGGGGTCCTCGCCGAGCCGAGCGGCGACGCGCGACTGCACGGAGCGCATCGCCACATGGTAGGACACCCCGACCGCCGCGCCGGCGAGCAGCAGGACGAGGACCAGGAGGCCGCACAGGACCTTCAGACCGCGGGGCACGGCAGGCTCACAGACCGAGGATCTCGTCCATGCCGACGGTGAGACCGGGCCGGTCGACGACCGCGCGCACCCCGGCCAGGACACCGGGCATGAAGGAGACGCGGTCGTAGGAGTCGTCGCGGAGCGTGAGGGTCTCCCCCGCCGTGCCGAGCAGCACCTCCTGGTGGGCGACCAGGCCCTGCAGCCGGACGGAGTGGATCGGCACCTCGTCGACGCGCGCGCCGCGGGCGCCGCCGAGGGCCGTCCGCGTGGCGTCGGGCATCGGGGCGCAGCCGGCGGCGCGGCGGGCCGCC
>ERZ773075.428-NODE-428-length-32852-cov-53.9526_pt1 | contig 32852 bp, 24 predicted proteins | sample MGYA00580614_ERZ773075 | MGnify/ENA primary metagenome ERZ773075 (study PRJEB29015, sample SAMEA2738021) | human oral metagenome | biome: human oral; feature: human-associated habitat; material: dental | place: China | collected 2043 ...
TCCCACTGGAAGAGGGGCTCGTTCCAGTCGAGGTCGTCGATGTGCAGCACCTGCGCGTCGGGGACGACGGAGGTCAGTCGTGAGGTGACGGTGGTCTTGCCGGAGCCGCTGCGCCCGTCCACCGCGATGATTCCCGGACGACCGGTGGGGTGGGCCACTCGGGAGAGGACGGCCAGGACATGGTCGGCGAATGCGCGCTCATCGCTGGCGTACCAGTCGGGGACCGGCGGCTCCTCCGGCTGGAGCGCCGCGCGGCCCCGAACCGGTAGGACTCGTCGAGGGATGACCGGGGCGCCCGAGCGGGGCTGTGTCGCGTCGTTGGAGGACATGGGTCGATGCTACTGGCCCAGCCGTGGATGCGGGTCGGCCCGACGGGGCGCTCCCACCGCCGGTCGGGGCCTCTCGGGGGAGAGGAGACCGGGCGACATGGCCATGATGACGAGACCGAGGACCGGGGGGACGGAGATGGCGTCCCGGAACATCGTCGCGGCCAGGACCATGCAGATCAGTCCCAGGCCGATGCCTCCGACGATCCGTGACGCCAGGTTGAGGGAGAACCAGGCGAGTACCACCCAGATGAGAGCCGCCCCGCAGCACGCCGCCACCGCCGCACGGGCCGGGAACGTCGAGACGGCACCCGTGCCTGATGCCTCCAGACGGTACAGAACCGCGAGTCCGATGGCGGAGGCGCTCCCCAGTGCGACCGGTCCCCAGACGTGCACCGCGGGGCGGGAGAAGCGCCCGGACACCCACAGGCCGAGCGCCATCAGCAGGGGGATGAAGGCGATGAGGCCGACCGGAACTCCGAGCGTCAGGAGCACCTCCCGCGGGGCGACGGCGGAAATCCCCATGATCCTCATGATGACGCACGCGGCCGCCACTGCTCCGAGCACGGTGGCGCAGGCGCCGAGGAGCCGTATCGACCAGACTCTCCATTGGGGCAGGTCCATCTGCGGCAGGTCCCTCATGATCCTCCTGGTCGTCACGGCCCGCGGTGCTGCCGCGGCCGGTGGTGCTGCCGCGACCCGCGGTGCTGCCGCGGCCGGTGGCCGTGCCGGCTTCTTATCAGCGGCCGTGACCACTAGGAGCGCCACCGGAGCGGCCATGGCGTACATCCAGAGGAACGAGAAGGCGATCCAGACTGCTGGTGCCAGCAGCGCGCCCACTGCGATCCCGGCGACGGCGCGCAGTCCCGGGTCCAGCCGCCTGCTGACGGTCAGACCGCTGACGGCGATCGCCACGGCGGCGGCGAGCACGACCCAGGAGGCGCGATTGAGCGTCATGTCGAGGCGACCGAGCAGCGGCTCGGGGGTGCCGAGGTTCTTGGCGTCGTAGCTGAACGTCACGGCGATATTCGCGACGGCCCCGATGACGCCGGATATGACGGAGGCGATTGCGGCGGCGAGAGCGTGCCGTGGGGCCAGCCAGCCGCGCTCGCGGGCGAGGCTGAGAAGCCCGATGGCCAGGAAGGCGGTGCTGAGGGAGACGGATGCGCCTGTCACCCAGCGGAAGGGGTGATCATCGGCGTCGGCCTGCACGAGTGACGTGCCGGCCAGGAAGACGGCGAGGGACACGGGGGTCAGGGCGAGCAGGAGAAGCGAGATGATGCTGCATCCTATTGTCGTCTTCCTGCCGAGTCTCATCCCCATGCGATAGGCGGGGGAGGCGCTCGCCGCGGATCCCGGCCGGCGCTGAGAGCGGGGCGCGGGGCCCGCAGGTCGCGCCGCCTGCGAGGGCGGCGTGCGAGGGCGTCGACACGTCAGGATGAGCCCGCCGACGAGGGGGATGACGGGGGCGGCACAGGTTGCCAGGGGCATTCCCAGCAGCTGCGTGTAGAGCAGTCCCGCGGCGACTGCCAGAATGGCGCGTCGCACTGCGGGCATGCGCGCTCCGCGGATGATGGCCCAGCCGGTCGCGATGCCGCCGCAGGCGGCCGAGACGACCATGGCCAGGGCGATCCAGTCGAGATCGGGTGAGTCCAGGAGCTCCGCGATCGCCATCGCCGCCACCGACAGACTCGCCAGCGCGATCGGCCCCCAGGTGTGGATCGACGAATGCGGCGAAGAGCTCGAGAACCGCAGGCCGATCGCGGCGAGCAGGGGGAGGATGGCGAATAGCCCGATCTGGACGCCTGCGACCATGAGATCGGGCGCCATCGACGACGGAAGCATCGCGCGCACGGCCGCGCAGCCGATTCCCACCAGCCCCACCAGTCCGAGAAGGGCGGCGCAGGCGCCGAGCGGCCGCACCCATCGGGTTCTCGTGAGAGTCCTCGCGGGAGACGGGGTGGCGGTCGCCCGTGGCTGAACCGGCGCCTGCGGCGGTTCGGTCGATTCGGCTGGTTCGGTCGCGGGCTGGACTCCCCGCCCGCGGGAGAGCGCGAGGGCCATGAGCGCGATGGAGGCTCCGGCGATCGTGAACGAGGACATCGTCAGGGCCAGTCCGCCCACGGGCGCTATGAACGCGCCCGCCACGATCCCGATGATCATGCGCGGCCCCCGGCGCAGCCGTTCCGCGATGACGCCGTCGAGAACGATCGCGATCGCCGCGGCTCCCAGCCCCCAGGCCGCAAGGCCCAGCGGTACGTAGAAACGCCCGGAGGTCGGGACGGGATCGCCGACGTCAGCGGCGGTGAACGCCACCGCCCACGAGACCTGCGCAATGGCACCGAGAATCAGCGACAGCGTTGAGATGGCGGCGGCCCATGACGTATGGCCCGGTGGCAGCAGGTTGCGCCGGCACGCCAGTCCGAGGGCGCCGATCACCAAGGGCAGCGGTGCGAGGGCCATCGACGCGGTCGGCGCCCACATGAGGAGGCCGTCATCGAAGGCCCGCGGGGACACAAGGATCAGGGCGACGTTCACCGCGCTCAGGAGAAGCGCGGTGATCCCGCACCATAGGACCTGCTTCGTGCTGAGTCGCATCGTCATCATCCTCCGTTGACGGGGGCGCTGATGCCGGCCACCGTATCAGCCGGGGGAGCCGTCATACAGGGGCGCCGGTGCGTTCGCGTCGACCCGCCCGTCATCGGCCGGGCGGACGGACGCGTGGACGGCCGGGCGACCGGGCCGACCGGGCCGCTAGGCTCCCGCGGTATGGAGAGGACTATGGGCTCGACCGATCCGTTCTCGTCGATCGTCGGCAGCAGACCGCTGCTCATTACCACTGGGAGCCGCGGCGACGTTCAGCCGTTCCTGGTGCTGGCCCGCGCCCTCGCCGAGTCCGGGGCCGGCCCCGTCGTCGCCGCGCCGAGGCGCTTCGGCGACCTGGCCACGCGCTTCGGCGTCGAGTTCGTCGGCCTGGACGACAACATCCTCGATCTCCAGGACGAGCTCGTGGGAGCGGGGCCGGTCCGGGCCGCGCTCTCGCTGGGTCGCATACGGCCGCTGATGCGGCGGTGGCTGGACGATCTCGCTGAGCTCGCGCACGAGGAGGCCGGTCGGGCCGACGTCGTCGTCTTCACCCAGAAGGCCCTGGGCGGAGCGAGCGTCGCGGAGAGGCTCGGGGTCCCCGGGCTGCCCGCTCAACTCATCCCCACCGGGCCGCCGACGAGCACCTTCCAGGTTCCGTTCGCCCCGGTCGGAACGCCGCGGCCCCTGCGCCGCGCCTCCTGGTCGCTGGTCGGGGCGTCCGAGGCGCCATGGCGAAGGATGGTGGCTCAGTGGCGGTCGACGCGTCTCGGTGTCACGACGCGCCCGATCCCCTTCTCCAGGATCGTCGCCTCGCGGGGGATTCTCAGCGCTTGGAGCCCCCGTCTGCTGGCGGCGCCGCCCGAGTGGCGCTCTTCCCAGCGCCCCCTCGGCTTCTGGCGGTTGCGTGAGGCCGGGACTCTTCCGGCGGACGTCGAGCGCTTCCTGGTCGCCGGGCCGCCACCCGTGGTCGTCGGCTTCGGAAGCATGAGGCACGGCGACCCGGCGCGGTTCACCCGAGAGGTGGTGGACGGCCTGCGCCGTGCGGGGCGCAGGGGGATCCTCCTGGCCGGATGGGCGGGGTTGAGCGCGTCGGGAGGCGACGACGTCCTCGCCGTCGAGGAGGCTCCTTTGGGTGGGCTCCTGCCGAGGGCCGCGGCCGTCGTCCACCACGGCGGAGTGGGAACCGTGGGCGCCGCGCTCCATGCGGGGACTCCGCAGATCATCCGCCCATTCTTCGGCGATCAGCCCTTCTGGGCCGGCCGCCTCCGCGAGCTGGGGGTCTCGCCGCGTCCGCTCGAGCGCATGACCGGGGAGGCTCTTGCCGAGCGCCTGCGCGCCATCGACGCCCTGGCCGACGCCGCCGGAGCGCTGGGCGAGGCGATGGCGGACGAGGACGGCTGCGCCGCCGCCATCGATCGCATCAACCGGGTGCTGGGCCGAGGGGGAGCGGCGGGAGTCGGGCGACGCTCATCGCGCGGAGGCCCGGAACGAGTCCGCGAGTCGGATGGGTGAGAAGTGCAAGAAGGCATTCGGGCTCCTCGGCTTCTGTCACTACGGGCACGGTCGCGACCCCGGCGATCCCGACGCCTCGGCGCGGTTGCGCGTGGAGCCGCACGCCCCGGGGCGGACCGCCGACTGCGGTAGGGCGCGGGCTCGCGCCGGACCGCCGAGCGGACCGCCCGCCAGGGTCTGAACCTCATGAGCTCCACCCTCCCGACCGAGGCCGCCGGCGATGGTCTCTCGCGGCTTCAGGCGGAGCAGATCCACCGTTACCGCAACACCTGGAGGGAAGCCGGTCACGACTGGACCCCGCGTGTGAGCGCATCTCGCTCGATCGTCCCGATCGTCTCGGAGACCGACCGCAGCCTCTTCGGCCTGCGCGGTGAGGACTCCCACGACGACGTCGGCATTATCGGGTTCTTCGTGCGTGAGGGTGTGGTCGGGGCGGGCGGTGCTGGTGGTTCGGCGTTCCGGAGTCCTGCGCGGTCATACTCGGAGACGCGTGGTCGTACCCGGGGGTGCGCGGTCGTATCCGGGGGTGCGCGGTCGTATCCGGGGGTGCGCGGTCGTATCCGGGGGTGCGCGGTCGTACCCGGGGGTGCGCGGTCGTACCTTAGAGGAACTCTAAGGTACGACCGCGTGGAATTGTGTACGACCGCGTGCAGTGGGGGTACGACCGCGCGGTTTTATGCACGACCGGGCGGGACTGCGTACAACCGCGCGGGGCCGGTGGCGCACGGCGACGAAGCGGCGGCGCCTCCCGGCGCTCCGGGCTTCACAGGTCGACGGCGCGCGGCGCACGGGCCGGCGGCGCGCAGTGCGCGGACCAGCGGCCCGACACGGAGGGACCGGTGACGGGACACGCATTGGACGACGAGGGCTGAGTCCCGGTGATCGATCCGGGGACGGGTCATCCGGCGGACGGGCCCGAGATACCGGCGGCCTCGAGGATCGCATCGAAACGAGGTGCGGGCAGGGACAGAATCGTCCGCGTCCCGCCCACGGATCCCTGACCCGGATCGGGCAGCGCCACCGCCTCGATCTCACCGTCGGGGGCGCGGTAGAAGACGAATGCGGACAGCAGTGGATCGACGTGCTGGGCGATCTCGTCCTGGATGAACAGCACCATCGAACGCAATGCCCACTCCGGATCCCGCCGGTCCACCGGGTGCAGGCCCAGCGCGTGCTTGTGCGGGACGGCGAAGAGCACGCCCGCGCTCGTGTCGACGTCGATCTCCCCCAGGATCCGTCCCAGGTTGGCGGCCTTGGAAGCCGTGAAGAAGCCCTCCCCGTGCAGGGCCCACGCTCCGGCGCCGATCGGGCCGGAGTGGACCACAGGCGCCTCATCGGTGTTGCGCTGGCCCGCCTCGAAGAGCTCATCGATGGTCAGCGGGCAGTCCCCCAGGAGCGCGGGGAGGATCGGATGGACCCCGCCGTCGAACCGTCGGTACAGGCCCAGGACGAGGTTGCCGGCGAAAGGACGATGGACCGGCCCTCCCCGGGGGCGGGCCTCATCCGGGTCGATCAGCCGCGTGCGCACCGCGGCGCGCCACTGCTCGGCAGTGCTCAGCGGCTTCCCGAGGCAGGCGGTCATGCTGACCGTCTGGGCGACCCGCACGTCCAGTATGGTGTTCCACTTCGATCTGCTGTGGCCCGCCAGCTCGAAGGCCGTCTTATCCAGGGGCAGGATCATGCCCTCGTAGGTGTTGGTGCCGTGCAGCTCGGGGCCGCCGCTTCCGTCCGCCAGCTCGGTGGTGATCCCGCGGGCGGCGAGCTTGGCCCGCATCGTCAGGGCGATCTCGATCAGGGTTGTCTCCTCGAAGGTGTTCTCCACGGCGCCGGGGGCGTCGGCCAGGCCGAAGGCGGCGCCGGTGTGGAGCATCCGGACCGGATTGGTTGTGCGGGGGCGGGAGTGCGGGCGACGGCGATCGGATACGGACATGGTGGCTCCTCGACGGGGCTGCGCGGATCGAGGGGGCGCAGCGAGTAGGTGACTGTGTCCTCGCACGCTAGGGCCCGGCCCCCTCGGCGTGCGACGCGGCGGTTCGAGCCCCGTGGACAACGGTTGCGGAGCTGCTGTTGTGGAGCCCCGCGAGATGCTTCCCGTCACATATCCGGCGTCCCGGTGCCGCCGGTGCTCGGGCCGGTCCAGTCCAAAGGCATCCGCGACGGTGAGGCCGCCCCCGGTGCCGCCGGTGCTCGGGCCGGTCCAGTCCAAAGGCATCCGCGACGGTGAGGCCGCCCCCGGTGCCGCCAGCGCTCGGGCCGGTCCAGTACGGCGAGAGGTTTGAGGGTCGTGATGAGCTCGGTGCCGCCGGCGCTCGGGCTGATCACTCGGGACGGTTCAGGGGACGTACGCGCGGTGGCCCGTCCACCGGCTGGTCCCGGCCGACTGCTAGGCGAGTCCCACGGCAAGCGCGGTGCCCGCCCTGAGCCAGGCGCGGCGGGTGGGCGGCGCCAGCGAGTCGAGGATCAGCGGTCTGCCGGCCATGGCGGGGTCGTAGGGGATTCCGACGGCGGCGCGCGCGATCCCCTGGAACGTGGAGACGAGCTGAGAGGGCTCGGGCTCGCCCTTGGACCCCTGGGAGACGACGACGAGGGCGTTCTCCGCCAGCCGCGCCGCGTGGGCGTCGGCGCTGGCGAGCTCGGCCAGGAGGAGGCGCGCCGACTCGGCGTGGTCCGGTCGGGTGGTCGTGGGCACGACGATGGCGTCGGCCCGCGCGATCATGGCGCGCCACTGCGGGCTGGACTCGTCGTTGCCCGAGTCGATGACCACGAGGCGGTAGTACTTGGTCAGGACGGAGTGGATGGCGTCGAAGCTGTCCGCGTCGCCGGGCTTGGCGTCGGCGAGGACCTCGGGCCGGCTGCGCAGGACGTCGTAGCGGTCCTCGCGCTGGTGGTGGACGAATCCGGAGATCTCGGCGGCCTGGGCCTGCGGGGACAGGAGGTGGTCTACGTGGGGGAGCAGGTCGATGACCGTGGCGTCGTGCGGCCCCTGCTGGGTGCGCCACCCCAGCGTGCCGCGCGTGGAGTTGTTGTCGTAGGCGATGACGCCCGCGCCCCCGTAGCGCGCGAAGACGGCGGACAGGAGGATCGCCGTGGGCGTCTTGGTGGCGCCGCCCTTGCCATTGACGACGGCGATGGTGCGCGGCCCCGCCCAGTGCTGGGCGACGGCGGCGGCGTCGGCCCGCTCGGCGCGCTCCCGCTCGGTGGGGGCCAGGTGCAGTCCGAACTGGTTCAGGGCGCCTCGCAGACCGGTGGCGGCGGGCGCCTCGTTGGTGATCTCGGTGAGCAGCGATGTCGAGCGGGCCTGCTCGCGTGGATTCGGCGGCGCGGCCGACGGGGAGGGCGGTGTGGCCGTCATCGGGGGCTGAGCCGCCTGCGCCGCCGGCGCTGCCGCCTCCGAGCTCGGCACTGCCGTCACTGCTGTCGCCGTCGTCGCCGTCGTCGCTGTGGTCGCTGCGGTTTCCGAGTACGGCGTGGTCAATGCGGTCGTCGAGCCCCGGGGCGGGGCCGGAGAGGTCGCCGATGCGGCCGATACCGGAGGGGATGCGGCTGATCCCGCGGACGCGGCCGACTGGGAGTACTGGAAGCGCGATGCGGGCGGTGCCGGCGACGAGGGCGGCGGCGCAGCCGATCTCGTGCGCGGCGGGGCCGATGGGGAAGGGGGCGCCGCCGATACCGCGGGGGACGGCACCGACGTCACCACCGGTGGCGCGGGCGTCGGGTCGGCGCGGCGCCTCCGCGGCGTCGTGCGCCCCGTGGTGCTCTCGTCCCGGGGCAGAAGCCCCGGGGGCAGCCGGATTCCGGCGGTCTCGGGGGTATCCGCGTCCGGAGCGGGCGCGGCTCGCTGTCGGCGGCGGGTGGGAAGCGGAGGCGAGGACCTCGTGGCGGCTGAGGGCCTGATCCTCGACTGGCGCGTCATCCGGGGCGCCGCAGGAGTCGGAGTCAGCGCGCCCTCGGTGATGACGGCGCCGTCGGGGTAGACGGCGATGCGCCAGCTTCCCGCGGGTTCGGTGATCGTGGTGGAGATCGGGTGCCCGAGTGCCCTGGCGCGGTGGGACAGGTGAGTCACGACGGCGGCGCGGGCCTCCTTCGGAGTCGGCTTGCTCAGGTCCGCCTCGACGCCTTCGAAAATGACGTGCGCGTGGCCCTCGGCGCTCAGCAAGACCTCGGCTCGAGGCCACTCTGTTGCGGTGCTCATGTGCATGTCCTTCGTAGCGAGCGCTTTGGGCGAGCGCGTGATATTGACTGGGCTCAGGGGCACCAAGGCTGTGCTGCGACGGCGCGCCGCTCGAGAATCGGGCCGCCGGCGATCCGATCGGGGCCGGGGCGCTGCCGGGCTCTCGCGCCTCCCCCCGAGCCGCGGTCGTCACGACTGGAGCGTACCGCGAGAACTTCGAAAGTAACGATTTTGTCTCTTCGGCGACGCCCGCGAGTCCCCGACGCGCCCGTGTCCGATCGCCTGATTCGCCCGGCTCACGCGGCTCGCCCGGCCGCCGGATAAGTATTCAGGATAACGGAGGATTCGCGGGACCATGCTCTCAGTGAACAAGCGGGCGGTGACATAGCCGTGATCTCGGGTGCCGTGATGAGGTGGGGCCCGTCGCCGCGCCTCTGACTGACAGGAGACAGCCCATGAAGATCTCACGCACCTCCGTCCTCGCGCTCATCGCCACCGTCTCCTTGGCCGCTGTACCGGCTGCGCAGGCCGTCGCGGTGGCCGGGCCGTCCGCCCAGCAGGTCTCCACCGCCGCGGAGCCGGCTGCAGTCACAGCGGAAGGAGCCGGCTACGCCGACACGATTCTCAGCAAGGTCAATGAGCTGCGGGCCCAGCAGGGCCTGGGACCCGTAACGCGCTACACCCAGCTGGACTCGGTGGCTCAGGGCTGGTCCGAGCAGATGGTGGCGCAGCAGTCCATGAGCCATAACCCCGGCTTCGCCGATCAGTACCCGGGCGGATGGTCGGTCGCCTCGGAGAACGTCGCCACGCTGTCCGGCGCCCGGGGCGTCGACGTCGGGACGCAGCTGTTCGAGCAGTGGCGCAACTCCCCGGGGCACTACGCCAACATGGTGGCGCCCGCCGCCAATGCCGTGGGCATCGGCGTCGCCTACGATCCGTCGACGGACTCCTGGTACGCGGCCCAGAACTTCTCCTCCTACTCCGATCCGAGTGCCGCCGGTCTGACCCCGATGGCGGCGGACCAGTCGAATTCGTCCCAGTCCACGCAGCCCGGCTCCGAGGCGCCTGCGGCGCCCGCGCCCGCATCGACCGACTCGAGCAGCGCGCCCGCTGCGGTACCCGCCGCCACCGAGGCCCCCGCCTCCGAGTCTCCGGCCGACTCCGCGTCCGCCGCCACCTCGGCATCGCCGTCCGAGGCCGCTCCCGTTGAGGCCTCGACCGGGACACCCACCGTCGTCGCCGCGGGTGCGAGCGCGACTCCTGCCGCCGGGGACCCGTCCGCTGCGGCGACGACCCAGCCCTCCGCCAACGCCGGGCAGGCCTCGCTGTCCCTGCCGGTCACCGGGGCGAGCCTGATCGGCGGACTGGTCGCCCTCGTGGCCGTCGTGGTCGGAGGGGTGCTGCTCGGCCTGCGTCGGCGTCGTTGATTCGCGCCCCCGAACGGGCCCAGCAACTGCGCGTCGTGGAGGTCCTCGTCCCGTTGGCCGTCGTGCACGAGTCGGTCGGGCGCGCGCACAGGGCGGGATCCTCCGTACGCTGCCGGCCGATCGGTAGGGCGCATAGCGCGGCAGTACTCGCGGGCGCCCGCGCATGAGCGGGAGACTGTGCCGATGAACGACTTCGCGCCCTTCGAACCCATGCTGCACGGCACGTCGGTCGGCGGCGTCATCGTCCGTCCAGCCGGACCCGACGACGTCTCCCGCGTCGCCAGGCTCCTGACGCTGCGGGGGATCTCGGCGGAGGAGGCCCGCGAGCAGGCGCCCCGCATGATCGATGCCCTCCCGGTGCTCCTCCTGGCCCTCCTGTCCGCCGCGGAGGCGGCGATCGGCGACGACGGGTCCGGGGTCGCCGACGATGAGACGGCGGCGGCTCCCGACGACGCCCTGCTCGCACCCGTCGCGCTGTCGGGAGCCTTCCCGCTGCCCGAGCGCATGCGCGCCTCGTTGCCCGAGGCGAGCGCCGATTCCGACGCCTGGATGGTCTCGGGCCTCGTCGTCGATCCCGTGGCGCGCCGACGCGGCGTCGGCCGGGTGCTCCTGACCGCCATCGCCGATGCCGTGCGCGCTCTGGAGCCCGCCGCCGCCCTGTACAGCGTCGTCAACGCCACCAACCACGCCTCCGTCGGCCTGCACCTGGTGGTCGGCTTCGAGAGGCTCGCGCGGCTGGAGGGGTTCGGCGCCGTCACCTTCGAGGGAGGGCAGGGCGTCCTGCTGCGTCGAACCGGGTGAGGCGGGAGCCGGGGCGCGGAGCCCCGGGCCTCGCCGGCGGTCGGCCGTCGGCGGTCACCCGGTCCCGCCGTGGCTGGGGTCGGTGCGAGACGGTCGGAGGGGAGTCGGATCGGCCAGGTGCAACTCGTCGCGACTCGCGGAGTAGGACAGGCCCGGGTACCGGCCGAACTGCTCCTCGGCTCCGGGCACCCGCGGTTCGTCGTCGCGCATGCCGGCCAGCACCTCGGCTGGAGTCGGCCAGTTCCGGCTGCGCTCCCTGCCGATCGGGCTCACCGGTGGGTACAGCGCGTGCCCGGGGCGCACCATGAGCCGTCCGGGGCGGCTGCGGTCCCGCAGCGCGTGGGCCCTCCAGGTCAGGACCGGGTGGGTCGAGGACCACTGCACGAGATGCACCCAGAGGCCCCTCTCGTACACGGCGCGATCCGCCACCGCGTGCAGATTGACCTGCGCGCCCAGGTACTTGCCCGCTCCGAGCAGCCCTATGGCGCCGGGCGCGCCGGCGGGGGCGACGTCGTAGCCGTGGTTGTCCGCCGTGTACTCCTGCGCCCGCGACAGCGCATTGCCGAGGATCGGCACGGAGTACACGATCTGGAGGACGAGGACTCGCCAGAAGGAGGTGTGGCCGGCGGCGAGGTGGCCGACCTCGTGGGAGATGATGAAGCGCAGCGCCTCGGGATCGCGTGCGGATCCCCCCGTCTCGAACAAGTCGGAGTAGACCGCGACGAAGCGGCGGAAGCCGTGCCCCGCGGCGAAGGCGTTGATTCTGCCGTTGCCCAGAACCACGTAGGCGTCGGGGACGCGGCGCAGCCCGACGTGCTCCGCGGCCTCCACCACCATCCGGTATCCCTCGGGGAACTGGGTCGGGCTCATCTGCACCGAGGAGGCGCGCATCTTCGCGTACAGGAGCGCACGCGCGCCCCAGACCACCAGCGGCAGGAGCGGGACGGCCAGGAGGACCTGGCCCCCCGTCGACGTGGCGTTCTCGAGGATGAGGCGGCGTACCTCCCCGGCCGGTCCGGTCGGGTCGGGCACGGCCGCGAGCCAGATCACCAGTGCTAGCCAGGCCGCGACCGCCATGGCGCTGATGACCGCGCTCGCCCACAGCAGCGGCATCTCGGCGCGGTGGCGCAGACGGCGAATGCCGTGCGGCCCGTGGACAGTGGCGCCGTTGAGCGGTCGGGGGCGGCCGGGGGCGGTGGGCGGCACCGGAGCGGGGGAGGGGAGCGTCATGCCCACGACCCTAGAGCGTGCCGCCGGGGAGCGTCCCGCCGGGGATGCGGCGGGGCCCGCGATCGGCTCGGGTGCCGGCATCGCTCGTGGGGCGTCCCCCGGGGACGAGGCGGGCTCTCCTCATCGACGCCGGCGACATCCGCGAAGGAGAGCGTTCCCCGGGGACGGGTCCGCGACGGGCCGGGCCGCCGTCGGGACCGTCGGCCGGGCGACTGAGTAGGGTCGGGGCGTGACCGACCACGAGATCCCTTGGGGCATGCAGATCGCCGTCCGCTACGACAAGGTCCGCCCGCCGCGCCGCATCGACGTCGCCGAGGCCGCGGCCCGCGCCGTCGTCGCCCTGCTCGCCTCGCCGCGGACCGCTCCGGGCGGGGACTGGCACGATGCGGTCGAGCACTGGAGGAGCGGGCGCATCCGCAAGCTCGTGCGCCGTGCCCGCGGGCGGCGCTGGGAGGAGGTCCAGGACCTGCCGGGCATCACCGTCGAGCAGGAGGGTCCGGCCGGCTGGGGGCCCGCTGCGGCTCGCGCCTTCGTCCCCGGCCCGGTCAGGCCGTTGCCCCCGGCGCTGGCCAAGACCCAGGTCGAGGGCACCCACTTCCCCCACGGGGGCGAGCTGCCGCCCCCGCCGGCCGCCGTCGCCGAGGCGGTCGCGCGCGACCCCGGGGCCGCCACGGGCATCGAGCTGACGGACGAGTCCGTCTCCCCCGGGGCCCCGGTGACGGTCGAGGTCACGCCACTGGAGGGGATGACCAGCGGCAAGCTGTGCGCGCAGGTCGCCCACGCCGCCCAGCTCGCCTGGCAGAGCCCGGCCATGCCCGGGGCGGTCCGCTCCGCCTGGGCTGCGCAGGACTATCGGATCCGGGTCGTCTTCCCGACGCCGGACGCCTGGCGCGACGCCTCCCGGCCGGTCTCGGTCGTGGATGCCGGCTTCACCGAGCTCGACGGGCGGAAGGAGACGACGCGGGCGCTGTGGTGATGCGCGATGGGGCCGGGGCGATGCGGGTGGACTCCGCCGGGTCGTCAGGTGGGCATCGGCCCGCTCGAGCGGACTCAGGCCGCCGCCGGTGCGCTGGGCTCGTCGTCGTCGGGCTCCGGGGTTCCTCGGAAGACCCAGAGCCTCATCAGGGCGTAGAGGTAGAGGCCCTCGCAGCAGGCCGAGATGAAGCGGGCCAACTCGGCCTGGACTCCGATCCAGTGCAGGAAGGAGGACAGACCGAGAATGAAGATGACGTACTGGCTCACGAGCCCGATGGCGTAGCGGGAGCCTTGCGCGGCGAGATGTCCGCGGGACTGGAAGTTCAGCCACCGGTTGAGCAGCAGGGAGTAGACGCCGGCGATCATGTACCCCAGGCTGACGGCCAGGGGGTAGAACCAGTGGAGCCCGTCGTAGAAGAACCACAGGAGGCTGATGTCGATGAGGAAGGCCGAGCCGTTGATGAGGGCGTAGCCGACGAAGGTCACGGGCACGCGCTCGCGCAGTGCGCGGGGGATGAGCCGGTGGATGCGGCTGATGACATGGAGGAAGGCTCTCGGGGCGCGCCGCGAGGGGTCGTTGAGACGCTCGTCGAGCCTGTTGGAGAGACGTTCTCGCGCGGACGCGGCGGAGCGCGCGGGTGTCGCCGCCCTGCGCTGCGGGGTGCGGAACCGGGCTGTGGAGCCAGCGGCATCCTGCGTCGTCATATCATCCTCTCGGAGCGGTCAGGTGTCAGTCCCACCTATGAGTGAGTCTTTCGCGAGAGGGCGTGCTGTACAAGTTCTTCGGGACGAAAAAGACGTCGTCTTGGTCTCCTTCTTCAGGGGGATGCTCCTTCAGGAGGATGCTCCCGCGCCGCGTGCCGCGAGGTTGTCCGCGGGATCGCCGCGGCCCGGCCATGATCGGGCCATGCGCCGGATCTTTCAGGTTTTTTGTTGCCCTCGCGCACGAATCGGGGCGGGTGCTCCGCACGGGATCGCACGGGGCCGTACGGGGCCGTATGAGCTCGTGCGGGGTCGCGCGGCCGTTCGCGTCAGGCGGCGCTCAGCACCTCGACCAGCTCGCTCCTGAGCGCTCGTCCGCCGGCGTCGGTCGGGTGGTGCACTGTGCGCAGGCCCAGCGCCGCGGCCGCGCTGATGTTCTCAGCGCTGTCATCCACGAAAAGCGCTTGGTCCGCATCGACCCCTGCCATCTCGAGGGCGCCGAGGAAGTACTCCGGGGCGGGCTTGGCCGCACCCACGATGCAGGAGTAGGCGTCCACATCGCACAGGCCGTCGTAGTCCAGCGCGGTGCGCATCCACTCACGGCGCTCCTCGTGCTGGTTGGTGGCCAGGACGGTGAGGTAGCCCGCGGCTCTCAGCTCGCCGACCAGGCGTCGGGCGAGCGGGTCCGGTGTCGCCCGGCGCCACAGGACCATCAGCTCGTCGGCGCTCGTCGCCAGCTCCAGCTCGGCGACCAGCCGTTCCAGCAGGTCCCGCAGGCTCTCCCTGCCCGACAGCGCCGGTCCCTCCCTGGACAGCAGCGCCTTCGCGAAGGGCTCTCCGCCGCCCTCCGAGAGCGCCCGGTACCAGGGTGTGCCGATGAATTGGAGGACGCCGTCCGCGTCGAGGAGCACGGCGCGCACCGAGGTGGTGCCGACCGGCGGCAGAGGCGGGGCGAGCGAGACGGCGGGACCGACGGGCTGGGAGGACGGGGTGCTCATCCGTCCCATCCTGCCTTATCGGGTCGATGGGCGCCGCGGACATGCCGTGCCGAGGCGCGGAGCGCGGGACGGGCGCGGGCGCACCCTGTCCGCACCCGGGCCGGATCGGGTGCCACACTGTGCCCATGCCGATATCCGTGCCGTCAGAGTCATCAGAGCCGTCTGCGCCGTTCGTGCGGACCTCGCCGTCCGCGCAGGTCCCCCCGCCCCGGCCCGTCATCCCGGACGCCCCGGGCGACGACGACGCCTACACCACCGCCCTCATCGACTTCGTCACCGCCTCCCCGACCAGCTACCACGCGGTCGCCGAGACGGCGTCGCGCCTGGACGCCGTCGGCCTGTCGCAGGCCGACGAGTCGCGGCCCTGGGGGGCCGGGACGCCGCGTCGTGGCTACGTCGTCCGCGATGGCGCGATCGTCGCCTGGATCCTTCCCGAGCGGTGCGATGAGCGGGCGGGCTTCCGGATCGTGGGCGCTCACACCGATTCCCCCGCCCTGAAGCTCAAGCCTTCGGCGGCCATGGTGCGCGACGGCGTCCAGGTCCTCGACGTCGAGGTCTACGGCGGGCCCCTGCTCAATTCCTTCCTCGACCGCGAACTCGGCTTGGCCGGGCGCCTCGTCACCCGGGACGGGGCCGTTCGCCTCGTGCGCACCGGCCCCGTCGCGCGCGTGGCCCAGGTCGCCCCGCACCTGGACCGCAGCGTCAACGACTCCCTCCATCTCGACAGGCAGGCGAACCTCCTGCCCCTGTGGACCCTGGCGACCGATGGCGCCCGCCCCGACGACCCGGAGCGCCACCTGTGCGAGCTGGCGGGCATCGACCCCCGTGAGCTCGCCTTCCACGACATTCTGACCTTCCCCACCGAGCGGCCCGCGCGCTTCGGGCGCCACGACGAGTTCCTCGCCTCCTCGCGGCTCGACAACCTCTCCTCGGTCCACGCCGCTCTGGTGGCCCTGGAGGCCCTCGCCCGCGAGGGCAGCGAGCCGGACGAGCCGGTCGTCATGATCGCCAACGACCACGAGGAGGTCGGGTCCGCCACTCGCTCGGGGGCGGGCGGCCCTCTCCTCGAGACGGTCCTGGGGCGCCTGTCGGGGCTGCTCGGCGTCGCCGGCGACGCCCGGGCGGCCATGCTCGCCCGCTCGATCTGCGTGTCCGCGGATGCCGGGCACGCCGTCCACCCCGGATACCCCCAGCTGCACGACCCCGCGGTCAGGCCGGCCCTCAACCGGGGGCCGCTGATCAAGATCAACGCCCAGCAGCGCTACGCCACCGACGCCGTCGGCGCCGCCGTGTGGCTGCGCGCCTGCGCCGCCGCCGGCGTACCCGTGCAGAGCTTCGTGTCCAGCAACGCCGTCCCGTGCGGCTCGACCATCGGCCCCATCACCGCCACGCGGCTGGGGATCACCACCGTCGATGTCGGTCAGCCCCTGCTGTCCATGCACTCCCAGCGGGAGATGTGCGGCGTCGCCGACGGCCCCTGGATGGCCCGGGCCATGCGGGCCTTCTGGCTGGGGGCCTGAGTCGGGCGGGGGTCGTGCGAGGACCGCACTCCTGCCCGCCCCGTGAGCCGCGCGGACCGATCTCGATGCGGAACTGGACCGATCTCGGCGCGCGTCAGCGCCAGGCGCCGCGCCAGTACTGCAACGGCAGTCCCGCCGCACGCCAGTCGTCGACGCCCAGATCGTGGGCCCAGCGCACCGGCAGGTACGGCTCGCGCAGAGCCGGACGGCCCACGGCGACGGCGTCCGCCTGCCCGGTGATCAGGATCTGCTCGGCCTGGGCGGCCTCCGTGATGACACCCACCGTCACGACCACCGGCTCGCCGCCGTTGGGCGTCGTCGTCCCCGCCACGGCCGCCTTGACCCGCGCGGCGAAGGGCACCTGGTAGCCGGGTCCCACCGGCACGCGCGCGGGCACGTTCCCCCCTGTCGAGATGTGCAGGGCATCGGCGCCCGCGGTCACGAGCAGGGGCGCGAGCCCGGCGGTGTCCCGGCCGGTCAGGCCTCCCTCGGCCCAGTCGGTCGCCGACAGGCGGATGCCCAGGACCGTGGAGTCCCCGATCGCCTCGCGCACGGCGGCCACGGTCTGAAGGGGGAAGCGGCGCCGTCCCTCCGGCGAGCCCCCGTAGGCGTCGGTGCGGGTGTTGGACAGCGGGGAGAGGAACTCGTGAATGAGGTAGCCGTGCGCCCCGTGCAGCTCGACGACGTCGTAGCCCGCCTCGACGGCGCGACGCGCGGCTGCGACGAAGGCGTCCGTCGTCGCCCGGACCTCCTCCTCGGTGAGCGCGCGCGGCTCCGCGTGCTTCGGGTAGGCGATGGCGCTGGGCCCCACCGCGTCCCAGCCCTCGATGGTGGCGGTGCGCGCCCCGGCGGCGGCGTCGGGGCGCCACGGGGGAGTGCCCGCCTTGCGCCCTCCATGGCCGAGCTGGACCCCCGCCAGGGAGCCCGCGGCATGAATCGCCTCGACGATGCGGCGGTGCCCGGCGATCTGCCCGTCGTCCCACAGCCCCAGGTCGTAGGGGGACAGTCGGCCATTTGGGGTCACCGCGGTGGCCTCCACGATCACGGTGCCGAAGCCGCCCATGGCGCGCGTGGCGTAGTGCAGGACGTGCCAGTCGGTGGCGACGCCGTCCCGGGCGCCCACGGAGTACATGCACATGGGCGGGAGCCACATGCGGTTGCGGGCGGTGAGACCGCGCAGGGTCAGGGGCGTCAGGATGGTCGGCGTGGTCGGTACTGTCATGAGGTCACGCTACGCGCCCGGAGTCGCCCGCGGTACCCCGGGCGACTCCCGGTGGGCGGGCCGGGCACGGGCAGCGGGATCGGGCGGCCCTCGTGTCGGGGGACGGGGACGTGGGGCCGGGCACGGCCAGCGGGATCGGGCGGCCCGTCCGCGGCGGCCGCAGCGCGCCGGACGAGTGCTGGACGGCGCACCCGTGCCGCGAGGCTGCGGCGATAGCCTGAGACCACCATGAGCTCCACCTCCCTGCGCCCCCGCCCCGTCCCCTATGGACAGCCCGGCCACGTCCCGGCCCCGATCACCCGACGGGTGGACGACGTCGCCCTCGTTTTCGAGGGGGGCGGCATGCGCGGCACCTACACCGCCGCCCTCGTCCAGGTCCTGCTGGAGGCGGGGCTCTTCTTCCCCTGGGTGGGCGGGATCTCGGCGGGCTGCACCAACACCGTCAACATGGTCTCGCGGGATCTGTGGCGCACGCGCGAGGCCTTCGTCGGTCTGACGACCGATCCGCGGACAGGCGGGTGGGGCAGCTTCGTCCGCCGTCAGGGCTACTTCAACTCCGAGCACATCTACCGGCACACCTCGGCCCCCGACGAGTCCATCCCCTTCGACTGGCCCGTCTTCAAGAGCACGGAGGCGACCGTGCGCATCGGCTCCTTCCGCTGCGACACCGGCGAGGAGGTCTACTGGGGGCTGGAGGACGTGGACGAGCTGGCCGACCTCCTCCCGCGCTGCCAGGCGTCGTCGTCCATGCCCCTGCTCATGCCGATCGTTCGCATCGACGGCGTCCCCTATCTCGACGGCGCCCTGGGGCCCACGGGCGGTTTCGCCACCGACGCCGCGGCGGCGGACGGCTACGAGCGCATGCTGGTCGTCTCGACCCGCCCGGCCGGGTACCGCAAGCCCGACGAGAAGCGCCCCGGCGCCTACCGGCGGTTCTTCCGCCGCTACCCGGCGGTGGCCGAGGGGATCGTCTCCCGTCCGCCGAACTACAACCGGACCATGGAGGAGCTCGAGGCCGCGCGGAGCCGGGGGCGCGTCTACCTCTTCCAGCCCGACCGCATGGCGATCGCCAACGGCGAGCTGCGGTACGACCGGATCGTGGGGGCGTACGAGGCCGGGCTCGTCCAGGCGCGACGGGAGCTGCCGCGAATCCTGGAGTTCCTCGGGCTCTGAGGGCCGGTGAGGGGACGGGGCCGGCGACCGATCTCAGTGAGGACGCGTCGTCCCGTAGACGGCGATATCCTCACCGGCATCGAAGCCGAAGGTCGTGATCGCCGGAACCGGCTCACCGCCGTCGAGCTCGCCGGCGAGCCGGTTCAGCACGGCCCGCTCGTGCGGGGGTACCGGCTCGGGCAGGTCGTTCAGTGCGAACCATCGCAGCCCCGCGCTCCTCCCCGGCTCCGCCACCCTCGGCTCGCCGCTCCAGCGGCGCGCCGTGAAGAAGAAGTCGACCCGCTGCTCCAGGGCCGCCCCGCCGACGTCGTTGGACCGGTGCACGACGGTCAGCGGTCGCACGTCCTCGGGCGCGACGCCGATGCCGATCTCCTCGGCCGCCTCGCGCACGACGGCCTGCGTCGCCGACTCGCCCGACTCGACGTGCCCGGCCGCCCCGCAGGCCCAGTGGCCGTCCATGTAGCCGGTGCCCCTGCGCAGCTGGAGGAGCACCTCGGCGCGACCGGATCGTGGGACCGTCCCTCGGGCCCGCCGCAGCAGCAGGAGGTAGACGGCCGGGACGAGGGCGAAGGGGACGGCGGGCATGGGTCAACGGTAGCGTTCCGCCGGCGCCGTTCCCGTGCGCGACCGGCTGCGGGTGGTGCCCGCCTGGACGAGCGCCGACAGGGGCGGCCGTTCCCGTGCGCGACCGGCTGCGGGCCCGCGGAGACCGGTTGGTCGGGCGACCGGGCTCAGCTCCCGCCCAGCGCAGTACCGACATGGCATCGCCGTCGGCCTGAGGGATTCGGCCTGGGAGATGACGGCCGCTCAGCCCCCGCCCAGCGCGGCATCGATGACGCCGACCAGCTCATCGACCCGCCCCGGCTCGTCGGTCGGCGCGGTGACGACGATCGGCCATGGGGGAGCGCCGGGGCCGGCGTGCGGATCCGGCCAACTCACCGGCCCCCACATCCCCGCACGGGCCAGCGCCTCCTCGACGTCGGCGAGCGCGCGCGGTGCCGCCGGCGCGCCATCCTTCTCCCGATTCCCCGCGCCCAGGGCCACGCAGCCCGCCGAGCCGGGGTTGACGACCCGCAGTCCGCGAGCCCCGACGCCTCCGGCCAGGCGCTCCCGCAGGCGGCGCGCCGTCTCGGCTCGACGCCGGAGACCGTCGAGCCGCAGCGACATCAGCAGCGCGATCGTCCTCGCGCTCGCGGGCGCGGGAGTGAGCGCGGTCTCGACGGCCTCCTCGTGTCGGGCGGCGATCTCGCAGACATCGAGGCGCGACCGTTCCCGGCTGCTCCCGCGCGAGGCGCGCATGGCCGTCACGGCGCGGCCGAGCTCGATGCCGAGGGCCGTCGCGAGCTCGTCCACCGGCCGCCGCGCGGACAGTCGCGCGACGACGCGCGCCATGCCGGCTGCGAGTGGGGAACTCTCCGACCACTCCAGCCAGGCGCCGTCGGGTACGGGCAGCAGCTTGCGGGCGCTCGCGACCGCGACGTCCCAGGCGGCGTCACGGGAGGTCGTCCAACCGATGCTCCGGCGAGCCCCTCGCCGCTCCTCCCGGCCGCTGGTCGCCTCGGGAGGCGGGCCCGGCGCGCTCGCGGCACCGATCATCCGGTCCACGACCGAGTGAGTCGCGTCCAGGACCACCACGGACCCGTCCCGTCTCGCGGAGCCGAGCACCGATTCCAGCTCCTCCCCGCAGCGATTGCCGTAGGTCTCGCAGTGCAGCACAGCCGCACCGGGCTCCCGTGCCAGCGCCTCGCGCAGCGCCAACGGATCGAGCAGCAGGTCCGCGCCGACACCCACCGAGCGCACTCCCATTCCCTCCAGCGCGAAGGGCAGCCCCATGGCCTCGCAGCGGTACCGCGGCGCGAGCACGGTTCCGACCCCGGCGGCCCGCAACGCCCGGGCGACGAGCGCCAGGGCCTGCTTCCCGTTGCCCACGAAGGTTCGCACTCCGGCAGGCTACCCGTCCGCCGCCCGCCTCCCGGGGAGGGGCCGCGTCGATCGTGACGGGGCGGCCCGGGGCCTCCCCGACCGGAACCCGACTCACATCTGAGGAAATCCACAAAAGTCGAGTGCCGGAACCGGCGAGCGCGGGGGATGTGGCGGGCGTGGTGCTCGCCTACGGTTGTGGCATGACGATGAACACTTCCCCCGTCGGCCCCCATTCCACCGCCAATGCCGGATGCGCCGACGGCCCTGCCGGTGCCGACGGCACCGCGAGTGCCTCCGCCGCCCGCCCGCTTCCCGTGATCCTCGCCCGCGAGGCCGGGCTCGTCGTGGCCGGAGCCGTCGCACTGGCCCTCATCGGTCAGATCTCGCTGCCGCTGCCCTTCACCCCCGTGCCGGTCACCCTGGGCACTCTCGCCGCGCTCGGCGTCGGCGGTCTCCTCGGCGGCCGCCGTGCCCTGGGATCGGTCTCCCTCTACGCGGCCGCGGCCGCGGCCGGCGCGCCGGTCCTGGCCGGCTGGAGCAGCGGCGTGACGGCCTCCTTCGGCTACGTTCTGGGCTACGCCCCGGCGGCCGTCATCGCCGGGCGCGCGCTGGCCCGCACAGCCGACGGGGCCCGGCGCCCGCTCCCGGTGCGAATCGGTCTCATGCTGATCGCCTCCGCCGTCGTCTACGTCCCGGGCCTGATGTGGCTCAAGGTCGCCACCGGGATCGCCTGGAAGACGACCCTCGCTGCGGGGCTGGCGCCCTTCGTCATCGGCGACGCCCTGAAATCGGTCGTCGTCGCCCTGCTGCCCTCGCGCCGCTGAGGGGGAGGGCGCGGGCGGCATCCGCCCGCACCGATCGCGCCTCCGGCGCCCCGGCCGCATACCCGGCCGACTCGGCAGCCGAGACGCGTCGTCCGCGCGGACGACGCGAGGAGTAGGACGGGGCTCATGACCGCCCCCGCATCCCAGACCACCGCCCCGAGCATCGAGGACCGTTCCGCGCGCACGGCCGTGACCGTCTTCCCCGTCCTCATCCTGGCGGCCTTCGCGATCGCACTGCTTCTGCCGACGCGGCTCTCCCCGCTGTCCGCGGGGACCAACTGGGCCCTCGGCATCATCATGTTCGGCATGGGGCTGACCCTGACCCCGCCCGACTTCGCCCTCGTCGTGAAGCGGCCGCTACCGGTCCTCATCGGCGTCGTCGCCCAGTTCGTCATCATGCCGGCGCTCGCCTGGGCGCTCGCCAGGGCCTTCCGGCTCGATCCGGCGCTCGCCGCGGGCGTCATCCTCGTCGGCTGCGCTCCGGGCGGCACCTCCTCCAACGTCATCTCCTACCTGGCCAAGGGCGATGTCGCGCTCAGCGTCACGATGACCTCCATCTCGACCCTGCTCGCCCCGCTCATGACGCCGCTGCTCACCCGGTGGCTCGCCGGCCAGTACATGCCCGTCGATGCGGGTTCCATGGCCATGAGCATCGTCCGGATGGTCCTGGTTCCCGTCGTCGGCGGCCTCGTCGTCCGTGTCCTGTTCGCCAGGGCCGTGGAGAGGGTCCTGCCGGCGATGCCGTGGGTCTCGGTTCTCGGCATCTGCTACGTGGTTCTCGCCGTCGTCTCCACGTCGGCCGCGACGATCCTCTCCGCCGGTCTACTGGTCCTCCTCGTCGTGGCCTGCCACAACGTCCTGGGCTACCTGCTCGGATACGGCGCGGGTCGACTCGTCGGCCGCAGCGCCCGGATCCGCCGGACCATCTCCATCGAGGTCGGCATGCAGAACTCGGGCCTGGCCGCCACCCTGGCGGCGTCCTACTTCTCGCCCGAGGCGGCTCTGCCCGGCGCCGTCTTCTCCACCTGGCACAACCTCTCCGGCGCCGTGCTCGCCGCCGTCTACCGCCGCGGTGACGACGCGTCGGGTGCGGCGATGTGACGCGGGGGAGAGTGCCGCAGCCGCCCGCCGATCCCGCGCGGTCGCCTCGGTGCGGCGCGAGCGACGGCCGGGCGGCGGGCGGCGCCGTAGGGTGCGTCCATGAGCTCCGCACGCCCTGTGCTGTCCGTCCTCGACCTCGTGCCGGCCTCGGCCGGGCGCGGCCGCGCCGACGCTCTGAGGGAGATGCTGGATCTGGCGCGCGTCGCCGACGACGCCGGCTACGCCCGCTACTGGCTCGCCGAGCATCACGGCTCCGCCACGTATCTCGCCTCGGCGACGACCGTTCTCATGGGGCAGGTCCTCGCCGCCACCAGTCGCATCGGGGTCGCCAGCGGCGGCATCATGCTGCCCAATCACGCGCCCCTGGCCATTGCCGAGCAGATCGGCACCCTCGCCACTCTTCACCCGGGCCGTGTGGGGCTGGGGCTGGGGCGCGCCCCGCGCACCGACCCCCTGACCGCGGCGGCCCTGCGCCGCCGTCGAGCCGATCCCGCCCGATTCGCCGAGGAGGTCCTGGAGACCCTCGCCTATCTCGGTGCGATCCCCGACGACGTGCTGGCGGCGGTCCCAGCTCCGCTCCTGCCGTCCTCCGCCGCGGGCGGGGACGCCGACAGCGGTGGGACCGGGGACCCGACCGTTCGCCCCGCCGCCCCGGGACGCGTGCGCGCCATCCCGGGTGAGGGCACCGATCCGGACGCCTGGATCCTCGGCTCGTCCGTCAACGGCGCGCGCGTCGCCGGCACGCTCGGGCTGCCCTTCGTCGTCGGCTCGCACTTCGCGCCCGCCCAGGCGGAGGCGGCCATCACCACCTACCGCAGCCACTTCAGCGACGTCGGCGGCCCCGTCGACGCCGGCGGCGTCCGCCCGCTCTCACGGGACGGCCGGCCGCACGTCGCCGCGGGCGTCAACGCCGTCGTCGCCCCGAGCCGGGAGGAGGCCGAACGATTGTTCTCCACCGCCATGGCGGCCGTCGCGAGAGTCGTCGGCGGCAGGCCGGGCCCGCTGGACCGGCCCACCGCTGACCCGCGGGCCTGGCGCTCCCTGGCGGGAGGACGGGAGGAGGCCGTGGAGGCATCCATGGGGCTGTCCTTCGTCGGCACCCCCGACGTCGTGGCCTCCGGCATCCGTGAGCTCGCCGTGCGCTGGGGTCTGGAGGAGCTCCTGGTGGTCACCCACATCCACGACGCGGCCGCGCGCCGCCGCTCCTACGAGCTGCTCGCGGACGCATGGTGACGCAGCACTATTGTGTCCGCAAGGTTACTGAGCGAGAGGTAGGCTGCGCTCCGCGCTGTCGGTGCGTCCTCGTCCGGCACGCGTCAGATCGTTGCCGACGAGTGCCGACAATGTCGTACGGAGGTAGTCCCCTTGAACAATCCCATCATCTCTCGCCGTGATCTCGGTCGCGGGGCCGCAGTGGTCGCAGTGCTGCTCGCCGGCGCCTGCGGCTCCGACACCCCCAATGGTGGTGGTGCTACCGGCGAGTCGAACGGCCAGGGCGCCGACAGCGGCGGCAGGCTCACCCTCGCCTACAACTCCGACGGGCCGCACAAGGCCTGGGTCGAGGCCGTGTGCAACTCCGTGAGCAACACGCTGGGCATCTCCATGGAGCCGCTGCCCTTCCCGCAGTTCTCCGAGCTGCGTCAGCAGATCTCCGACCACGAGATCGTCGGCGCCTTCCGCTCCGGATGGCAGGCGGACTACCCCTCCATGGGGGATTTCCTCGGCAGTCCGTACCAGACGAACGGGGGCTCGAATGACGCAGAGTACTCCAGCGCCGCCTTCGACGATCTCCTGGCCCGGGCCGCCTCCACCACGGATGAGGCGGCTGCGCTCGGATTCTACGAGCAGGCCCAGGAGCAGCTCCTGGCGGACCTCCCCGTTATCCCCTTGTGGTACCAGAACGGCTTCGGCGGGTACTCCAAGAACGTCAGCGACGTGACCATGGATTGGCACGCCGTGCCCTGCTATGACTCCATCACCACCACTGCCTCCGACGGCGTCGTGCGCGCCAACGGCACCGAGCCCCAGAATCCCCTCATCCCCTCCAATACGAATGAGACGGGTGGCGGCCGCATCGTCGACCTGCTCTTTGCCGGCCTGGTCTCCTACACGTCCGACGGATCGGTGAAGAACGAGGTCGCGGAGTCCATCGAGACCTCCGACAATCAGAACTTCACGGTCAAGATCAAGGACGGCTGGACCTTCTCCGATGGCACTCCCGTTACCGCGGACTCCTTCATCAAGGCGTGGAACTACGGCGCCCTGCTGTCGAACGCTCAGCTGTCCAGTTACTTCTACGAGCTCATCGAGGGCTATTCTGCCGAGAAGGACTCCGAGCTCACCGGCCTGGCCAAGGTCGATGACCTGACGTTCACGATCAAGCTCACCGCGCCGGCCTCCGACTTCGCCAAGCGCCTGGGCTACGCCGCCTACTACCCGCTGCCCGAGTCCGCCTACGCCGACATGGAGGCCTTCGGCCAGGCCCCGATTGGCAACGGCCCCTACACCCTGAGCAGTTGGGAGCACGACTCCCAGGCCGTGCTCGTCAAGAGCCCTTCCTACCAAGGCGTCCGTTCGGCCAAGAACGAGGGCGTCACTTTCACCTTCTACACCGACTACGGCTCCGCCTACAACGACCTGCTCGCTGATGCCGTCGACGTGCTCGACGCCATTCCGGACTCGGCTCTGTCCTCCTTCAAGAGCGAGCTGGGCGACCGGGCGATTAATCAGCCCGGTGCCGTCATCCAGTGCTTCGCCATCAATGTCAACTCCGAGCACTGGAAGATGGACGACGAGGGCCGCGCCCGTCGTGCCGCCCTGTCCCGCGCCATCGACCGCAAGCAGATCTGCGACACCCTGTACTACAGCACTCGCACTCCCGCGTCGGACTTCACCAGTCCCTCTATCGCTGGATGGAAAGAGGACGTGCCCGGCAACGAGGTCCTCCAGTTCGATGAGGCCGAGGCCAAGAGCCTGTGGGAGAAGGCGGAGGCCATCTCCCCGTTCTGACCCGGCCGCCATCTCCCCGTTCCGACCCGGCCGCCGGCCCGGCGAGGCGCTCGAGCGAGTCCCGGACGGATTCCGGGCCTTCGAGCTCCGGCGCTGGCCTGGGCGCCGCACGTCCCTCCGCTTCCATCCGCATGAAGGAGATGCCCATGCTCCGCTACGCCGGGCGCAGGCTCCTGCAACTGATTCCCGTATTCTTCGGGGCCACGCTGCTCATCTACGCCATGGTCTTCGCCCTGCCGGGTGATCCCGTCGCCGCCATGGGCGGCGACCGAGCGCTCAGCGCCGATCTCCAGGCTCAGATCCGCTCCCAGTACAACCTGGACCAGCCCTTCCTCGTCCAGTACCTCCTGTTCCTCAAAGGACTCGCGACCTTCGACCTGGGGAGCACCATCCGCGGGTCCAGGCCGATCGTCGACGTGCTGGCCGGCGCCTACCCGGTCACGATCAAGCTCTCGCTCATGGCGCTCGCCTTCGAGGCGCTGTTCGGCATCGCCATCGGCCTGCTGGCCGGGATGCGCAAGGGCGGGTTCTTCGACGCCACGGTGCTGGTCCTCTCCCTCGTGGTGATCGCCGTCCCGACCTTCGTCATCGGATTCCTCCTGCAGTTCTTCATCGGCGTCAAGCTCGGCTGGCTGCCGACGACGGTGGGGACCTCGCCGGGATTCAAGGAATTGCTCATGCCCGCGATCGTGCTCGGGGCGGTCTCCCTCGCCTACGTCCTGCGACTGACGCGCACGGAGGTGGGGGAGAACCTCTCGGCCGATCACGTTCGCACGGCGCGTGCCAAGGGCCTGTCGGGAGGTCGGGTCATGATCGTGCACGTCCTGCGCAACTCGCTGATGCCGGTCGTCACCTTCCTCGGCGCGGATCTGGGTTCGCTCATGGGCGGTGCCATCGTGACCGAGGGGATCTTCAACATCAACGGCGTGGGCGGCACGCTCTACCGGGCCATTCTCAACGGGGAGGGCCCCACGGTCGTCGCCTTCACGACGGTGCTCATCCTGGTGTTCATCGTCTCCAACCTTCTCGTCGATCTCCTGTACGCAGCTCTTGACCCGAGGATCCGCTATGCCTGACAACACCGAGGATCAGAAACAGGACCAGCACGGGGCCCGGGACCGGTCCGGAGATCGGCCTGTCCCGTCCGGCGCCCGCGCGGGTCAGGAGCACTTCGTAGCTGAGACCGACGAGCAGGGTCTGGGCGCCGTCGACGCCGTGGACGACGACTCGGCGCCGGCCTCGATGTGGGGGGAGGCCTGGAAGCAGCTGCGCCGTCGGCCCATCTTCTGGGTCTCCGCCCTGCTCATCGCCGTCGCCCTCCTCCTCGCCGTGGCCCCAGGACTGGTCGCTCGCGCCACACCCACCTACTGCCAGCTCAGCAACTCCTACGGCGCGCCCTCCGCCCAGCATCCTTTCGGCTTCAACCAGCAGGGCTGCGACATCTTCGCCCGAACCGTGCACGGCGCCCGCGCATCGGTGACCGTGGGCGTGCTCACGACGTTGCTGGTCACCCTGCTGGGCAGTGTCATCGGCGCGATCGCGGGGTTCTTCGGGGGATTTCTCGACGCGTTGCTCTCTCGCGTCACCGACGTGTTCTTCGCCGTGCCCTTCGTGCTGGCGGCGATCGTCGTCATGCAGATGTTCAAGGGCAGGTCCTCCATCATGACCGTCGTCGTCGTGCTGGCGATGTTCGGGTGGCCGCAGATCGCCCGCATCACCCGGGGTGCGGTCATGAGCGTGAAGAACGAGGACTTCATCACCGCCTCGGTATCGCTCGGTAGCGGACGGGCCGCCATTCTGCTGCGTCATGTCCTGCCCAACGCCGCCGCGCCGATCATCGTCACCGCCACCGTCGAGCTCGGCATCTTCATCGTCGCCGAGGCGACCCTGTCCTTCCTCGGGATCGGGCTGCCGGCCTCCGTGGTCTCCTGGGGCGCCGATATCGCCGCGGCCAATGCGGCGCTGCGCGACCACATCTCCGTTCTGCTGTACCCCGCGGGCGCCCTCGCGCTGACCGTGCTCGGCTTCGTCATGATGGGCGATGCGGTGCGCGACGCCCTCGACCCGAAGGCTCGCAAGTGACTATCGACGACATCGCTGCCGGCAACCCCGCCGGCGCTGCTGACGACCCCGCGCCCGACACCGTCGCGCTCGATGAGGACGCCCCGCTGCTGCGCATCGAGGACCTTGAGGTGGCCTTCAGATCCTCCACCGGGCTGGTCCCGGCCGTTCGCCGGGCGAACCTGACGATCCATCCGGGGCAGAGCGTGGCCATCGTCGGGGAGTCGGGCTCGGGCAAGTCCACCCTGGCCAACGCCGTCATCGGGCTGCTGCCGGGGACCGGTCGCGTGACCGGGGGCCGCATCCTGTTCGACGGCGAGGACATCGCGCACGCCTCCGGCAAGCGGATGCGGCGTCTGCGCGGCAGCGAGATCGGGATGGTCCCGCAGGACCCCATGACCAACCTCAACCCGGTGTGGTCCATCGGATTCCAGGTGCGCGAGGCGCTCCGGGCCAACGGACTGGCGGGGATGGCGGACGACAGGCTCGTCCAACTCGCCGCGCAGGACGAGGCGGGGTCGGACCGCCGGGACGAGGCCGGCTCGGAGGAGCGCCGGGGCAGGATCGCCATCGCGGACCAGGTGGCTCTTCTGCTGGAGGACGCCGGGCTGCCCGACGCCGCCCGTCGCGCCAGGCAGTATCCGCACGAGTTCTCCGGGGGCATGCGTCAGCGCGCGCTCATCGCCATCGGCCTGGCGGCGCGTCCCCGCCTGCTCATCGCCGACGAGCCGACCAGTGCCCTGGACGTGACTGTTCAGCGTCGTATCCTGGACCACCTCGGGCGCCTCACCGACGAGCTGGGCACGGCGATGCTCTTCGTGACCCACGATCTCGGCCTGGCCGCGGAGCGGGCCGGGCACGTCGTCGTCATGCATCGCGGACGCGTCGTCGAGTCCGGGCCGAGCCTGGATGTCCTCCAGAACCCGCGCCACCCCTACACCCGCAGGCTCGTCGAGGCAGCGCCGTCACTGGCGTCGAGGCGCATCGAGGCCGCGCACGCCGAGGGCATCCGGGTCGCCTCCGACGAGCTGGGCGTCCATGAGATCGCGGAGGACGCCCCGGAGATCCTGCGGGTCGAGCATCTGACCAAGGTGTTCGACGTACGCGGGGCCAAGGGCCCGGACGCACGCATCCGGGCCGTCGATGACGTCACTTTCGGGGTGCGCCGCGGCACGACGACGGCGTTGGTGGGGGAGTCGGGGTCGGGCAAGTCCACCGTGGCGAACATCATCCTCAACCTGATCGACCCCACCGAGGGCAGGGTCTTCCACAACGGCGTCGACCTGTCGACCCTGGGGCGTAGGGAGCTCTTCGATCTGCGCCGCATCATGCAGCCGGTCTTCCAGAACCCCTACGGCTCCCTGGACCCGATGTACTCCATCTACCGGGTGATCGAGGAGCCGCTGCGGGTGCACGGCGTGGGCGGTCGCAAGGAGCGCAACGAGCGCGTCGCCGAGCTGCTCGACATGGTCGCCCTGCCGCGCTCGGTCATGCGACGCTACCCCAATGAGCTCTCCGGCGGGCAGCGCCAGCGCGTGGCCATCGCCCGGGCCATGGCCCTGCGACCCGAGATCGTCGTGCTGGACGAGGCCGTCTCCGCCCTCGACGTGCTCGTCCAGGCGCAGATCCTGCGGCTGCTGGCCGACCTGCAGGCCGAGCTCGACCTGACCTACCTCTTCATCACCCACGACCTGGCGGTCGTGCGCCAGATCGCCGACGACGTCGTGGTCATGGAGAAGGGACGAGTGGTGGAGTCCGGGCACGCGGATCCCCTGTTCGCCCACCCGCGCGAGGAGTACACACGCGAGCTCATCGACGCCGTCCCGGGCGCCAGGATCGCCCTCTACGGGGGAGCTAGCTGAGCGAGCCGCCTGGGAACGCTCGCCGTGGGAGCGGGAGTCGCCTGCGCGGTCGCCATGATCTGGTTGTCGGACGGCGTCGTCTACGGTCTTCGGGCCCTGGCCGGGGCGGCCTGCTGCTTCTGACGACGTGGGCCCTGTGGCGGGCGCCGCAGGTGCGTCTGGACGACGACGCGCTGACTGTGCGCAACGCGTGGCGCAGTCACCGCCTCGCCTGGGGGACGTCGAGACCTGCCGCACCCGCTGGATCCTGGAGGTGGTGACCCGCGGCGGGGCGACCGTCAGGGCCTCGGCGGCCCAGCGCACCGGCGGGAGCGGATGAGCAGACGACGGGGCGCGAGGACCGGCCCGGGGCCGGATTCCGAGGCGGCCGGTGACGGCCGCGCAGATGGGGACGACGTCGGCCAGGACACCGCGGGCCGCGGTGCCGGGGGCGCTCGCCCCGCCGACGCCGCGGGTGGGAGCGTCACCCGCGACGGGAGAGTCCGATCCCGGCCCAACCCGGTCCCCGTCGTCGTCGCGTCGGCTGAGGACTGCTTTTCCTGCTCGTCGTCGCCCAGATGATCGCGGTCTGAGATGCGGCGTGAGCGGGTGCACAGCGTCCGTGTCATCCCCGTCATGGCGACTGCTGAATGGTGCCGTTACCCTTACCCGCTGTGCGTCAGCGGCGGGCCCTGTGCCCCGTCCGCGCTCCGGCGCTCCTCGGACGGAAGAAGTACTCCATATGACTGTGCGCCAGGATCTGCGCAACGTCGCCATCGTCGCCCATGTCGACCACGGCAAGACGACTCTTGTCGACGCGATGCTGTGGGAGGCCGGGGCCTTCGGCGCCCGCGCGACCGAGGAGAACACGGGCGAGCGCGTCATGGACTCCGGCGAGCTCGAGCGCGAGAAGGGCATCACCATCCTCGCCAAGAACACCGCCGTTCACTACCGCGGTCCCGCCGCCGTGGCCGCCGGGCTTCCGGAGGGCATCACGATCAATGTCATCGACACCCCCGGGCACGCCGATTTCGGCGGTGAGGTCGAGCGCGGCCTGTCCATGGTCGACGGCGTCGTCCTGCTCGTGGACGCCTCGGAGGGGCCTCTTCCCCAGACCCGCTTCGTGCTGCGCAAGGCGCTCGCCGCCAATCTGCCGGTCATCCTCGTCGTCAACAAGGTGGACCGTCCCGACTCGCGCATCGGCGAGGTCGTCTCCGAGTCCTCCGACCTGCTCCTGTCCCTGGCGTCCGATCTCGCCGACGAGCACCCCGACATCGACCTGGACGCCGTCCTCGACCTCCCCGTCGTCTACGCCTCCGCCAAGGCCCGCCGTGCCGATACCGAGCAGCCCGCCGACGGCGAGCTGCCGGCCAGCCGGAATCTCGAACCGCTCTTCCGCACCATCATCGAGCGCATCCCCGGCCCCTCCTACGACGAGGACGCCCCTCTGCAGGCGCACGTCACCAACCTGGACGCCTCGCCCTTCCTCGGACGCCTCGCCCTCCTGCGCATCCGGGGCGGCACCCTGCGCAAGGGGCAGGCCGTGGCGTGGGCCCGCCATGACGGAACCCTGGCCACCGCCCGGGTCTCCGAGCTGCTCGTCACCGAGGGCCTTGACCGCAGGCCCGCCGAGGAGGCCCATGCGGGCGACATCGTCGCCGTCGCCGGCATCGAGGACATCACCATCGGCGAGTCCCTCGTCGATCCCGATGATCCGCGCCCACTGCCGCTCATCAAGGTCGATGACCCGGCCATCTCCATGACGATCGGCATCAACACCTCGCCGATGGCCGGCCGCACCAAGGGGGCCAAGGTCACCGCCCGCCAGGTCAAGGAGCGTCTGGACCGCGAGTTGATCGGCAACGTCTCCCTGCGCGTGCTGCCCGCCGGGCGCCCCGACGCCTGGGAGGTTCAAGGGCGCGGCGAGTTCGCGCTGGCGATCCTGGTGGAGCAGATGCGCCGCGAGGGTTTCGAGCTGACCGTCGGCAAGCCGCAGGTCGTCACCCGCACCATCGACGGCAGGCGTCATGAGCCGGTCGAGCGCACGACCATCGACGTCCCAGAGGACTACCTGGGCGCCGTCACCCAGCTCATGGCCGCGCGCAAGGGTCGTATGGAGACCATGATCAACCACGGCACCGGATGGATCCGCATGGAGTTCCTCGTCCCGGCGCGCGGTCTCATCGGTTTCCGCACCCGGTTCCTCACCGAGACCCGCGGCACCGGCATCGCCTCGTCCATCGCCGAGGGCTATGAGCCCTGGGCGGGACGGATCGTCGCCCGCACCACCGGCTCCCTCGTCTCCGACCGCGCCGGGGCCGTCACCGCCTACGCCCTCATCCGTCTGCAGGATCGCGGCACCTTCTTCGTCGAGCCCGGGCAGGAGACCTACGAGGGCCAGGTCGTCGGGGAGAACCCGCGCAACGAGGACATGGATGTCAATGTTGTGCGCGAGAAGCAGCAGACTAATATGCGTTCGTCCACCGCCGACTCCTTCGAGGGCCTCGTCCCGCCGCGCAGGCTCTCCCTGGAGGAGGCTCTCGAGTTCGCCTCCGATGACGAATGCGTCGAGGTGACCCCGGACGCCGTGCGCATCCGCAAGGTCATCCTCGATTCCCAGGAGCGGTTCAAGGATGCCGCTCGCCGCCGCCGTGCCAACGCCTGAGTAAGAATGCGATCATGACCGACGACGCCCCCACTCCCGATGGCGCCTCCCATGACGAGGACGCTGTGACCGTACCGCGGACGGCTGACGCCCGCGCCTCCTCTCTGGAGGACATCGCCCACGTTCTCAGTGCCAGGACGCCGGACATCGCGGGCGATCCGCGTCCGGAACCGGAGGACGAGGATGCATCCGCCGCCGATTCCGACGAGGGGCCGGAGGTTGAGGCCGCCGAGGAGCCCGAGTCCGTATCGGTCGGGATGGATGATGCCGAGGACGGTCGCTCCGAGTCCGGTGATGCCGAGGGCTCGGGGGTCGGGGGGGATGGGCCTGCCGGTGAGCCCGACGGCGGCGAGTCCGCGCCCGCGGATGCTGCGGCCGAGGAGTCGGCGGGGGCCGATGAGGCGGACGCCGAGGTCGCGGAGTCGGCCGGGGCCGAGGAGCATGCTGAGCCCGGGGCTGAGGAGCCGGAGGCGGCCGATGGGGCCGCGCCCGCGGACGCCGAGGTCGACGAGGCGGACGCCGAGATCGTGGAGTCGGCCGGGGCCGAGGAGCATGCTGAGCCTGGGGCTGAGGAGCCCGGTGAGGGCGCGGAGGTCGAGGCTGAGGTCCAGAAGCCCGGTGAGGGCGCGGAGGTCGAGGCTGAGGTCCAGGAGCCCGGTGACGTCGAGGGGTCGGAGGCCGACGAGTCCGTTGACGCGGAGCCGGTCGAGGCCGGGGAGCCGGCTGATGCCGAGGGGCCGGAGGTTGAGGCCGCCGAGGAGCCCGAGTCCGTATCGGTCGGGATG
>ERZ773075.430-NODE-430-length-32663-cov-4.57099_pt1 | contig 32663 bp, 26 predicted proteins | sample MGYA00580614_ERZ773075 | MGnify/ENA primary metagenome ERZ773075 (study PRJEB29015, sample SAMEA2738021) | human oral metagenome | biome: human oral; feature: human-associated habitat; material: dental | place: China | collected 2043 ...
CATTTTGATGTAGTTTTAAACCAAAAGCTTGTCGGGTGAAAAGCTGCTGGCCTGTGTGGCGGGCACCTACACGGGGACGGACCTGATCACGGGCGAGCGCTGCAAGGTGGACATCTCGGCTGAGGGCGAGGTCCGGGCCGAACGGGATTCGTTGCGCATGGATCCGTTCGTGGCGTATCTGGCCAACGACTACGCCATGAAGTACGGCCATGTCCACATGTCGCTGTCCACGGCTGGGCGGCCCTTGATCGCGAAGCTGTTGAGCCAGCGGCTGGGTGTCTACTTTGATCCGCTGGATTTCCTGGGGCGACGCAAGCTGCTGCGCCTGGACGGGGAGGTACCGGGCGAGGCCGTGCTGGCCAAGTTCTCCAACCATTTCGTCGTGATGGCGGAAAACGACGACCGCTTCTACGGGCCAGTGGCCAACATCTGGTGCGGCGTTCCCCTCTGATCCGGGCACTCGCAGCATCCGGTGAGCCAGCGGCCTCCGCCGCCCTGGCTTTCCATTCCCTTCTCAATGGGCGATCAGTCTGTCAGCCTTCTGCTTTCCCTTCTTCTTCTGCCTGCCGCTGGCTCTGCAGATAGTCCTTCAGCAGCGGCAGGGTGAGCGGCTTCTTGCGGGCCCAGGCCAGCCGGTCCAGACCGTCCAGAATGGTCTTCAGGCTGGCCATGTCACGGCGCGTGTGACGCAGCAGATAGGTGCTCAGATCCTGGCCCAGATTCAGGCCGCGCTCGCGGGCGCTCCGCTCCAGGGCGTCGGCCAGCGCGTTGTCATCCAGCGGCTGCAGCGAGAACACCATGCCCCAGCTCAGGCGACTCACCAGCTCCGGCAGCAGCTTCAGCCGGGCGGGGGGCTGGTTGCCGAAGACCACCAGGGCGTGGTCGGGCTGATCGATCAGGGCATTGAAGCGATGAAAGAGCGTGCGCTGCCGGCCCTTGCTGTACCGGTCCACGTCGTCCACCACCATCAGGTTCGGGCACTGGCTGGCGGTCAGTGCGCCGGCCAGGTGGCTCTTGCCTGAGCCATCGGGCCCCCAGATGTAGAAGAAGCGCTGGGCGGGTGTCTCGCCGTGCTTCAGGCTGTGCACGAGGTGACGCAGCGTGGCCAGGCACTCCAGGTTGGCGCCGGGCACGAAGTTGTCGAAACACGGCGGAGGAGGAGGGCCGAAATCCAGCGTCAGTTGTGCATCCATGGTGGTGGGGCGGTTCAGGCTTGCCCGTCCGGGGGGCAGGTGGTGTACCTGCCGATTCTAGAGCGTGTGGGGGCGGTGCTGTTCTGCATGATGCCGCACTGTGTCCTTCTATGTAACAGGCAACCTGGTGGGCAGGGGGCGTCGGGGGGAAGCAGGGAGCGGTGGGGCGCCACAAGATCGATGGGGGCAGCATGGGGCGCCCGTGTCCGTCATGGTCCGTCGTCACGCTAGAATGCGGCTGCCGCCGGAGCAGGGCAAGGGGCTCGTCGACTCCGGTCCCATCATCCCGTAGGCGGGGCCTGGCCGGCCCCGGCCGGGCACGCAGCGAGAAGCATCATGGCGAACACGCAGAAAACAGGTCTTTCCTACCGGGATGCCGGGGTCGATATCGATGCAGGTGATGCGCTGGTCGAGCGCATCAAGCCGCTGGCGGCGCGCACGCGCCGCCCGGGCCTGCTCTCGGGCATTGGCGGTTTCGGGGGGCTCTTCCAGGTACCGGCCGGCTACCGTGAGCCGGTGCTGGTCTCGGGTACCGACGGCGTCGGCACCAAGCTGAAGCTGGCCTTCGCGCTGGACGTGCATGACACCATCGGCATCGACCTGGTGGCCATGAGCGTCAACGACATCCTGGTTCAAGGGGCCGAGCCGCTCTTCTTCCTGGACTATTTCGCCTGCGGGCATCTGGACGTGGACACGGCGGCGGCCGTGGTGGGCGGCATTGCCCGGGGCTGCGAGCAGTCCGGCTGCGCGCTGCTGGGCGGCGAGACCGCCGAGATGCCGGGCATGTATCCGGACGGCGAGTATGACGTGGCCGGCTTTGCCGTGGGCGTGGTCGAGCGCAGCCAGATCATCGATGGCAGCCGCGTGCAGGTCGGTGACCGACTGCTGGGCCTGGCTTCCAGCGGGCCACACTCCAATGGCTATTCGCTGGTGCGCAAGGTGCTGGAAAAGGCCCTGGGCGAGGTCTCGGCCCAGGCGCTGCAGCAGCCGCTGGAGGGCCGTCCGCTGGCCGAGCACGTCATGGCGCCCACCCGCATCTACGTGAAGTCGCTGCTGCCGCTGCTGCGTGATGCCGCGCAACCCATCCACGGCCTGGCGCACATCACGGGCGGTGGACTGGTGGAGAACGTCCCGCGCATGCTGCCCGAGGGCGTGACGGCGTACATGGAAGCGTCGCGCTGGCAGCGTCCGCCGGTCTTCGACTGGCTGCAGCGGCAGGGCGGCATCGACACGGCCGAGATGCACCGCGTGTTCAACTGCGGCATCGGCATGGTGCTGGCCGTGGCGCCGGCCGACGTGGCCGCCGTCACCCGGGCACTGACCGAGGCTGGAGAGCAGGTCTTCGAGATCGGTGAGGTGCGCACGCGTCAGCCGGGCGAAGCAGCGGCCGTGGTCGCCTGAGGGGGTAGGGCAGGGTAGGTCCTGTCAGCACGGACGACCGCATCGGGTACCCCGCGTCCCGACCAACGGTCGTCCGTTGTTTTTTGTTGCCGCTATTATTTCTGTATATATCGCATGCTTGCGTGCTCGAACGCGGCCTGGCAAGGGGCATTTCCCTATCGTGTCAGTCTAACCGCGATGTAGTCGTGTTCACTACGCAGCATCCGGGGTATTGTCTGACGATTTCTCACAAATGCGCGTGCTTTCAGGCACATACCGTCGACCGTTGGCCGGTTCATGCGCCCGACGCTTTGGGTTTTGAGGAATTGGCTACTAGAATCCTCCTCATGAATCGCCGGATTTCCGCTCGCGCAGCTTGCGGGGAGGGCCGGTGTGTTCATCTTTATTCCCGGCCCGTGTCGACTGCTCTCAGTCCGGATCGTTGTCGATCCGGCGGCACTCGGTGCGGGTTTTGATTTTTTACCCCGGACGAGTCCCTGTGCCGCTCCGGACGAATGTCGCGTCAAGACGCGCGTTCGTCGGGTGGTGTGCGGCCTTGTCCAGACCAGGAAGGTGGTGCCATGGAGCAGAAGATCTCCCGGCGACAGTTCTTCAAGGTGACGGGGACCAGTCTCGCTTCTTCCAGCATGGCTCTGATGGGCTTCTCGCCCTCTCAGGCGCTGGCAGAAGTGCGCCAGTTCAAGCTGGCCGAGACCACGGTGGCCCGTCAGACCTGCACGTACTGTTCGGTGGGTTGCGGCATTCTGATGTATTCGCTGGGCGACGGTGGCCTCAACGCCAAGCGCGCCGTCATTCACGTCGAGGGTGACGCTGACCACCCGGTCAACCGCGGCACGCTCTGTCCGAAAGGGGCGGGTCTGCTGGACTTCGTCAACAGTCCCAACCGGCTGAAGTATCCCGAATACCGGGCACCGGGCTCCGATCACTGGCAGCGCATCTCCTGGGATGAAGCGCTTGATCGCATTGCCCGCCTGCTGAAGGACGACCGCGACGCCAACTTCGTTCAGAAGACCGATGATGGCAAGGTGGTCAACCGATGGACGAGCACCGGCATGCTGGCCGCTTCGGCCGCCAGCAACGAAGCCGGCTACATCACCCACAAGGTGGCCCGCAGCTGGGGCCTTCTGGCGTTCGACAACCAGGCGCGTGTCTGACACGGCCCGACGGTGGCAGGTCTTGCCCCGACGTTTGGCCGTGGTGCGATGACGAATCACTGGGTCGACATCAAGAATGCCGACGTAGTGCTCATCATGGGCGGCAATGCCGCCGAGGCGCATCCCTGTGGTTTCAAGTGGGTGACCGAAGCGAAGGCGCACAACAATGCGTACTTCATGGTGGTCGACCCGCGCTTCAACCGCTCTGCCGCGGTGGCGGACTATTACGCCCCCCTCCGGTCGGGCAGCGACATCGTGTTCCTGGGCGGGATCATCAACTATCTGCTCACGCACGATCGCGTCCACCACGAGTACGTTCAGCACTACACCGACTTCAGCTTCATCGTCCGCGACGATTTCCGCTTTGTCGATGGCATCTTCTCGGGCTACAACGAGGAGACGCGCACCTACGACCGCTCGACCTGGGACTATGAGCTCGGGCCGGATGGTTACGTGCGTACCGATCCCACGCTGCAGCACCCGCGTTGCGTCTACCAGCTCATGAAGAAGCACTACGCGTCCTACACGCCCGAGGCGGTGGAACGTATGTGCGGCACGCCGAAGGACAAGTTCCTGCACGTGGCCGAGACGCTGGCCTCGACGGCCGTGCCGGGCCGGGCGGCCACCATCATGTACGCGCTGGGCTGGACGCAGCACTCCATCGGGGCGCAGATCCTGCGCACCGGTGCCATGGTGCAGCTGCTGCTGGGCAACATCGGTGTGTCGGGCGGCGGCATGAACGCGCTGCGCGGCCACTCCAACATCCAGGGTCTGACCGACCTGGGCTTGCTCTCGGCCACGCTGACCGGCTACCTGACGCTGCCGCGCGAGACCGAGCAGGACTACGGCAAGTACATGGCCAAGCGCACCTTGAAGCCGCTGCGGCCGGGCCAGGTCAGCTACTGGCAGCACTATCCGAAGTTCCACGTCAGCCTGATGAAGTCGTGGTACGGCGACAAGGCGACCAAGGAGAACAACTGGCTGTTCGACTACCTGCCCAAGCTCGACAAGGAGTACGACATGCTCCAGATCTTCGAGATGATGAACGAGGGCACGGTCAACGGCTACCTGGCGCAGGGCTTCAACCCCATCGCCTCGCTGTCCAACTCCGGGCGGGTGCGCAGTGGTCTGTCCAAGCTGAAGTTCCTGGTCATCATGGACCCGCTGGCCACCGAGACCTCCGAGTTCTGGCGCAACTTCGGCGAGTTCAACGACGTCGATACCGCCAGCATCAAGACCGAGGTCTTCCGGCTGCCCACCACCTGCTTCGCTGAAGAGGACGGTTCCATCGTCAGCTCGGCACGGGTGCTGCAGTGGCACTGGAAGGCGGCCGAGCAGCCGGGCGAGGCCCGTCCCGACATCGCCATCATGGCGGCGCTGCACCTCCGTCTCAAGGAGCTGTACGCCAAGGAAGGCGGCGTGTTCCCCGATCCGATCCGCGATCTGGACTGGAGCGGCTACGCACGTCCGGAAGAGCCCACGCCTGAAGAGCTGGCCATGGAGTACAACGGCCGGGCGCTGAAGGACGTGACCGATCCGAAGGACCCCACCAAGGTCATCCGCAAGGCTGGCCAGCAGCTGGCGGGCTTCGGTGAATGCCGCGACGACGGTTCCACCGCCAGCGGCTGCTGGATCTGGGCGGGCTGCTGGACCGAGGCCGGCAACCAGATGGGCCGGCGCGACAACTCCGACCCCACCGGCATCGGCAACACGCTGAACTGGGCATGGGCCTGGCCGGCCAACCGGCGGGTGCTGTACAACACTGCATCCACCGACCTGAACGGCAAGCCCTACAACCCGGACCGCGTGCTGGTGGAGTGGAATGGCAGCAAGTGGGTCGGTGCCGACATCCCCGACATGGCGCCCACGCTGGCACCGGAATCGGGGGCAGGGCCGTTCATCATGAACCCGGAAGGGGTGGCGCGCTTCTTCTCGCGCCAGAGCATGGCCGAAGGACCGTTCCCCACCCACTACGAGCCGTTCGACACGCCGCTGGGCTACAACCCCATGTACCCGAACAATCCGAAGGCGACCTCGTCGCCGGCGGCCCGGGTGTTCAAGCCGATCTGGGAAACCTTCGGCAAGCCCGAGGAGTTCCCGCACGTGGGTACCACCTACCGGCTGACCGAGCACTTCCACTACTGGACCAAGCACGCGCTCATCAATGCTTCCCTGCAGCCCGAGCAGTTCGTGGAGATCGGCGAGGCGCTGGCCCAGGAGCTGGGCATCAAGGCGGGTGACAAGGTGAAGGTGTCCTCCAAGCGCGGCTTCATCAAGGCCGTGGCGGTGGTCACCAAGCGCATCCGGCCGCTCAAGATCGACGGCAAGACGATCCACCACGTGGGCATTCCCATCCACTGGGGGTTCAAGGGCATGACGCGGCCGGGCTTCCTGGCCAACACGCTGACGCCGTTTGTGGGTGATGGCAACAGCTTCACGCCTGAGTTCAAGACCTTCCTCGTGAAGGTCGAGAAGATCTGAGGAGCTGAAACATGTCGCTGCAATCACTCGATATCAAACGCCTGTCGGCCACCACCACCACGCCGCCCCAGGCGCGTGAACCGCGTTCCGGCGAGATCGCCAAACTCATCGATGTCTCCAAGTGCATCGGGTGCAAGGCGTGTCAGTCGGCCTGCATGGAGTGGAACGACCTCCGACCCGACATCGTGGAAACACCGTTCGGGCCGGAGGTGGTTAGCACCACCAACGGCACGTACAACAACCCCACCGACCTGAACGGCAACACCTGGACGGTGATGCGGTTCACCGAGTACGAGAATGAGGCCACCGGCAACCTGGAGTGGCTGATCCGCAAGGACGGCTGCATGCACTGCGCCGAGCCGGGCTGCCTGAAGGCCTGCCCGTCGCCGGGTGCCATCGTGCAGTACACCAACGGCATCGTGGACTTCCACGAGGAGAAGTGCATCGGCTGCGGCTACTGCATCACCGGCTGCCCGTTCAACATCCCGCGCATCTCCAAGAAGGACAACAAGGCCTACAAGTGCACGATGTGTTCCGACCGGGTGGCGGTGGGTCTGGAGCCCGCGTGCGTCAAGACCTGTCCCACGGGCGCCATCGTCTTCGGGACCAAGGAGGCCATGAAGGACCACGCCGAGACCCGCATTGCGGATCTGAAGCGGCGCGGTTTCGAGAATGCCGGCCTGTACGATCCGGAAGGGGTGGGGGGCACGCACGTCATGTACGTGCTGCACCATGCCGACAAGCCGTCCATCTACGCCAACCTGCCTGAGAAGCCCCAGATCAGCCCGATGGTGACGATCTGGAAGGGCGTGGCCAAACCGCTGGCCATGGTGGCCATGGGGGCGGCCATGCTCGGCAGCCTGTTCCACTTCATCACCAAGGGCCCCAACGCGGTGTCCAAGGAGCTGGAGGACGAAATGGATGCCGAAGACAGGGAACTGGCCCGGCAGGCGGCTGCTGCCAGGCAGCAGCAGGCATCGTCCGGTGCCCAACCAGGCAAGGAGGTCTGATCCATGCAACGCAACCCACGCGACATCGTTCGCTACACCGCTTCCGAGCGGGTCAACCACTGGACCGTCGGCTTTTTCTTCATCGCTCTGGTGCTGACGGGGCTGGCGATGTTCCATCCGGCCTTCTTCCCGCTCACCCAGCTCTTTGGTGGCGGCCCGTGGACGCGGATCCTGCATCCGTACTTCGGCGTCGGCATGGCCTTCTTCTTCATCATCATGGCGGCACGCTTCTGGAAGCTCAACTACATCCAGAAGCGTGACATCGAGTGGCTGATGGACATCAAGAAGATGGTCGACGGCAACGACCACGACATGCCGGAGCAGGGCAAGTACAACGGGGGCCAGAAGCTGCTGTTCTGGGGCCTGGTGTTGTGCATGCTGGCGCTGGTGGTCAGCGGCGTGATGATCTGGCGCGCCTGGGTGGACCTGCCCGTCTTCTGGGAGCGGGTGGGCGTGCTGGTGCATGCCACGGCCGCCTTCGGCATGATCATGCTGATCATCATGCACGTCTATGCCGCCATCTGGACCAGCGGCACCATTCGCGCCATGTTCTACGGTACCGTCACCCGCGCGTGGGCCAAGCAGCACCACCGCGCCTGGTACCGCAAGATGACGGGCGACAACCGCTGAGGCTGGCTGGCCGCGCAGCATTGTTCTGCGTCGGCCAAAGCGGCTATGATCCCTGCAGCGTGCCGTGAACACTTGGGCCGCCCTTGCCGGCGCCCGCGTGTCCACGGCACGCCCCGCATTCAAACCAGGGAAATTCATGTCGCAGCGCATTCTCCAGCCGGGTGAGATCGAAGCCCTCGATCGCACCGCCTTTCCTCGCATCATCCTCCCCCAGCCAGCCACGCGACTGCGTGAGCGCGCAGCACGCCTGCGCCACCTGGCCGAAGGCAGCCCCATGGGCCCCTTCCTGCGCTATCTGGCCCGACTGGTCGACGCCCAGCATGCCGCGCTGGACGCCGTGCCCGATATGCCCCAGCCTGACGCCGAGCGGCTTGACCGCGCCCAGCGCCACGCCATGCCGCTGTGGCAACTGCCGGCCGACATCGATCCTGCCTGGAAGCCGGTCATGCGCGCCATCGTCGGGCATCTGCAGCAGGGCCCGGGCGCCGAAGAAGCCAATGACGTGGAACGTCAGGTGCTGGCCGAGCTTCAGAACCTGGACGACGCGGCACTGGGCCATCTGCTGGCCAGCCTGTGGAGCAACGAGCACCTGAACGACAGCCAGCGCGTGCGCGCCCCGGTGGTGATGGCCGCCGTGCAGGTCGTCATGATGAGCCGGGCCGCACGGCTGGACCTGAAGACCCTGCCCTTCGTCGATCCCCCCACCATCTGCCCCGTGTGCAGCAGCTCGCCGCTGGCCAGCGTCGTGCACATCGGCGGTCAGGAAGAGGGCCTGCGCTACCTGCATTGCTCTGTCTGCGAGACGGAGTGGCACATGGTGCGCGTCAAGTGCAGCAACTGCGCCTCCACCGAAGGCATCAGCTACCGCCGGCTGGAGCCTGTGGACACCCCGCAGATGTCCCACGAGGAACTGGTGAAGAACCCGATGGTCGGTGCGCAGCGCGCTGCCGTGCCCTGCATGGCCGAGCTTTGCGGCAAATGCGGCTGCTACAGCAAGATCTTCGACCTGAGAAAGGATCCCACCATCGAGGTGCTGGCCGACGACCTGGGGACCCTGATGCTGGACATGATGATGGGCCAGGACGGGCATCCGCGTGCCGGGGCCCATCCCTTCCTCTTCCCCGAAGATGAGGCCGGCGACGCCGGAAGCGGGGCAGGGCAGACGGGCACGCCATCGCTCCCGCCCGCTCAAGAAGACGGCCACAGGACCACACACTGATGGCAGGGCGCGACATTCCGGCTGGCCACGTGGCACCTGATGGGGTGCGTCAGTCGGCGCAGGCGCCTGCCGGCAACGGCCCTGGCCAGGGCGTGCAGCCGACCCTGCCTTCGGTGGATGCGCTGCTGCGCCTGCCGGGCATGCAGCCCCTGCTGGACGAATACGGCCACACTCGCACCGTGGCCATCATCCGCGACCTGCTGGCCGAGGCGCGCAGTGCCTGGCGTGGACAGGACGCAGGTGGACAGGACACAGCAGAAGCCGGGGACGCCTCGGCCGGCCATGCGCAGCCATCCACGGCCGGTGGCAATCTTCCCGCCACCGACGAGGCCTGGACGGCCCGGGTGGAAGAGACCCTGCGCCGTCAGCTGGCCCCGCGCCTGCGCGAGGTCTTCAACCTCACGGGCACCGTGCTGCACACCAACCTGGGGCGTGCGCTGCTGCCGGATGAGGTGGCCCAGGCCGTGGCACGGGCCATGACCACGCCTGCCAACCTGGAATTCGATCTGGACAGCGGCGGACGCGGCGACCGCGATGACCTGGTGAGCGGCTGGCTGCGCGAACTGACCGGCGCCGAAGACGCCACCATCGTCAACAACAACGCCGCCGGCGTGCTGCTGATGCTCAACAGCCTGGCACGCGGCAAGCAGGTGGTGGTCTCGCGGGGCGAACTGGTCGAGATCGGCGGTGCCTTCCGCATCCCGGACATCATGTCGCGCGCCGGCGCCAAACTGGTGGAGGTGGGTACCACCAACCGCACCCATCCGGCCGACTACGCCGGCGCCATCACCCCGCGCACCGCCATGCTCATGAAGGTCCACACCAGCAACTATGCGGTGCAGGGCTTCACCCGCAGCGTGTCCGAGGCCGAGGTGGCCCGCATCGCGCACGAGGCTGGCCTGCCCATGGCCGTGGACCTGGGCAGCGGCACCCTGGTGGATCTGTCCCGCTGGGGGCTGCCGCGCGAGATCACCGTGCAGGAGACCGTGGCTGCTGGTGCTGATCTGGTGAGCTTCAGCGGCGACAAGCTGCTGGGCGGTCCGCAGGCCGGCTTCATCGTCGGTCACCGGGATCTCATTGCCCGCCTCAAGAAGAATCCGCTCAAGCGCGCGCTGCGCGTGGGCAAGATCACCCTGGCGGCCATCGAGGCGCTGCTGCGCCTGTACATGGTGCCCGAGCGCCTGCCCGAACGGCTGACCACGCTGCGGCTCTTCATCCGCCCGCAGGCCGGCATCCGCCGTCAGGCCGAGCGCCTGCTACCTGGCATGCAGGCCGCGCTGGCCCCCGCATGGACCGTCACTGTCGAGCCCATGTTCAGCCAGATTGGCAGCGGCGCGCTGCCGGTGGATTCGCTGCCCAGCTGCGGCATGGTCATCCGCTGTGCCGATGGCAAGCGGGCAGGCCGGCGCCTGAAGGCGCTGGCGGCCCGGCTGCGGGAACTGCCACGCCCCGTCATCGGCCGCGTGGCCGACGACGCCCTGTGGCTGGACCTGCGCTGCCTGGACGAGGCCGACGAAGGTGCATTCGCGCAGCAATGGCGGCAGCTGGAGAACACGCCATGATGATCGGGACCGCCGGGCACATCGACCACGGCAAGACCTCGCTGGTCCGGGCATTGACCGGCACCGACACCGACCGCCTGCCCGAAGAGAAGAAGCGCGGCATGAGCATCGAGCTGGGCTATGCCTTCCTGGCGCCCAGCGATGACGGGCCGGCGGTGGGGGAGGGCAGCGTTGCGTCTGCTGCTACGGCTGGTCAAACCAAGGTAGTGCCCGCCTTCGGATTGCCCCGCGAACCCATCGCCTTCATCGACGTGCCCGGCCACGAAAAGCTGCTGCACACGATGATTTCCGGCGCTACCGGCATCGACTTCGCCCTGCTGCTGGTGGCAGCCGACGACGGCGTGATGCCGCAGACTCGCGAGCACCTGGCCGTCCTGTCGCTGCTGGGCATCGACCGCGGCGTGGTGGCCATCACCAAGATCGACCGGGTGGATGAAGCCCGCGTGCAGGAGGTGACCCAGCAGGTGACAGCGCTGCTGGCCGATACGCCTCTGGCCCGCGCACCCATCATCCCTGTTTCGGCCACCCGCGGTGACGGCGTGGCCGAGTTGCGCCAGCTGCTGCGCGCCGAGGCGGTGCGGCTGGATGCGGCGCATGGTCCGGACGGGACCGCAGATCCACATGGTTCCGAGAGCCCCGTTCGGGCCTCCGCCGCGACAGAACCTGCCGAAACCATCGCAGCACTGCCGGCCCAGCTGGGTTTCCGCCTGGCCATTGACCGCGTGTTCAGCCTGGACGGCGTGGGCACCGTGGCCACCGGCACCGTGCATGCCGGTCGCGTGCAGGTGGGCGACGTGCTGCAGCAACTGCCCGATGGCCCGAAAGAGCTGCGCGTGCGCTCGCTGCACGCCCAGAACCGCAGTACCGGCAGCGCTCACGCCGGTCAGCGCTGCGCCATCAACCTGGCCGGCATCGAGCGCGACCAGCTGCAGCGGGGCCACTGGCTGGCCCAGCCCGGCATCGCCTCGGTCTCTGACCGGCTGGATGTGGAACTGCACCTGTGGCATGCCGAGCCCCGGGCGATCCGCAGCGGCACCCGCGTGCATGTCCACCTGGGCACCACCGCCAGCCCGGCCGCCGTGGCCGTGCTGGACGCTGACACCCTGGCGCCGGGCGGCACGGGTCTGGCGCAGCTGGTGCTGCCGCAACCCCTGGCTGCCTGGCATGGCGACCGGCTGATCCTGCGCGATGCCGCCGGCCAGCGCATCATCGGTGGTGGTCGCGTGCTGGATTCCCGCGCGCCGGTGCGCTACCGCCGCACCCCGCAGCGCCTGCAGCTGCTGCAGGCCCTGCAACGCCCGGCGCTGAGCGACCGCCTGGCGGGCCTGCTGGAGGCCTGTGAACATGGTGTGGACCTGCGCCAGTGGCAGCAGGTCTTAGGCCTGGCCAGCGTGTCGGCCTTTGATGCCAGCCTGCAGACCCTGCCGCATCGCCGCCTGGCCGGTGACTTCATCATCGGCGAGCCCGCATGGCAGCACCTGCGCCGTACCGTGCTGGATACCCTGGCCACCTACCACCAGAATGCCACCGACGAGATCGGCCCCGACGCCGCCCGCCTGCGCCGCCTGGCTCGGCTGCGCATGGACGACGCTCACTGGCGTCTGCTGCTGGATGCCCTGGTGAAGGAAGGCAGCGTGGCCCAGAGCGGCGCCTTCGTCCACCTGCCTGAACACGGCAGCCAGCTGGCTGCCCGCGACGAGACTCTGTTGCAGCGCCTGACCCCGCACCTGATGGAAGCCGGCGCCCAGGGCGCCTGGGTGCGCGACCTGGCCGAACACATTGGTGAGCCCGCCGCCAACCTGCGCCCCGCCATGGCCCGCCTGGCCCGCAGCGGCCACCTCTACCAGGTGGTGAAGGACCTGTACCTGGACGCTGCCACGGCTGCCCGGCTGGCCGCGCTGGTGCGGCAGCTGGCGCTGGCAGATACGGAAGCAGCGAAAGCAACCGACGCGCAACAGACGAGCAACCCCCTTCCCATCCTGACCGTGGCAAGATTCCGCGACGCCAGCGGCCTGGGCCGCAAGCGTGCCGTGCAGATGCTGGAGTTCTTCGACCGCATCGGCCTGTGCCGCCGCGTGGGGGATACGCACGTGCTGCGGCTGGAAAGCGAGGTTTTCAAGGGATCCTCTGAATAAGTCATGCATCCGTTACGGGGATGCGACGGCCGCGGGGACTTGTTCAGAGGATCCCCAGCAGTTTCGTGCCACAATCACCGTCTTTGCACCACCGGAGGGAACACGATCCCGGTGGGTCGGCCGGGCTTCAAACCCGGTGGGTGGCGCCATGCGTCGCCGGGTGGGTTCGACTCCCATTTCCCTCCGCCACCGAACAAGCACATGGCAAACCATCGCGGTCCGGTGGGTGTCGAGGCCATCGGTGATTTCGATACCCTCGTCGACGCCCGTTCCCCCTCCGAATACGCCCTCGACCACTTGCCCGGCGCCGTCAATCATCCCGTCCTGAATGACGAGGAACGCGCCCTGGTTGGCACCATCTACAAGCAGAAGAGCGCCTTCGAGGCACGCCGCATCGGCGGCGGTCTGGTGGCCGCCAACCTGGGCCGCCACTGGGCAGAAGCCTTTGCCGACAAGCCCGAGAGCTGGCGCCCCCTGGTGTACTGCTGGCGCGGCGGCCTGCGCAGCGGCTCCATGGTCACCTGGATGCGCATGACCGGCTGGGACGCCCAGCAGCTCAAGGGCGGCTACAAGGCCTTCCGCCGCCACGTCGTCGAAAGCCTGCCCCCGCTCATCCACGGCCTGCGCCTGGTGGTGCTGTGCGGCCAGACCGGTACCGCCAAGACCCGCATCCTGCAGGCCATGGCTGCCCAGGGCGCCCAGGTGCTGGACCTCGAAGGCATGGCCCGCCACAAGGGCTCCATGCTGGGCGCCTGGCCCGGCCAGCCCCAGCCGCCCCAGAAACAGTTCGAGACCCAGCTCTATACCGCGCTGAAGCGCCTGGATCCCTCCCGCCCCGTCTACACCGAAAGCGAAAGCGCCCGCATCGGCAGCATCAGCCTGCCGCTGGACATGGTGGCCCACCTGCGCGCCAGCACCGATCTGGTGGAGATCGACGCCAGCCCCGAATCCCGCCTGGACTTCCTGCTGCGCGACTACGCCTACCTGGGCGACGACCCCGCCGCCTTTGCGGACCTGCTGGGCCGCTTCAAGCAGCTGCAGGGCAACGAGACCATCACCCGCTGGCAGGCATGGGCCCACGAAGGCAACCTGCCCGAGCTGTTTGCCGAGCTGATGAGCCGCCACTACGACCCCCAGTACCGCCGCTCGCTGGGCCGCAACTTCGGCCAGTGGGACAAGCGCCATACCGTGCAGGCCGACGATCTGTCCGACGCGGGAATCGCCAAACTGGCCGAGACGGTGCGGGGTTTGTTCGAGGGGTGAACGGACTGGGTTGGCCTTGTCCTTACTCAGCGAAGGTAGGGTGGCATGTCGATTCCATTTTGTTCCCTGTATTCCCGGACCTCTTCCATGATTTCCGAGTCATCTGGCTGCTCCGTGCCGAAGATCGGAATGCCATGGGTGTGCAGAAATATCGCCATCTCATAAAAACTCTTGCCCGCCATGCGGGCGGCCCGGGACAACGGGATTGTCCTGTTGTAGAAAAGGCACATGATCTCGGCCATTTCAGGGCTGACGTCCGCGCGACTGTAGTCCGGTTTGATGATCGTGGTGACTCCCCCGCGATGGTGAAGCATGGGCTTCCTGCGCGATGGGGTTTGGCGCTGTTTTTTCGGCTGATGCATACGATTCCTGCGGGTGGAAGCCGCGCGGCAGGTTTCCTGGTTTTGTACAATATGTACAATTTCCGGATCTGAAGAGGATCCCCCATGCGCACCATCACCGCCAGCAAGGCCCGCCAGGGCTTTGCAGAACTACTGGAATCCGTCGATCAGGGGCCGGTGGTCATAGAGCGCCAGCGCAGGGGCGTGGCCGTGGTGATGTCGGTGGCTGAATACTGGCGGCTGCGCCAGGTCGATACTGCCGCACAGGCATGGGCGCCTGCGCAGCCTGAAGCACAGGGCACAAGCCCCGCTGGGCGGCAGGAGGAGGATGGTGCCGGGGGCGCCTACAAGGTGGCGGAAAAGACCGCGGCCGGTATGCCTGCGCAACGGGAAGGCAAAAGGCGGCAGATGGGAACGCTGAAGGGGCAGCTGACCATCCCCGAGGACTTCGATCGCTGGCTGGAAGACGAGATCCAGGCGCTGTTTGCCGGCCAGGAGTCGTCCGAGGCCGAGCTTCTGCATTCGGCCGGGAAGGCGAAATGAAAGCGCTCTGCGACACGCATGTCCTGCTGTGGTACCTGGAAGGCAGGCAGGAGATGTTCTCTCCCCGAATCCAGGCCTTTCTGATGGACGAGCGCAATACCCTGTGCTTCAGTGATGCCAGCATCTGGGAACTGGCCATCAAGGCCAGCCTGCGGAAGGACATCTTCCCGCATGATCCACAGCGAATCGTGGATGAGCTGCTGGATCAGGGCTTTGAAGAGACGCGCATTCGATTGCGGCACATCGTGGCTGTCCAGCGCTTGCCGCTGCTGCATCGGGATCCGTTTGACCGTCTGTTGATGATGCAGGCAGAAGTCGATCGGATGCTCTTTCTGTCAGCGGACAGTCAGATCATGCAGTACCAGAAAGATTATGTTGTCGATGTTCGGGCGTGACCCGTGTTCAGCCGTCATGATGCAAGGTGTCGGCCAGATCACGCTTCCTCTCCTCGTACAGAAACCTGTACTTGTCATACGCAGGCCAAGCCTCACAGAACGCCGCGCCTCTCCCGCAGCACGTCATTAGCCCGCTTCAGCGTGTACTGACAGGAGCGTTCCTGCTGTCGTCAATGAAGCGCATCACCTCATCGCCCAACCCACCGCGCAGGCAATCCAGCCGCAGGTCCACGGGCAGTGAGCGCAGCCAGGTCAGCTGGCGCTTGGCCAGCTGGCGGGTGGCGGCCACACCGGCCTCGAAGAGGGTGTCGGGTGTGCGTTCGCCATCCAGCATCTGCCACACCTGACGGTAGCCGACAGTGCGCATGGCGGGCAGTTCGACGTGCAGCTCGGGACGGGCGTGCAGGCGCTTCACTTCGTCGATGAAGCCGTGGTCCAGCATCTGTGCAAAGCGCTGGGCGATGCGGGCGTGCAGCTGGCTTCGATCGCTCGGTTCCAGGCTGACGATGCGGATGTCGGGATGGGCCTTGGGTTTCTGGCCGGCGGCGTGCAGGGTGGACAGGGGCTGACCGGTGATCTCGATGATTTCCAGCGCGCGCTGGATGCGCTGGGCGTCGGTGGCGTGCAGGCGCTGGGCGGTGATCGGGTCCAGCGTGGCCAGACGCTGGTGCAGGTAGGGCCAGCCGTGTTCGGCGGCTTCGGCATCCAGCCGGGCGCGGATGTCGGGACGGGCGCCGGGCAGGTCGTCCATGGGATGCAGCAGCGTGCGGGCGTACAGCATCGTGCCACCCACCAGCAGTGGCAGGCGGCCGCGTGCCTCGATCTCGTCGATCAGCCGCCAGGCATCGGTGGCGAATTCCGCAGCGCTGTAGCTCTGCACCGGACCGCGGATATCGATAAGGTGGTGAGGCGCCGAATTTCTTTCTTCGACGGTGGGCTTGGCGGTGCCGATGTCCATGTCGCGGTACACCAGCGCAGAGTCCACGCTGATGATCTCCACCGGCAGGTGTCTTGCCAGCTCCAGCGCCAGCGCGGTCTTGCCGGAGGCGGTGGGGCCCAGCAGCATCAGGGCGCGCATGCTCATTGCCCCCGCATGAACCAGCGGTCCAGCTCTTCCAGCGTCAGCCGGAACCACGTGGGGCGGCCGTGGTTGCAGAAATCCGCGTCGGGCGTGGCTTCCATGTCGCGCAGCAGGGTGTTCATTTCCGGCAGGGTCAGGGCGCGGTTGGCGCGTACCGAACCATGGCACGCCATGGTGGCCAGCAGGCGGTCCAGGCGCTTTTCCAGCGCGTTGTGCTGTGCGGGCGCCTGCCAGGCGGCCAGCACTTCGCGGGCCAGCTTCTCGGGGTTGGCGCGCGACAGCAGGGCAGGCACGCTGGTGACGGCGAGGGTGTCGGGGCCACGCACTTCCAGGTCGATGCCCAGATCGCCCAGGGAGTCGGCGTCATCGGTGACGGTGGCCACGTCCAGTTCGGTGGCCTGGAAGACGGCGGGAATCAGCAGCGGCTGCCGGGCGATCCGGTGGTCGCGGTGGGCTTTCTTCAGGCGCTCCAGCACGATGCGCTCATGCGCGGCGTGCATGTCCACGATGATCAAACCATCCGCCGTTTGCGACAGGATGTAGATGCCGTGCAGCTGGGCCAAGGCAAAGCCCATGCGGGGCGTGTGCGCCAGTGGAGGCGCGTCCGGCGGCGGAGCTGCATGTGCGGATGGCGCAGAACCAGGTGCGCCCGCTGTGCCCATGGCGCCACCGGCCACCCCGCCTGCCATGGCGCTTGCCATGGTGCCTGCTGTGATGCCTGCCGTGGCAGCGGCGGGAAGCACGATGCCCGGCGCAGATTCCGTGGTCTCAGCCGCGGCGCTACCCGTCGCGCCAGGCCAGCCGGGGCGGGCCTCGGCGGCATGAGGGGCAGGGGCGGCCAGGATGTCATCTGCTGATGGCCCTTCCCCACGGCCGACCGGGGAGGGGGCCGTGTCGTCCGAGGGGGCTGCACGCAGTTCCACCTGCTGCCAGTCGGGGGCTGACGGGCGATGCGGTACGGTGTTCAGGCTGTCGATGCCTTCGGTGCTGCCTGCCCGAGAGGGTTCCCATGGATCCGTGCTGACAGGACTGCGGGACTCGATCTGCCCAAAGCCGCTGGTGCCAACTGCCACGTCCTGCGCCGGCTTGCCACTCGGCGCCTGGAAGGCCAGGCTGGCGCGATTGGCTGCCACATCGTGTGTCGGGCCATGGTGGGACGCGCGGGCGCCCGCAGTGTCATGGGCCGGCACATGACGGGCCATGGGAAGGCCGCCAGCGCTGGGGCGTCCGCCTGGGGTAGTGGCGGGCTGATGCCCCGGCAGGGTGCGGACCGTGTGTCGGTCAACGGTGTAGCCGCTGACATCCGTACCGGCGCCCATGCCCGATCCGCCAGCCAGCTCGATGGTGCGGCTGGCGCCCTGACGCTGCTGGGGCAGGGTGGCGGCCAGGGCGTTCTCGATGGCATGAAAGACCAGGTGGCGCACTGCGCCGGGGTCGCGGAAGCGGACCTCGGTCTTGGCAGGGTGGACGTTGGCGTCCACCAGCGTGGGGTCGATGGTCAGAAAGAGCGCAAAGACGGGGTAGCGTTCGCCGTGCAGGCGGTCGCGGAAGGCCTGGCGGATGGCCTGGGCCAGCATGCGGTCGCGCACGAAGCGGCCGTTGACGAACAGGTATTGCCGGTCGCTGCGGGCGCGGGCGGCGTCCGGTTCGCCCAGCAGGCCTTCCACGGCCAGCGGACCGGCCTGGGCCGAGACGGGCAGCAGCCGCGCACCGTCGCCCACCAGGCTCTCGATGCGCTGGGTGGGCGTGGTGGCGGGCCAGCGGCGCACTTCGCGGCCGTCCTGATGGACGACGAACTGCACGGCCGGGTGCGACAGGGCAATGCGCCGGATGGCGTCCAGGCAGTAGGCGGCTTCGGTGGCCGGCGACTTCAGGAACTTGCGCCGCGCCGGGGTGGCCGAGAACAGGTCGATGACCTCAATGACGGTACCGGGGGCAATGGCGGCGGGTTCGGGCGGCGGCGCAGCCTGGCCCGGCTGCACGTCCACTTTCCAGCCGTGTTCGGCGGCCAGCGGGCGACTGGCCAGGGTCAGGCGCGAGACGGCGGCCATCGAGGCCAGAGCCTCGCCCCGGAAGCCCAGCGAGGTGACATGTTCCAGGTCGGCCAGCGAGGCGATCTTGCTGGTGGCGTGCCGTGCCAGGGCCAGCGGCAGCTGGTCTTTCTCGATGCCCCGGCCGTTGTCGATGACCTGAAGCCGGCGCAGGCCGCCTTCCTCGATGCGGATCTCGATCTGGCTGGCCCCGGCATCCAGCGCGTTCTCCAGCAGCTCCTTGATGGCGGAGGCAGGGCGCTCGATGACCTCGCCGGCGGCGATCTGGCTGATCAGCACGTCGGGCAGCAGGGCAATGGGGCGGGTGGGCCCGGCGCCGGATGCGGCGGGCAGGGGGAACTGGCTGGCGGGCGTGGACATATCCGACGAGGGCGCAGGAGGCATCCGCCATTATTGCAGAGCCGTCTGTCGACGGGGTGTCGGTGCATGAGACAGGCGTGTCATGCTGGTGTCCGTCCGTGGTGTCGTGTCATCCACCCGGCCGATGCGCACCCTCGGGTAAACTGTGCATCCCCTTCGTCTGCCTTCGGTACCCTGTACATGGATTTCGCCAACCTTATCGACATCTTCCTGCACCTGGACAAGCATCTGGAAATGGTGGTGCAGAACTACGGCGTCTGGGTCTATGCGCTGATGTTCGCCATCATCTTCATCGAGACGGGGCTGGTGGTGATGCCTTTCCTGCCGGGGGATTCGCTGCTGTTCGTGGCAGGCGCCATCGCGGCCGTGGGTGGGCTGGATCTGCCGCTGCTGATGGGCTTGCTGGCGGTGGCCGCGGTGCTGGGCGATGCGGTGAACTATTCCATCGGTCGCTACATTGGCCCGAAGGTGTTCAGCTGGGAAGACAGCCGCTTCTTCAATCGCGAGGCCTTCGACCGCACGCATGCCTTCTATGAGAAACATGGCGGCATCACCATCATCGTGGCGCGCTTCATGCCCTTCATCCGCACCTTCGCTCCTTTCGTGGCAGGGGTGGCGCAGATGACCTATGCGCGCTTTGCGATGTTCAACATCGTGGGTGGCGTGCTGTGGGTGGTGGGCCTGTCGGGCCTGGGCTACCTCATCGGCAACAACGACTGGGTCAAGGCCCATTTCTCGTGGGTGACGCTGGCGATGATCATCATTCCCGGCCTGCCTGCCGTCTTCGAGGTGGTGCGGCACTACCTCAATCGCCGGAAGCAGAAGGCCGCCTGACGACTCGGTGGCCAGCAGCCGCTGGCCCTGTTGGCAGAAAGCAGAAAGGGCGCCCATGGCGCCCTTTTTCTCTTTCTCGTCATGTGGGCCGGTCCATGGGGTGGGTTGGTCCGCTTTCTTTTGGCGTTCCGCATCGGGGTCATCCGACTTGCCCCGATGCCTGCATGCCCACTGTCGGCCCCCTTGGGAGCAGAGGCAGTGTGGGCTCAGAACGTCCAGTTCGGGTAGTACTTGATCTCCACGTTGCCAGCGTAGACGTTGCGTGCCTTGTCGGCATCGGCCTTGTCGCTCTGGCGGAATCGGCCAGACGGCAGGAAGACGCCGGCCGCCACTTCCACGCGCCACTGCTTGTTCGGTCGCCAGCCCCAGATCAGGTCGATGCCGTTACCCAGCGCGCGCTCGTTCTGCTGGTCGGCGCGGGGCCGCAGGTTGGTGCGTTCATTATCCAGGGTGGCCAGCTTGTCCTGCCGGTAGTGGTGGAACACCAGATCAAGGGTGCTCTTTTCCATGGGTGCAAAGCCCACGCCGGCGGTCAGCACGTGCAGGTTGGAGAGCTGCGGGTCCAGTGCGACGCCGTAGACCTCGAAGTCCATGATGTTGCCCATCTCGGCCTTGTTGTTCTGCAGGCCGCTTTGGCGGTGGGCGTTGTCCTTGCCGTTGCCGTCGTCGCCGCTGCCCCAGGCATAGCCGACGGTGGCGCGTGGTGCCCAGGGGCTCTGCTCGTCGAGGAACCAGGTGGCGCCCAGGTCGATGGCCTCGCCCAGCACGCTGCGGCCTCCTTCATGGCCGCTGACCAGGCTTGCCATGGCCCAGTGCTGCATGCCGCTCTTGGGCATGTTCTGCGAGCCGGCGGCCAGGTGCGTGAGGCGCTGATCGGTGCGGTCGTTGTTCTGGTGCAGGGCCTTCAGCAGCAGCTGGTGGGTGTCGGAGAGGTGGTAGGTGCCCAGGGCAGCAAGGTAGTCGGTGCCGTCACTGCGCGTTTCGTGGCTGCTCAGCAGGTCACGGTTCCACTGGCCCTCGCGTGCGTAGAAGGCGACCACCTGCCAGGGACCCTGTTCGAGGGTGGCTTCCACGCCATCGAATTCCGTGTCGAAGAACCAGCCACGATCATCGGTGTGGGAGACGCGACCCAGGCGCAGGCGGGCGCCGTATTCCTGCAGTTGCGCTTCACCGTACAGCTGCTTGACCTTCAGCTGGGTGTCGTGTTCGGTGCTCTTGCCCGTCTCGCGCTCGGTGGAGTCGTTCAGTTCCAGCTCGCCCTCCAGGCCCCAGCGATGGTCGATCTGCCAGCGGGCATTCAGCTTGGCCTTGGGGGTGATCTCTGTCTTGGTGCGCATGTCGCTAGCGGCCAGCTGGCGGTTGCGCAGCACATCGGTCTCGAAGGACAGGCGCGGGCGCAGCTGGAGGCCGGGCTCCTGCCATTCGATGGGTTTCTCGGCGTGGGCTGCCGGAACAAGGGCGCAGCCCAGGGTCAGTGCCAGCAGGGAATGGCGGAAACGGGCAGGCGTGAAGGGAAGCGAGTGTGGTTGTTGCGCCCGCGCGCGTTTGCGGGTCTCGAAAAACGGGGTCCGCATGCAGATATCTCCGTGTCTGATGAGTTGTTGAATGACTTCAGGAAAGAGGCCGGTCCATCGGCCGTTGCATCCCGCCGGCACGCTGCATTCATGCCAGCAGCGAACCGGCGTGCGGGATTCGTCGTTGTTTCTGTGGTCGATGTCCCTGTTCAGGGATAGGGTCTCAGGGACGCAGCTGTGCCTCGCAATATTCCAGGAGCGGCAGGGTGGTGTGGTGCCTGTCGGGGAAATGGGTGGACAGGTCAATGTGTCGTGCCAGTGCCAGCAGCGTCCAGCCGGTGGGCGTGCGCTCGTTCACCTGGGGCGAGTCCTGCAGGAAGGCCTCAAGCAGCGCGTCCTGGTGCGGGCGCAGGGCATGGATGTCGCCGTGGTGGCGCAGTCCGTCCTCCATCAGGTGCGCGATGAAGTTGCCCACATCCAGCGCGGGATCGCCTTCGCAGAACAGGTCCAGGTCCAGCCAGTACAGCTGCTCGCCGTCGACCAGCACCTGGTCGGCATAGCAGTCACGGTGGATGCCGGTGGTCGGGTTGGGCAGCAGGTGTGCGCCCAGTCGCTGGGTGGCTGGAATGAGGGCCTCGATGCGCACGGCCCACTGGGGGCGCAGCGCGGCGACCTCACGCAGGCGCTGATGCAGCATCTGCAGCTCATCATCCAGTGTCCAGCGTTTCGTGATCAGGGGGCGGACAGTGGTCGACTGAACCGGTGCGCCATGGGGGGCCGAGCTGGCCGTCGCCGCCTGAGAGGGGGCGGATGCCGGGTTGCCATGAGGCAGGAACGAGGCTTCCGACGCCTGAAGCAGGTGGGCGCCCGCATGGTGCAGCGCGGCCAAGGCCCGGCCAATGCGCGTGGCCAGCTCTGTGCCGCTGCAGGGGCGCAGCAGCCGCGTGGCCATCACGCCGGGAACCTTGCGCTGCAGCCACAGCTTCTGCTCGGGCAGGATGGCCAGTGCCTCGGGGACAGCCAGCCAGGGCAGGCTGAAGCCGCGTGCATGTAGCGCCTGCTGCACCCGGAAGCCGTGACGGTCAACCCCCTTGAAGCGCAGCTTGCCCAGCAGGACCTGCTCCTGGGCATCGGAGCCCGATGACGGGCGCAGCCGGTACTCCAGCAGGGCCCGGCGGCCGGCCTTGTGGCGCAGCACCTGCACTGGCTGCAGCGTCCAGGCGTCAGGGCGCAGATGCAGGGCATCCAGCAGCAGCGGCTGCATCAGGGCCACGTCGGTCTGGGGCCAGGTGGCGGGATCGTCCGATGACGCCGCGGGCGCCGCGGAAGATGCGGAAGACGTTTCTGAAGTGGTCGTGTGTGCGCTTGGCTGTGCGTCCTTCACGGAGGCCATGCCCTGTGGGGCGGGCCCGCCATGCACGCTGGTCGCTTCAGGACGTTCCTGCGGGGCTTGGGCCTGTCCTCCGGTGCGGCCAGCCGATGGGGCGATCGGCTGCAGCCGGCCGGCCAGGTGCTGGGCAACCTGCAGGATCTGCTGCATCAGCATCGGCCAGTCGGCGCGACGACGACGAAAGCCCTCGGGCATCATGCGCAGCAGGTGGGCCACCGTGTGCCAGCCGGCGCGTTTGCGGTCCTCGAAGGAGAGGATCCGGCCATGGCCTTCCAGCAGGGCCTCGCGTGCAGCCTCCAGCAGCTCCAGACTTTCCTGAACGGGGCGTGAGGTGCTGTCGATGGAGGGCGCAGCGGTGAATGCGGGGTGATTCCAGTCCTGTTCGGCTGTGCCGTCGTCCGCGGACAGCGGGTCTAGCGGGATGAAGGGACGGTGGCGCTGCAGGTGCTGCACGACGAGCCGGGCCAGCAGTGAGCCGAAGTCGGCCATCGGGTCGCCCCAGGCGGCACTGTCCCAGTCGATGATGAGGATCTGGCCCAGGTCGTTGCGCACCAGCTGTTCCAGCGACATGTCGCCGTGGGTGATGCGCGGCTGCCAGATGTCCTGTTGCAGGGCCAGAGTGGTCCGGGCGCACAGGGTACGGACCTCGTCGGCCAGGTCGGGCTGCAGGTAGGCCAGAGTGGTGCAGGCCTGCTGCAGCGCGTCGATGTCGTGTGCGGTGTGGCGCTGGACGGGATGCGGGGCACTGGTCTGATGCAGGTTCGACAGCAGCTGGCCCACGTCGGTCAGCAGGGACAGATCGGCCGCCTCGATGGCAAAGCGGCGTGCCGTTGCGGATGGGGCGGCATCGGCAACCGACTGCGGATCCGGGGTGATGACGGGCAGTTCGGCGGCAAACAGTCGGTCCAGGCTCTGGCCAGCCAGCCAGGGCAGGACCAGGCAATGCCGGGCCGCATCCACGGCCAGCAGCGGGGTGGACTGGACGGTCTGGGCCAGCTGGGCGCCGGCCAGCGTGGCCTCGAAGTCGTGCTCGATGCAGGCACGCAGCAGGCCGCGGGGCCGACCGTCCTGCTGCAGCCGCATCACCAGTCGCCGTTCGGGCTTGTAGCGCAGCACCTGACCGAACAGGCGGCTGTCGTACAGGGCGGCGGGGGCATCCTGCAGAAGGCCTGTCGTGCCATGCGGCACCGGCCAGGGGCGGAAGTCATCCGGCAACGAATGATGACCGGTGAGCATGTCGGGATCGTGCAGCAGACTCGCCAGGGCCGTGATGCGCCGGTCATGGACGGCGCTGGCCAGCAGCAGGTGCCAGGCAGGCAGCACATGTGCCGAGAAGCGCCCGTCGCGGGCGCTGCGTTTCAGCAGGCGCCGCGACTGATACGGCCAGGCGGTGCTGTCGCGGGGCAGTACGCGGGCAAAGGCGTGCTGAGAGCGGCCCAGCACGTCGAAGACCCGCAGCCCGGCCAGGCAGCCCGTGCCGGGCTTGTAGCGCAGGTAATCAATGCGGATGCGGGAGATGTCGGCTGCCGGCAGCTGCAGCTGCACCACATCCAGCAGCGCCTGCTCGTCCAGCAGCAGCGACAGGCCGGGCATGTCGGGTTCCTGCCCGAGCAGCGCCTGTTCGGACTCGATCTTCATGCATCGCTCCCGGTGTCGGCCAGCGCGGCCTTGGCCTGCAGGTCGCCCACGGCCTGGCGGTGTATCTGCCACAGGGCCGCGTAGGGGCCGTCGTTCTTCAGCAGCTCTTCGTGGGTGCCGGATTCGGCAATGCCGCCCTGGTCCACGTAGACGATGCGGTCAGCCTGCGATGCCAGGTCCAGATCGTGGGTGATCATCAGTGCCGTGCGCCTGTCGATGAGGCGGGTGATGGCGTGGCGCACCACGGCCTCGCTGGCACGGTCCAGTCCGGTGGTGGGCTCGTCCAGCACCACGATGGGGCAGCGGCGCAGGGCCAGTCGGGCGATGGCCAGACGCTGGCGCTGGCCGCCTGACAGCGTGGCGCCGCGCTCGCCGATCACGGTGTCGTAGCCTTCGGGCAGTGCCGTGATGAAGTCGTGTGCATTGGCCAGCTTGGCGGCCTCGATGATCTCGGCGTCGCTGACCTTGCGACCGGCGGCGCAGGCCAGGTTGTCGCGGATGCTGGCGGCAAACATCAGCGCATCCTGCGGCAGCAGGCCGATCTGACGGCGCACGCTGGCCGTCTTCCACTCACGGATGTCGTGGCCGTCGATCTCGATGCAGCCTTCCTGCGGGTCGTAGAGGCGCAGCAGCAGCACCGACAGCGTGGACTTGCCGATGCCCGAGGGGCCCACGACCGCGACGTGCTCGCCGGCATCCAGCTTCAGGTCCAGTCCCTTGAAGACGGGACGTGCACCGTTATCGTAGGCAAAGTGCAGGTTGCGGAAGGCGAGCTGGCCGCGGAAGGCCGGGGCAGACCGCGCATCCGGGCGGTCGGCGATGTCGGGCGATTCCTCCAGGATGTCGGAGATGCGCTCGGCCGAGGCCAGGGCCTTGGACAGGCGTCCGGCGTACTTGGCGTACTCGCGCACCGGGCGCATGGAGTTCTTCAGGTACGAGATGAACACCAGCAGATCGCCAGCCGTGAGCGAGCCGGCGATCACCTGCAGCGCGCCCTGCCAAAGCACCAGGGCCGTGGCGCAGGCCACCAGCAGATCGATGGAGCGCTCCAGACCGGCCGAGAGCCGCTTGGTGTTCATGTCGGCGTTGGCGGCCTGGCCGTCATTGCCGCGGAACATGCGCGAGAAGCCTTCTTCCAGCGCCAGCGACTGCACGGTGCGGATGGCCGACATCGATTCGGACGCCGTGGCGGCCAGCGACCCCTCGCGGGTGCGCTGGCGACGGCTGGCCTCGTGGATGAGCCGGCTGCTGCGTTTTGCCGACAGCCACATCACCGGCAGCGGGATGAGCGAGATCAGCGCCAGCTGCCAGTTCAGCACGAACATCACGCCGAACATGCCCACCAGGATGAAGACGTTGGCCATCATCGGCAGCAGGGCCGAGACCGTCACTTCGCGCAGCTGGCCCACGTCGTTGACCAGGCGCAGCGCCAGGTCACCGCTGCGCTGGCGCTGATGGAAGGCCAGCGACAGGCGCAGCAGCCGGTTGTAGAGCACGTTGCGGACCTTGCTGAGCACTTCGTTGCCGATGCGTGCGAAGCCCACGGTGGAGAGAAAGCCGGCCAGTGCCCGCAGGGCGGCAAAGGCCACCACCGCCACGGCCGAGATCCAGACGATTTCCATCGTCTCCAGGCTGCCCAGCCACTGGCCCAGCGCCTTGTGACCGTTCTTCGGGTCGCCCAGCACGTGGTCCACCACGAAGGCCAGCGGCCAGGGTTCGGCCAGCCGCATCAGGGTGCTGAGCAGCAGTGCCGTCAGCGAGCCGGCCAGCAGCGGCCCCTGTCCCTTCATGAAGGGACGGAAGCGTTTCAGGACGCGGCGGATGGGGCTGCCGGTGGGGCGTGTGTCTTTCTGGGGCACGGGAAAAAGGGCTCCTCTTGCGGCGGGCTTGAACGTGGGCAATCCGGGGGCGGTCGATCAGATCACGGGGCTGTCCGGCATGGCGGCAGCATCGGCCATGGCCAGAATGCGCGCGGTGACGGCATCCCAGCTGTGCTCGGCCACGATGCGCTGGCGGCCGCGGCGCCCCATGGACAGGCGCAGCGCCGGATCCTGAACCAGGGTGGCCAGTGCATCGGCAAAGGCGTCCGGATCTCCGGGGGGCACCAGCAAGCCGTCGACGTCCTGCAGCACCACGGTGGCCAGGTGGCCCACGCGCGTGGTGACCACCGGCAGTTCGGCAGCCAGGTACTCGTAGATCTTCAGGGGCGAGAAATAGAAGTTGTCCTGGGCCGGGTAGGGGGCCGTGGCAATGTCCATCTGCGCCAGTAGTCCCGGAACCTCATGCGCCTGCACGGCGCCGGTGAAGCGGCAGTGCTGCAGCAGGCCAAGGACCGTGAGCGACGACTCCATGTCGGTGCGGCCGGGGCCGTCCCCCACCACCAGCAGCCGGGTCTGCGGGAAGCGCCGGTGCAGGCGTGCGAAGGCCTCCACCAGCAGCGGCAGGCCATGCCAGGGTTTCAGCGTGCCCAGGAAGCCGATGACGACCGGGGTTTCGTTGCTGATGTCCGCATGGCGGGCAGCCCGCAGCTCGGCGCTGTCAGCGCTGGATGACGGATCCACACCATTGGCCACCACATGCACCCGTCCCTTCGTGCCGGGCCAGGTGTGCAGGTAGTCGGCCACGCCGGGCGAGACGGCCAGAATGGCGCTGGCCTGCGAGAAGGCCGACTGAGCCACGGCGCGCGCCTCGTCTTCCAGAACCAGCTGGCGATGGGTGCGCTGCTCCTCGATGAGCGGCGCGTTCACTTCCAGAATGCCCGGGATGCCGTGTTTGCGGGCCCAGCGCATGCCCACGTCGCTCCAGAGCGAGTAGCGCTCGTAGACCATGTCGTAGGGGGCGTGGGCGTCGAGCCGCTCGGCAATGTGGTCCCGTGCCTCCAGGGCAGCATGCGCGCGCTTGGTCGGGTCACCCTGCGGGATTTCCGGCAGGTGGACGCAGGCAACGTTCTCCAGTCCGGGTGGCACCGGGCCGTCGAAGCGGGTGGCGAACAGCGTGACGCGGTGGCCGGCCTTCAGGGCGGCACGCACCACCGACTGCACGTGGATCGAGGCTCCCTTGGTACCGAAGACCGGGATGCCGGCATCGGCGCAGACGTAGGCGATGTGTTTCTTCATGGAGGCTCCGGAAATGTTCATTCGACGGCGTTGGGCCGGTGTGCGGCGTGTTGGGCATCCACGACCTGGATGCTCCGGGCGAACAGGTCGCGCAGTCGGGCTGTGTTGCGGTGCACGTCGTACTCGCTCTCGATGAGGGCACGAGCATTGTCGGCCAGCAGGCGGGCCATGGTGGGATTGCCCAGCATCTCGGCAATGGCGTCGGCCAGCGCCTTGGCATCGTTGGGGGGCACGCATAGGCCGGTCTCGTGGTCACGGATCAGCGCGGGGATGCCCACGACCTGCGTGGAGATGCAGGGAGTGCCCAGCGCCATGCCTTCCACCAGGATGGTGGGCAGGCCGTCGCGGTCGCCGCCTTCGCTGATGATGGAGGGCGCCACCAGCACGGCAGCCCCTTTCAGGAAGGCCGAGACCTCGGTCAGCGGTCGCACGCCCGCCAGCTGTACGCGGTCGGTCAGCTTCAGGTCCTCGATCTGCTTCTGGAGCAGCGGCCGCATCGGGCCGTCGCCCACCAGCGTGCAGCGGCAGTCGATGCCCCGGTCGCGCAACAGGCCGATGGCCTCGATGAGGAACGGGAAGCCTTTCTTCTCGACCAGGCGACCCACGGCCACCACGTGCGAAGGCCGATTGATGGGCGGATGGTACGGGAACGCCGACAGGTCCAGACCGTTGTAGATGCGGTGGGTGCGATCGGTGGGCGCGCCGAAGTGGGTGCGCAGGTAATCCACGTTGTAGTCCGATACTGTGATGGTGAAGGCGGCATCGCGGATCTTCAGATCCAGCTGTACCGGTTCCTCGTACTGGTGGTAGATGTCCTTGGCGTGGGCGGTGAAGCTGTAATGGATGCCGGCAAAGGCCGCGGCCAGCCGGGCCACGGTGGCGGCCTGGGTGCCGAAGTGGGCATGCAGGTGGCGGATGCCCTTGCTCTGCGCCTGCATGGCCAGCAGCACGGCCTGACCGACCGTCACCCAGTCATGGTCATCGGCCAGATGGGCCAGGCGGCGGAACTCGGGCAGGGCCTTGCGGGCCTGCACCAGCAGCTGCCAGTACAGCTCGGTGTCGTGGAACTGATGACGGATGCGGTGCACCGGCGCCCGCACGCGTGAGATGGCTTCCTGGAAGTGGGTCTCGCTGACCGGGCCCAGCGCAAAGATGTCGACCTGCACGCCGGCCTTTTCCAGCGCTAGGATCTCGTTGACGACGAAGGTTTCCGAAAAGCGCGGATAGCGCTTGAGCACGTAGCCGACGGCAATGGGAGAACGGGGCTCGGACATGGGAGGTTCCTGAAAGAGAGAAGAAGCCGTTGAAGAAGGGAATCAGGCCGCGGAAGGCACCTGGGCCACCGGACTGGGCGTGCCCAGCAGCTGGGCGGCCAGCTCGGCAACGCGCTGCAGTCCGCCAAAGTCCAGCGCCTGCAGGGCGCTGACGGCCGGGGCCGGTTTGGCGGCTTCGGCCAGCCAGGCGCCCACGCGGGCCGGATCCAGCTCGTCGGGGTGCAGACAGCCCACCAGGCCCAGCTCGGCCAGTCGGCTGGCCCGCAGCCATTGTTCGGCGCGGGGGGTGACGCGTGGCACCAGCAGTGTGCGCTTGCCCAGCGCCAGCACTTCCATGGTGCTGTTGTATCCGGCCATGGCCACCACGGCACGGGCATTGCGAATGAGGGTCAGTGGTTCGGCCACGAACGGGAGCAGCTGAAGCTCGTGGCGAGCATCGGCCAGGGCCTGCAGCCGCTGGCGCGCCTCGGCCGGCATCATCGAGCCGGTGAGGATGATGCCACGCCAGCCGCTGGGCAGCGGCGCCCGGGCGAAGGCTTCGGCCACGGCCAGTCCGTCCTGGCCACCGCCCATCATGCACAGGGCATAGGGGGCATCGGAGGTCTCGGCCACGGTGCCGTCCGAGGCGGTGCCACCCGTGTCGCTCTTCGCTTCCCAGCGCTGGTTCGGGTCCAGATAGCCCACCGGCGTGACCTCGATGCTCTCGAGCCGGTCCAGACCGTAGGCGGAGATGGTGTCGTAGACCCGGGGATCGCCATAGATCCAGACGGCGTCGAAGCACCGTCGCAGGATGTCGGCATTTTTCTGGCGTTCCCACTGCCGGGCCACGGCCTCGGGGGTGTCGATGATGTCGCGCAGACCCAGCACGATGTGCGTGCCCCGTGCCCGCATGGTGGGCAGGACGGTGTCCAGCTCCGCCAGCGCGCCGCGCGGCACGTTGTCGACGATCAGCAACTGGGGTGCAAAGGCCGTGAGTGCGGCCAGAATGGTCTGGCTGCGCAGCGCAACAAGCTGTTCCAGCGGCATGTCGAGCGCGCGGGCGGTATAGTTGCCATCCGGCTGCTTGCGGTAAGCGGGCAGGGTGATGCTGTCGATGCCTGGCGGCAGCGCAAAGGCGCCGGATTCGCGGATACCGGAGACCAGCAGGACCTGAGCCGACAGCGGCGGCTGGATGAGGGTCTGGGCAATCAGCGTGTTGCGACGGATGTGACCCAGGCCCATGGTGTCATGGGAATAGAGGGCGATGCGGGGACGCATGGAAGAGGGCGTGGCGCAGGTCTGTTCTGTCATGCCTGCATTGTCCCCCATTCGCGGTGAACCTACCCTGACGACATGGTTCACGATTCGTTCAGACAGGATTGGCTACGATGCTCGGCATGAAGACCTGGTTCCTCCCCTCCCTGCTTGCGGCTCCGGTGGCTGCGCTGCTGTCCTTGGCCGCAGCCGGCACGCTGGCGGCCGAGCATGACGAAGTGCGCAATGCCGTCACGGCCGGGCGTTTTCGGCCGCTGGCCGAGATCCTGCAGACGGTGCAGCGCAAGCATGCCGGCAACGTGCTGGATGTGGAGCTGGACCGCAATGACAAGGGGCGCCATGTCTACGAGGTCCGTCTGCTGGACGAGAGTGGCCGCCGGCGCGAGATCCATATCGACGCCGTGACCGGCGAAGAGGCCCGTCGTGAGACCGGCCCCCTGCTGGCTGGCCTGCCGAATCTGCTGCGCAAGGTGCTGAAACAGCATCCGGGGCGCGTGGTGGACGTGGATCTGGAGCGTGGCCGCCAGGGGCGCGAAATCTATCACGTGCGGGTGCTGCAGGAAAACGGTCAGGTGCGTGGCCTGTTCGTCGATGCCAGTACCGGCGAGCTGGTCTCCGACATCGGTGTCTTTGTACCCACGCCCGACATGAAGCAGTTGCCCGACCTGCTGGAATCGCTGCTGCGCCGCTATTCCGGCACGGTGCTGGAGGTCGAGCTGAAGTACGACCGTGACGAGCAGCCCGTGTACGAGATCGACCTTCGTCTCCCCAATGATTCGCTCATCGAGCTGACGCTGGATCCGGTCACGGGCAGGGTTCTGAGCGAAGAAGAGATCGAGGTGCGGTGATGCGAGTGCTGATTGTCGAGGATGACCGCGAGCTGGCTCAGAGCCTGAAGGTCGCGCTGGAAGAGTCCGGCATGGTGGCCGAGCTTGCAACGGATGGTCAGGAGGCTTCCTTCCTGGGCAGTACCGAGCGCTATGACGCAGCGGTGCTGGACCTGGGGCTGCCTGAGCTGGACGGTATTTCGGTGCTGAAGCAGTGGCGCGAGCAGGGCTTCAATTTCCCGGTGCTGATCCTCACGGGGCGCGGTCGCTGGAGCGACAAGCTGGCCGGTTTCGGCGCAGGAGCTGATGACTATCTCACCAAGCCCTTCATGCACGAAGAGGTGGTGGTGCGATTGCGCGCGCTGGTGCGCCGTGCGTACGGCCATGCCGACCCGGTGCTGCAGGTGGGACCGCTTTCCTATGACACGTTGCAGGGGCGCTTCTCGATGGACGGCCGGCGGCTGGCCTTCACGGCACAGGAAGAGCGCATCCTGGCCTATCTGATGCACCAGCCCGGCGTGGTGCTCAGTCGCACCGACATTGTCGAGCATGTCTATGCCCGCGACAGCGATCCGGACTCCAATGCGCTGGACGTGCTGATCGGCCGTATCCGGCGCAAGCTGGGCGTGTCGATGATCCGTATCGTGCGTGGTCGTGGTTTCGTGCTTGCGGCGCCCGAAGGCGATGAGGCCGAAGGGGATGATGACGATGTGTCCGTCGATCCTGCCCCATGAGCGACAGTCCTGTGCAACCGACCCGGCCGGTGCGCGTGCAGCGCATCGGGCTGGCACAGCGGCTGATGCTGCTGGGCATGCTGGCGGTGCTGCTGATCACCGGCGTGGGCGGCCTGCTGATGCGCGATCAGCTGCATGCGGCCATGGCTTCACCGGTGGCGGGCTCTGCCGAGCTGATGACCATCCGTGGGCCGCGTGATGAGCTGCTGTATGGGCTGGTGCGCAACTTCCACGTCAATGGCCATGCGTACCGGCTGTATGTCTACGGTCCGGCCGAGACCAGTCGCAAGGACATGGCCAGCATCGACCGCATCCTGATGGTGATGCTGGGGGGGCTGGCGCTGGCGATGGTGGCCGGCATGTATGCGCAGGTCTGGCTGGGGTTGCGGCCGCTGCGTCGTCTGCATGATGCGCTGCAGGGCATCCATGCGGGTGAGGCCGATCGGGCCGGCAGCGGCTATGGTCCCGACCTGGATCCGCTGGCGGCCGAGATCGACGAGGTGCTGGAGCGCAATGCGCGGGTCGTGACGCGGGCGCGGGGCAATGCTGCCGACCTCAGTCATGCGCTGAAGAAGCCGCTGGCGCTGCTCAACGCCCAGTCGCGTTCGGCGGAAGTCGACGGGATGGAGGTGCGTCGCCAGGTCGACACGATGAACCGGATGATCGAGCGCCACCTGGCCCGGGCGGGTAGTGGGGCGGGCGATCGGCGGCGCATCGACGTGAACGAGTGCCTGCAGGGGCTGATCGGGCTGATGCAGACGCTGCATGCAGCACGCGGCATCGATTGGCAGCTGGATGTGCCGGGTCGGGTGTTCTGGCGGGGCGAGAGCACCGACCTGGAGGAAATGCTGGGCAACCTGCTGGACAACGCCGGCAAGTGGGCCCGCAGTCGGGTGGTGGTGAGGGTGCGGCTGCTGACTCAGCCCACCACCGAGGACGACGGAATGTGCTCGCGCACCGGTCTGCTGGTCATCTGCATCGAGGATGACGGTGCGGGCCTGGATGATGACGAGATCGCACGGGCCATCCGTCGAGGACAGCGTTTTGACGAGAGCACCGAGGGTAGCGGGTTGGGACTGGTCATTGCCAACGACATTGCCGAGACCTACGAGGGGCGGCTGGAGCTGGGCCGCAGCCCATTGGGAGGCCTGCACGTGACGCTACGCCTGCCGCGCTGACGACGCGCATCAGATTTCCTGTTTTTTGTTGGACCGGTGTTGTCATACTTGCCTGCTACAACGTAAAAGGCTACCTGAAATCTTC
>ERZ773075.431-NODE-431-length-32614-cov-128.367_pt1 | contig 32614 bp, 26 predicted proteins | sample MGYA00580614_ERZ773075 | MGnify/ENA primary metagenome ERZ773075 (study PRJEB29015, sample SAMEA2738021) | human oral metagenome | biome: human oral; feature: human-associated habitat; material: dental | place: China | collected 2043 ...
CGAACCTCTCCCGCAGCCCCTCGCGCTGCGCACCGGACAGCGCCCGCGGAACCCCACGCGCGATGAGCTCCTTGGTAACGCGCGGCGTCAGTACGGCATCGCCCTGCGCCACCGCCCGCACCGCCTGAGCCAGCTGCGCGGCGCGCACATCCTTGAGCAGGAACCCCGAGGCCCCCACCTCCAGCGCCCCGAAGGCGTAGTCATCCTCGTCGTAGGTGGTCAGCACCAGGACCTTCACCGTCGGGAACCGCCGCGCCATCGCCCGGGTCGCAGTGATCCCGTCCATTCCCGGCATGCGCACATCCATGAGCACGACGTCGGGCAGCCCCGTTGACCGGTTCAGCCGCTCCAGAACCTCCAGCGCCTCCTGCCCGTCACCAGCCTCCGCCACTACGTGAAGGTCCGGCGCCTTACGGATCATGAGCGCCAGCCCCAGGCGCGCGTAGCGCTGGTCATCCACGATCATGACCGACGTCGGCCTCAGTTCCTCCGACTCCGCGCCCACGCCTCAGCCCTCACCGCGAGTTCTCGGCACCGTCGCCGCGACCCGCCAGCCGCCGTCGGCCTCCGACCCCCAGTCCAGCGAGCCTCCCACCGCCTTGACCCGGTCCTGCAGCCGCAGCAGGCCGGTCCCCTCCGCGGGTCCACCACGGCGGCCGTCGTCCTCCCCGCCCCTACCGCCTGAGGAGCCGTCGTTGCGAACCATCACCGTGACCGCCGACTCGCCGTGGTCCCAGGACACCTGCACCTGCGACAGCGCGGGCGCGTGCCGCACCGCGTTGGTGAGCGCCTCCCGGGTGAGCGCGAAGCACAGCTCGGCCTGCCCGGCGTCGTCGGCCCGCTGCCCGGTCTCGGTGAAAACGACCGTGACGCCCAGCGACCTCACCCGGCCGACGACGCTCCTGATCTCATCCCAGGGCCGGTGCCCGGCACCGTCCCGATCCGGCGACTCTGCAGGCTCACCCTCGCCGTCGGCCAGGGCCCTGACTGCCCGGCGCGTTTGCTCCAGGCACTCCCGCGCCACCTCGTTGATGCCTCCGAGCGCCTCGTCCACCTCCGGGTCGGCGCAACCGGCCAGCCCCTCGGACAGGGCGATGATCGTGGTCAGGCCGTGCCCCACGGAGTCGTGCAGCTCGGCGGCGATACCGGCCCGGTTCACCGCGCGGTCGCGCTCGGCCCGAAGCACCCGAAACCGCTCCCGCTCGGCTTTGGCCCCGGCTTGCGCCGCCCGCCAGTTCGCGACGCTGCGCGCCATCATTGCCGCGATGACCGTCAGCAGGACGGCGACCACCTGGCTGAGCCACTCCTCCATCAGGACCCCGGGCGGGGCCACCAGGACCGCACTGGCCGTCGCCATAAGGAAGGCCGCACCGATGACCGCGAGGTGCTGCCACAGCGGGAGCCGGCTCACCGCGCTCCCCAGCGCCACCAGCACCGGGACGAGGAAGAAGTTGTTGAGCCCCAGCGCCGAGGCCACCACGTACACGGCACACTCGGCCAGAAAGACCGCCAGCGGGTACCTGCGTCGCGCAGCGAGGAGCGCCGTGGACCCCATGGCCGCCAGAATGAGAATCGCGAAGCCGATTCTGGTTGGGGCGATCCCTGCAACCAGGCCGCCGTCGCCGACGCGGCCGGTCAGCACCGCGCTGCCGATCATGCCGCCCTGGTAGGTGGCGCACAGGATGAGGAGCAGCGTGGACAGAATGCCGGGACCGGCCTGCGCGGGCGCCGGCTGGCGCACCCACTCGCCCAGCGTCCGCCAGTCGACCCACATCCTCATGGCCGACGACGAACCGCGCTCTGCACCAGACACTGGCGTCCCTCCTCTCCGTCGCGACCGTACCCTACGCCCCGAGATCTGAACCCGGACCGCAGCCGGCGGGCCGCGAGCGGCCAACCCACTCGGTCCTAGCGATCTGCTGCCCCTCCCACCTCCGGCCCATCGTCACTCGGCCGCCAAGACAGTGCCGATCGGGGTCCGGGTGGCACCCCGGATCGGAGCAAGCAGCACCGCGGCCAGGGCCAGGAAGGACAGGACGGCCACCAGCAGCACTGGCCCGACGCCGGGGCGCACTACCAGAGGCATCCCCGCCCTGGCGTAGAAGAGGGACTCGCCGGCCGTCGTCACCACCAGTGGCACGAGCGAGATCAGCAGGGCCGTCCCCACGTACAGTGCCGCCTCGACGACCACTTGCCGGCGCACGCCGCGTACCGTGCTCCCGGCGCAGCGCAGCACCGCGAGCTCACGCTGCCGGGACCGGGAGGACATGCCGACGACGGCCACGGCCCCCAGCAGCGCCGTCACCCCAAGGATCGCCGCCAGCACCAGTGAGTCCACCTGGTTGATCGCTACGTTCAGGTGCGCCGCCTCCACCACTGCCTGCACCGTGGCGAGACTGGTCGTGAGTGCCCCGGTGAAGGAGATCGCCAGGGCCAGCAGGCCGATGGCACTCGCCGACGACTCGCTGCGCCACAGCGCCGAACGGCGCGCGATGAGCCACGGCCCGCCCAGCCGTGCCAGGGGCGCCGACCACATCCGCAGTAGCCCCGGGATGAGCGCGGGCGCCAGCAGCACCACGAGGACCGCGAGCAGGAGGGACGCCAGGGTCGCCTGGCCCCCGCCTGTCGGCCATCCATCGATCTTCCTTCCGGGCGGGGCCAGAAATGCGACGAGCAGCTGCCCTGCACACGCAAGGGCCCACAGCCCCGCCGCGACCCACCGGAGCACACCCATGCGGCGTCGCCCACCTGGGGCCGTATCGCGAACCGCCTCCACGGCGGGCGTCCGCACCACGGCGCGTGCCGGGCCCACTGCCCCCAGGACCGCGACGGCGACCACGACCACCACGGTGAGCAGCAGCGTCGTCGGTGTCTGGGCGACCTCGATCCGCCCCATACGCGCCGCTGCCAGGCGGGTGAGCACCGAAGCGAAGGGCTGGGCCGCCACCTGCCCCAGCAGAGTCCCAGGCACACAGGCCACCAGGCCCAGCACCGCCACGGTGGCGAGGACGGCGGCGAGCACCTGCCGGGGCAGGGCGCCGGCCAGTCTCCACAGAGCCCAGCTCGTGCGCAGTGCCTGCACGCAGGACTGCCCGACGACGGCCACCACCGGAACCGTCACCATCGCCGTGTAGAAAGCGACCGAGACGCCCGGAACCGTGAGCTCGGCCGGGTCCACTCCCGCCGCCCGCGCCGCAGCGACGACGTCGGGCCGGGTGACGGTCATGCGGTGCACCAGGCAGACGTTGATGAGCCCCGCGGCAAAGGCCAGCACCGCCACCGTTCCCGACCAGGACCGCCACTGGACGGCCAGGGCACGCAGCGTGTAGCGGGTCATGCCGCAGTTCCCGTCTGGTTGACGGCGGCCAGCAGCTCGTCGGGGGTGGCGCCGCGGCGGCGGTCGACGATACGGCCGTCGCGCATGATGAGCACGCTCTCGGCCAGGGCCGCGGCCCCCAGGTCGTGCGTGACGAGGATGACGGCGGCCCCGTCGTCGGCCAGGCGTCGCAGCTCGGCGAGCACGAAGGCGGCCGAGCGGGTGTCCAGGGCCCCAGTGGGCTCGTCGGCGAAGACGACCGGTGGACGGCGGTAGAGGACCCGTCCCAGGGCGACGCGCTGCTGCTCGCCGCCTGAGAGCGTGGTCGCGACCGCGTTGGCGCGCGGCTCCAGTCCCAGCCCGACCAGGACTTCCCTCACCCGTGCCGAGTCGGGGCGCCAGCCGGCCAGGGTGTCGGAGATCGTGATGTTCTCCCGCACCGTCAGGTAGGGCACGAGGTTGTAGGCCTGGAAGACGAAGCCCACCCGGTCGCGGTAGAGCTCGGCCACCCGCGCCGCCGGGAGCCCACCGAGGTCGCACCCCATGAGCGAAACGCGCCCCGACGTCGGCGGTTCCAGCCCGGCCAGGCACAGCAGCGCCGTGGACTTGCCCGAGCCGCTGGGTCCGACCAGTGCCGTCATCCGCCCCGGCATCATGGCGCAGGAGATGCCGTGCAGGATCTCGATCGGTTCCCCGCCGGGGGTCGGGAAGGACTTGCGCAGATCGCGCGCCTCCACAGCCAGCCCAACAGCGCCCACGCCGGCAGTAACACCCGTCCTGTCGACACCGTCCCTACCCCGAACCACCATGGATCTGCACCGTCCTCTCACCCGTGAATCCGCTGGCACCACTGGACGCCACCGGGCACCTGAGGTTCAACCTAGGCGGCCGTCCCGACCCAAGGACCCACAGACCACGGACTGTCCACAGATGATGACAACGCCAGGCCCATGACAACGCGGCGGGGCATTCTGCGCGGCCAGCCGCGCGCATCGAGGACGTACCTTCGCACCGAGGACGTACCTTTCCCGCACACGACGACGGTCAGACCCCAGTGATCTGTGGGAAGACGCAGTCCTCGCGGGACAAGTACGTCCCCGATCAAGGGCAGCTCCCCAACCATTAACAAAAACCTACAAGTTTTACTGTTTTATTAGTCTATTCAACATTAGAGAACTCTCACGCTCACCTGTGGTCCCTCTAGGACTGACTCGTGACAGTTGAAGCATGAACACCTCACGCCGCATCCTCGCCCTGGCCCTGCTCATGCTCGTCCCGGTGGCGCTGGCGCTGGCCGCCGAGTTCATGGCCGTCGTCCCCGGCCCGCCCGCGCAGCCCAGCCCGGTCTACCTGACCTCCGCCGGCGAAGGGAGCTGACACCGATGTCCTCCATCCCCTCATCCTCTCCCCCGCCGGCCGCCGACCCGGCCTCCGGCTCCTCGGTCCCCGCCCAACTGCGCATCGTCGCCTGGACGCTGTTCGTCGTCGCCCTGGGGCTGACCAGCATGATCGTCTCCGTGCGCTCCACCCTCATGGCGGATATCTCGCGCTCCGCCAACACCGACGTCGCCCATGAGGTCAAGGAGCTCCAGAACTTCGCGTCCACCGGCGTCGACCCGCGGACCTCCCAGCCCTTCGCCTCCACCACCCGCCTCATGGAGGTCTACCGGGACGGCCAGCAGCTCACCGACCGGGAAGCCGTCATTATCTACAACCACGCTACCGGCAAGGCCACCCAGGCCTCCGGCGCCTCCGCCCCATCCCTGAACCTGACCAGCACGGATCCCCTGTTCGTGAAGATGCTGCAGTCGCCGTCGGGCGCTACCGACTACGGTAGCGGAGAGGTCCGCTGGGCCCGGGTCGAGCTCGAGCCCGACGACCCCTCCCAGCACCTGTCCGTCATCACCATGAGCTTCACCGCCTCGCGCGTGGACCAGATCAACGCCACGATCTGGCTCATGGTCGGCATCAGCGCGGCAGTCCTGGTCCTCACCGGCGTCGTCGGGCTGCTCGTGGCCCGCCAGATCCTCAGGCCCCTGCGCGATCTGCGCACCGCGGCCGCCTCCGTCTCCACCCAGGACCTCAACCGCCGCCTGCCCGTCAAGGGCCGCGACGACATCGCCGGCCTGACCGAGGAGTTCAACGGCATGCTGGACCGCCTCCAGGAGGCCTTCGACGGCCAGACCCAGTTTGTCCTGCGCGCCCACCAGGAGATCTCCGGCCCCCTGACCGTCATGGACGCACGCCTGGCCAGCCAGCCCGCCACCCGCACCGTCCTCCAGCAGCGCACCCAGATCGCCGAGCTGCAACGGGTTCTCGACGACCTCCAGTCCCTCACCCAGGCCGAACGGCGCGACTTCGCCAACCTCACCCCCGACGTCGACGTCACCGACCTGGCCCGCACCCTGCTCGACGACGTCGAGGCCATGGCCCCGGGCCGCTGGAAGCTCGACCTCTCGGCCCGCGGCACGGCCACGCTCGACGTCGAGCGCGTGCGTCAGGCCACCGGCCACCTCGCCCGCAACGGACTGCAGCACGGCGATGGCCCCCTCACCCTCACCATCGCCCCCGGCACCGACGGCTACGGCCGCAGCGGGCTGGAGATCTCCGTGACCGACGAGGGCCCGGGACTGGCCGACGACGACGTCGATTGGCTCTTCGAGCGCTTCACGCACGGCGAGGCCGACGGCAAGCCGCGCGGGAGCGGGCTGGGCCTGGCCATCGTGCGGGCCATCGCCGACGCCCACGACGGCACCGTCTTCGCCGTCTCCGCCTCGGGTCAGGGGGCCACCGTCGGCCTGCGCATCCCGGCCAGCAGCTCCTGGCGCCTCTCCTCCGACCCCGATCCCGCCGTCGTCGCCTCCCCGGCCACCGCGCCCTCCTCGCGCACCTCGGCGGACACGGCGCCTCGGGTGACCACCGGTGAGCCGGCGGTTGCCCACGACGACCGCGCGCATGGCGCCTCGGAAGACTCGGGAGAGGAGGCCGACTCATGACCACCGCGACCGACACCGTCGGCTCCTTCGAGACCGATACGCCCACCGTGCGCGAGACCCTGCCGCTCTCCCTGGCGAGGCGAGGCGAGCCCGCACCGGCCCGGGGCTTGCCGTGGCGGCACGTTCTGTCCGCTGCCCTCGCCGTGAGCCTGTGCGCGGCCGTGGGCGTGGCCGCCTGGCGCGCGGGCGGCGCCGAGGGGAGCCTGACCGTCACCGGAGCACTTACCCTGATCATCTTCATCGCCTCGGTGTGGGCCTGGGCCTTCACGAAGGTGGACGACACCTACATCTCGCTGGGTGCCGCCACCGCCTTGGTCCTCACCGGCGCCCTGAGCCCGGATGAGATGTTCGCCAGCCTCGGGGACGACACGATCTGGCTCCTGGTGGCGGCCTTCGTCATCGCCGTCGGGGTGAGCGCCTCGGGCCTGACCGGCCGCCTGGCCGCCTGGTTGGTGACCGGCACGGACCACCCGCGCGTCCTGGTCCACCTGGTGACGGCCGCGATCGTCGCCACGGTCTTCGCGGCCCCCTCCACCTCGGGCCGCGCCGCCCTGCTGCTGCCGGTCTACACGGCCCTGGCCGGGGCCCTGAGCACCGGACCGGACGATGACGCTGCTCTGGCGGCCTCCCGCAAGCGGCTCATCCACGCCCTGTCGCTCATCTTCCCCACCGTCATCCTGCTGTCCGCGGTCGGTTCCTTCCTGGGGGCGGGCGCCCACCTGGTGACCTCCCACATCGTGGCCTCGGCCGGCGGGCAGGAGTTCTCCTTCGCCGGCTGGCTACTGCTGGGCCTGCCCCTGGCGGCGCTGTCCAGCCACCTGTCCACCGAGCTCATCATGCGACTGTTCACCCGCAAGGAGGACATGCGCCGTCAGGTGCGCGTCGACATCGCCGACCTCGCGGAGGCCTCCCCGACCCCGGTCACCGGTCCCCTGACCCAGGCCGAGAACCGAGCCGCCCTGCTCATCGGTACGGTGGTGGTGCTGTGGTGCACCGAGGCCCTGCACGGGATCGACCCGGCCATCGTGGCCCTCCTGGGGGTCCTGGTGACCTCGCTGCCCGGCTACGGCTCGGTGGCGCTGCGCAAGGCGCTGGCCAAGGCCCCCTGGTCGCTGCTGGTCTTCATGGCGGCCACCCTCGCCATGGGGGACGCGCTGGTGTCCACCGGCGCCGCGAAGTGGGTGGCGACCTCGGCCTTCAACGCACTGCGGATCGACTCGCCATGGCCCTTCATGCTGGTCGTCGTGGTGCTCTCGACGGCGTCGCACCTGGTCATCCAGTCGCGCTCGGCCCGCTCGGCCGTTCTCATCCCGATCGTCGTGGCCCTGGCCCCGGCGGTGGGCGTCAGCCCGGCCGCGGCCGCTTTCGCCTCGACCGCAGCCGCTGGCTTCTGCCACACGCTGCCGTCCTCGGCCAAGCCGGTGGCCATGTTCTCCGACATCGAGGGCATGGAGACCTTCTCCCCCGACGACCTGCGACGTCTGTCGTTGTTCCTCGGGCCCCTCATGGTGGTCCTGGTCATGGCGTGCAGCGCCTGGCTGTGGCCGCTGCTGGGCCTGAGCTGGTAAGGCCAAGCCGCCACTGCGCCTCGGAGCCCGCCCTATCCCCTGAGAACCCCCTCAAACATTGCAATCCTGGAGGAAAGTCATGCCCACGTCCATACCCACCCGTATTCTCGTCGCCCCTTCGGGCTTCAAGGAGAGCCTGTCCCCGGAAGGGGTGTGCCAGGCCGTGGCCGCCGGGGTGCGCCGTCTCCTGCCCGGCGCCGTCGTCGTCGAGCTGCCCCTGGTAGACGGCGGTGAGGGCTCGGCGGCCACGATGGCCCGGGCCACCGGCGGCGACCTCATCACCACCCGCGTCACCGGCCCCGTCGGCGAGCCGGTCGACTCCTACCTGGCCCGACTGGGCGGCTCGGCCCAGGGAACCTGGCTGGTGGAGATGGCCGCGGCGGCCGGCCTGCGCCTGGTGCCCGCCGGCATGCGCGCCCCCGGCGCCACGACGACGATCGGCGTCGGCGAGCTCATCTCGGTGGCGCTCGACGGCGGAGCCCGGCGCATCATCATCGGATGCGGCGACTCGGGGACCTGCGACGGCGGGGCCGGCGCACTCGTCGCCCTGGGCGCCCGACTCCTGGACGCGGGCGGCCATGAGGTCGACCCGATCGGCTCGAATCTGGCCCGGGTCCGGCGGATCGAGACCTCCGGCATGGATCCCCGCCTGCGCGACGTCGAGGTCCTCGTGGCCGGCAACATGCACAACCTCCTCACCGGTGAGCGCGGGGTGGCGCGCGTGTTCGGACCGCAGAAGGGGGCGAGCCCCGAGCAGGTGGAGGCGCTCGAGGCGGGTCTGGTCCACTGGGCCGGGCTCCTCGCCAAGGCCTTCCCCGCCCAGGCGGACCACCGCGACCTGCTCACCGGCCCGGGCACCGGCGCCTCGGGCGGCCTGGGGGCCGGGCTCGCCGCAGGGCTGGGGGCCAAGCTGTGCTCTCGCTTCGACATCCTCATGGATGCCGACCTGTGCGGGGTCGACCTCGACGCCCAGATCGCCCGAGCCGACCTGGTCATCACCGCCGAGGGCGCCGTCGACTTCCAGACACCGCGCGGCAAGATCCCCGCCGAGGTGGGACGCAGGGCCAAGCTGGCCGGCAAGCCGGTCATCGCGCTGGCCGGCTCGATCGGCCGCGGCTCCGAGGCCGTCCACGCCGCCGGAATCGACGCCGTCATGGGCATCATCCCGGTCCCCATGGATCTGCCCGAGGCCGTTTCACGCGCCGACGAGCTCGTCACCGACGCCACCGAGCGGGCGCTGCGCCTCATTCTCCTGGGCGCCGCCATCGCCGCGTGAACCGATGCGGCCGGGTGCAATCCGCTCCAGCCGGGAGCATTCCATGCGTACGGGGACGGGATTTCTGTCCCCGTACGCATGAGATGTCCCCGGCCACGAGGAGAGAAGGGCCGGTCGCGGTCGGCCCTTCGACCAACTACAACCGGCCCCGACTGGGTCCGTCTCAGAACGCCGGGATGACGGCCTCGTTCGGCCAGGTCTTGGTGATGTAGTCACGCAGCTTTTCGTCGTTGAGGAGCTTGGCGAGCTTCTTGAGGTGCTCGTTGTCCTTGTCGTCCTTGCGCACGACGAGCTGGTTGGGATACTCGGAGTCTTTGCCGCCCTTCTCCAGGAAGAGGGAGTCCTCCTTGGGGTTGAGCTTGGCGTCGATGGCGTAGTTGCCGTTGATGATGGCGGCCTCGCCGTCCGGCATCGACCGGTAGACCTGTGCGCCGTCGACGGTCTTGAACTTCAGGTTCTTCGGGTTGGAGGTCACGTCGGTGTCGCTGGGCAGCTCAGCGGACTTGTCCAGCTCGATGAGTCCGGCCGCGGCCAGAAGCTTGAGGCCGCGTGCCGTGTTGGCCGGGTCGTTGTTGAGGATGATCGTGCCGCCGTCCTGGATCTCCTGGACGTCCTTGTATCCCTTGGAGGTGTAGATCCCCATGGGTTCGATGTGGACATTGGCGATGGACACCAAGCTGTAGCCCTTGTCCTTGTTCTGCTGCGCCAGGAAATTGGGGGTCTGGAAGAAGTTGGCCGCCAGCGACCCGTCGTTCAGCGAGGTGTTCGGCGTCTGGTAGTCGTTGATGGACACAATGTCGAGCTTGATGCCAGTGCCCTCGGTGAGGTTGTCCTGGACCCACTGGAGGATCTCGACATGGGGCTTGGGGGTGGCGCCGATGGAGATGGTGGTGACGCCGTTCTTCTCGGTCAGGCCGGTCTTGGAGCCACAGGCGGCCAGGGTGAGGGCGGCGGCTGAGACGAGGCCGCCGGCAATGACGGTGCGGCGGGAGATGGAAGCGGACGAGGAAGACATGGTGGTTCCTTTCGGAGGGCCGGGCGGGCCCGATGATGGGAGAGAAGGAAGTCTGACGGTGCTGGGCCCGACGGCGCGGATGAACAGCTCCAGAGCGGTCTGAACCGATCCAGCGCACCTACCCCGGCTGGTGATCGCCTCAGCGGTGGTTCACCAGCCGGCTGAGCATGTCGCCGATGAGCTGGATGACACCCACGATGACGACGATGACGACCACCGTGATGACCATGACGTCGGCCATGTTGCGCTGGTAGCCATCCTGGATGGCGAGGTCGCCCAGACCGCCGCCCCCGATGGCGCCGGCCATGGCGGAGTATCCCAGGAGGGTGATGATGGTGACGGTCGCGGACTGGATGAGGATCGGCAGGGCCTCGCGCACGAGGACGCCCCAAGTGATCTGTCGGCCGGAGGCGCCCATCATGAGGGCGGCCTCGACCTTGCCGTGGTCGACGTCGTTGATGGCCGTCTCCACCAGGCGCGCGTAGAAGGGGATCGCGCCGATCGTCAGCGGCACGCAGACGGCCTGCCACCCGATCGACGACCCGACGAGGAATCGCGTGACCGAGATGAGCGCCACCATGAGGACGATGAAGGGCATGGAGCGGCCGAGGTTGACGATCTGCGAGAGAATCCAGTAGAGGGGCGGATTGCGCCATTGCCCCCGCTGGCCGGTGGCCACCAGCGTGAGCCCCAGTAAAAGGCCGAAAACAATGGTCAGGACTCCGGAGACAGACACCATCGCCAAGGTCTCGACAAATGAAGTGCCGAGCTTGAGCTGGATGGCCGGGTTGTTGAACCAGGTGCCGTCCCCGGACGTCGAGCTCGCGGCCTGGGCCAGCGGAAGAAGAATCGGGTTCATGAGCGGACCTCCGCAGCAATACCGGCCTGGCGCAGGGTGCTCACGGCCTGTTCGGTGTCGGACGCGGGGACGGTGACGGCCAGGCGCCCGATCTGGGCCTGCCCGATCGTCTCGAAGACGCCGGCGGCGATGTCCCCGCCGAGCTCGGCCACCATGGACATGAGGGCGACGGCGGCCGGCTGGCCCGGGTGGGCGGTGATGGAGACGTCGATGACGCTCTCCCCGTGAGCGACGGCGGCTTCGGGCACCTTCGGGAAGGGCACGATCTCGCGCGAGAGGCGGGAGTCGACGTCGAGCACGATGTCCTCCAGGCGGCCGCTCTCGACGATCCTGCCGGCCTCGAGCAGGCTGACGGAGTCGCAGACCTGGCGGACCACGCTCATCTCGTGGGTGATGATGATGACGGTCAGGCCCAGGGTGTCGCGGACGTTCTTGATGAGGTCGAGGATGGAGCGGGTGGTCTCCGGGTCCAGGGCGGAGGTGGGCTCGTCGCACAGGAGGACGGCCGGGTCGTCGGCCAGCGCCCGGGCGATGCCGACGCGCTGCTTCTGACCGCCGGAGAGCTGGGAGGGGTAGGAGGCGCCGCGGTCGGCCAGGCCCACGAGGTCGAGCATGCGCTCCACGATCGGGCGGCGCTGTCCGCCCGGGACGCCCGCGAGCGCCAGCGGGTAGGCGATGTTCTGAGCCGTGGTGCGCTGGTCGAGGAGGTTGGCGTGCTGGAAGACCATGCCGATGCGGCGTCGGGCCTCGCGCAGCTGACTGGGCGACAGGGCGGTCATGTCCTGGCCGGCGACGCTCACGTGGCCGCTGGTGGGGCGCTCCAGGGAGGTCAGGCAGCGCACGAGCGTGGACTTGCCGGCCCCGGAGGTGCCGACGATGCCGTGGATGGAGCCGGCGGCGACGTCGAGGCTGAGCCCGTCCAGGGCGCGCACCTCCTTGCCGCTGCGCAGGCGGTAGACCTTGTGGACGTCGCGCAGGGAGATCATGGGCTCGCTTTGAGAGCCGGACGCGTCGCCGTCCTCGGACCGGCCGGGGTCGGCGGCGGACTGGTCAGATGTGCTCACGTATTCCTCCATCGTTCCTGGCGGAAGCACCCGCACCATGAAGGGGGTTGCTGCAATGTCGTCGAGCCAGGTCTCTCGGTTGCTCTAGATGGCCACGAGTAACTTACGCAGCGTCTCATCGACTGCGCAAGCGACGACGCCGTCAAGGGACCCAGGTCACGCCACCGGCCTCCTCTGGCCGTGCCGCCGCCACGGGCCGGTTGGGAAGGCGGGCTGGGCCGCCGTCCGGCCCCCTCGTCGTCGGAAGGGGTCCTCTCGATCAGACCTTCGTCGACGTTTCGGCAACATTCTGAGTATTCTCAGGTCTCGTATCGGCGACGCTACTCGCACCGCACAGGGCGGCATGTTTGGATCTGTTCATGAGTGCGACCTCAGATCAGACGTCCCCCGAGCCGAAGCCGGAGCCGACGGACCCGACCTCCCCTACCGGCCCGAGCGCCGCACCCACGACCGCAGGCGCCTCCAGCAGCTCCGACGACGCGATCACGCCCGATATCCTGGGCGAGCCGTGGGTGGCGCGCCGCATCCCGGTGACCGAGTCGCCCACGAAGGCGCCCGGCGCCGACCACGCCGTGCTCGTCCACCAGCGCGAGGCCGCCGGTCGGGCCAGCACGCCGCGCCATTCGCGCGCGGTCCTCTACCTCCACGGTCGCAGCGACTACTTCTTCCAGACTCACCTGGCGCAGGCCTACCTCGACGCCGGTTACGAGTTCTACGCGCTGGACCTGCGGGCCTGCGGGCGCGCCGGTATCGGGTGCGCCTCCCCGCACGACGTGCGTGACCTGCGCGTCCATGACGAGGAGATCTCCGAGGCCCTGCGCATCATCCGCTCCGAGCACGGGCACGACGTCGTCGTCCTCAACGGGCACTCGACCGGCGGGCTGCAGGCGGTCATCTGGGCGGCCGACCATCCCGGGACCGTGGACGCGGTCGTGCTCAACTCCCCGTGGCTGGACCTGCGCGGCTCGGCGCTCGTGCGTTCCTACGGGTCGGCCATCGTCGACCTCATCTCGCGCCGGGACCCCGAGCGCGTCATCGACGAGCCCGGCCGCGGCGAGAAGGACAACTACGTTGAGGCCCTGCACCGGCGCTGGCGCGGCGAGTGGGATTGGGACCTGGCGCTCAAACCGGCGCCGTCCTTCCCCGTGCGGGCCGGGTTCCTGGCGGGGATCCGCCGCCTGCAGCGCGAGGTCCACCACGGGCTGGGCATCCGGGTGCCGATCCTCGTGTGCTGCTCAACGGCCAGCGGCGGCGTAAAGGCGGGCCTGGAGGAGGCCCAGCGCTCCGATGTGGTCCTCGACGTGGACCAGATCATCGATCGCTCGCAGTATCTGGGCGATGACGTCACCGTCCGCCAGATCCCCGATGGCGTTCACGACCTGGCCCTGTCCGGGCCGCCGGCGCGCGCCGAGTACCTCCGGGCCGTCACGCACTGGCTGGACAACCGCCTGCACTGAGCTCAGTCGAGGCGAGCGGCGAGCTCGTCGGCGAGCTCGTCACTGACCCGTTCGACCACCTCGAGGGTGTCGGCGAAGTCGGCCATGGTGCCGTACCAGGGGTCGGGGACGTTGAGGACGCCGCGGGAGGCCCGGCCGGCGGCGACGGCCTCGGTCTGAGGCGCGGCAGCGGGGTCGAACTCGCGATACATGCGGATTCGGGAGGGCTCTGCCCCCAGGCCGGCGGCACGGCGCTGGAGGATGTTCCAGTGGGAGTCGGTCATGGCCAGCAGGAGGTCGGCCTCGGCTATCTCGGCGTCGGTGATGCGGTGGGCGGCGTGGGAGGTGATGGCGATATCCGTGGCTCGCGAGACGTCGTCGGCGCCGGTGCCGTAGCCGGCCTCGGCCAGGACGCGGCGGGCCCGGGAGTCGATGGGGTTGCCGCGCTCCTCGTCGGAGACGCCGGCCGAGGTGACGACGACGCCGTCGGGCTCGCGCATGTGGAGGCCCGCAGCGACAAGGCGGTCATTCAGGACGATCTCCGCCATAGCGGAGCGGCAGATGTTGCCGGTGCACACCATGATCACGCGGTAGCGCCCGGAGCCCCGACGTCGAGGTAATGAGGCCGGCACCGGGGCGGCGGTCGAGGAGGCGGTCGAGGAGGCGGGGCTGGCTGAGGTCGTCTCGGAGGTCGTCTCGGTGCTGGCGTCGGAGGAGCTCACGTCCCCGAGCCTTGCGCACGACCCGGGCGCCTGTCCACCGGCCGGGCCCACACTTCCCGGACGGCGGGATTCCACGCGTACGGGTGGGTGGGGTCAGGGCGCGTGTTCGTATCTTAGATCGCGCGTTCGAGGGGTAGAGGGTACGAACCGAAGACCTACCCTACGAACGCGCCCCTAAGGCACGACCGCGACGTCGGCGACCGGCGAGAACCGGCCTGCCCCGGACATACGCAACAGGACCTAGAGCGCGCGGCCGTCCAGGACGTCGGCGACCCAGGAGCGGGCCACGACGAAGTCCTTGTCGCTGGTGCCGGCCAGCACCGCCGTCGGGCGCGCGTCCAGCCGCGGGTAGGAGCCCAGGAACCGCACCACCGGACAAGTGCGGTGCAGCCCGATGAGGGCGGCCTGGACCCGCTCCTCGCGCACGTGCCCCTCCACATCGATGGAGAACCGGTAGCGACCCAGGGAGTCGCCCACCGGCCGGGACTCGATGCGCGAGAGGTTGACGCCGCGGGCGCTGAACTGCTCGAGCATGTCCAGCAGCGCGCCGGAGCGGTCGTGCGGGAGCTGGACGAGGAGAGTGGTCTTATCGGCGCCGGTGGGCTCGCCTACACGACCGGGCCGGGTCACCTTGACGAAGCGGGTGACGGCATCGGGGTTGTCCGCCACTCCCCCGGCGATGACCTCCAGCCCGTACTCCTTGGCGGCCAGCGGGTTGCACAGCGCCGCCTGGAAGCCGGTGTTCTCCGCAGAGGAGGCCAGCGCGCGGGCGGGCGCCGAGGTGGAGGTCCCGGCCACGTAGACCGCCTCGGGGAGGTTCTGGTGGACCCAGCCGCGGCACTGCGCCCAGGCGTGCGGGTGGGTGGAGATGGCGCGCACGTCCTCCAGGCGGGTGCCGGGGCGGCCGGCCAGGACGAAGGTGATCGGCACGGCCATCTCGGCGGCGATGACCAGGGGCGTGGAGGCCACGAGGTTGTCCAGCGTGGCGTTGACCCCGCCCTCGACGGAGTTCTCGATGGGCACGACGGCGGCCTCCACCGTGCGCTCGCGCAGGTGGTCCAGGGCCGTGGGCACGTCCGGGCAGGGATCGAGCTCGACGTTGACGGGGGCGACTTGGCGCAGCGCCATCTCGGTGAAGGTGCCGGCCGGACCGAGGAAGGACCAGAGCGGAGCGGGAGCAGTCATGGGCACAGGGTAGTCAGGTTCGGCTCGGTCGGCCCGATCCGGGCTGCTCTGCGGGACGCCGGCACGTGGCGGCGCTCGGGCTCGGCACCGGCCCGACGACGGCCTCCCACTGCCCTCCCCCTGCTCTCCCGCGACTACGGCCCGACCTGGCAGGCTGGGGCCATGAGCGTTTTCCGCAAGCACGACGACGGCCCGGTCTCCACCGCCCTGGAGGCCCAGGGCCTGACCTGGCTCGCCGGGGCGATGGCCGACGGCGGCGCCCACGTGGTCCCGGTGACCAGCGGCCCGGGCTGGTTGGAGGAGCCGCGGCTGACGACGACCGGTGTGACGCCGGCCGGGGCTGAGGCCTTCGGCCGGGCACTGGCCGTCACCCACGCGGCGGGCGCCCCGGCCTTCGGGGCGGCGCCGCCCGGGTGGGACGGCAGGGCGCAGATGGGTCGCTCCGACATCCGGCTGCGGCCGCACGCAGCGGAGGAGGGCGAGCCGCGCCGTTGGGGCGAGTTCTACGCCGAGGACCGGATTCTGCCCTACCTGCAGCCCAGTCGGGACAACGGCTCGATCAGCGTCGGCGGGGCTCGCCTCATCGAGCGGCTGTGCGAGCGCCTGCGTGACGGCGACTTCGACACCGACCAGCCGGCCCTGGTGCGCGCCGGCGCCCGCGAGCGCGGCGCGCGGGTCGCGGTGGCCCGCACCCACGGGGACCTGTGGTGCGGCAACATCCTGTGGACGCCTGCCGACGAGGCCGCGCAGTGGGCGCCGCCGCGAGCCGGGCTCGGACCACAGGAGCCTGCGCCCGGGGAGTCTCGCGGGGGCGACGAGGGCCGAGGGGATCGGCGCGGCGGGGGGCCTGCCGGGCGGTCGACGGTGGTCGGCGTGCTCATCGACCCCATGGCGCAGGGCGCGCACGCCGAGACCGACCTGGCGGCCCTGGGGGTGTTCGGACAGCGCTACCTGGACCGGATTTACGCGGCCTACCACGAGGTCTCGCCGCTGGCGGTGGACTGGCGGGAGCGGGTGGGCCTCCACTCATGGCACATCATCATGATTCACGCCTTCCTCTTCGGTGGCGGCTACGGCGGAGAGGCCGTCGCCGTGGCCCGCCAGTACCTGTGAGCTGATGCCGGCCGGGACATCGCGCCCATTTTGTCCGCCTGGGACGACTTTGAAACCGACTACGAGAAGAGCCGTCCGCGTTTGTGCAGGTCAGGGCAATTTGCCTGCGCGTCGACCACCGGAGACGACGTCAAAGTCGTCCCTTGTGGACACTTTTCGGGCTGCGAGGCCCCGTAGGCTGGTCGAGTGAGACCTCGACAACGCCAACAGCGCCTGGTGCGCGGGGTTGTGTATGCCCTCGTCCTGTTGGTGGTCATCGGCTTGATCCTGACGATGGCCAGCTCGGCGCTGGCCGCCCCCGCGAACCTGACGGCCCCGGCAGGAGCAGCAGGACCGGCGCCCTTCAGCTCAGCGGCAGAACCCCCCGCCGTGACGGATTCCGGATCGGTGACCTCCTCCGGCACCCCGCACGCCGATCAGTCCTCGCGGCCGGAACCAGTGGTCGTCCTGGGTACCGACAACCTCACCTGGGCGGACATCCAGGCCCGGGCCGCCGACACCGCCGACACCGGCGCCAACGCCGCCGATGTCGGCTCGGCCGCCGCCCATCTTCTGGCCTTCGCCTCCACCAATGAGGCGGTCAACCTGGCCGTGCGCACCCCGGCGGACCGCACCTGCCCCACCGACGGCTGGCTCACTCTGGGCAAGGGCGCCCGCGCGAGCGCCATCGAACCGGCCGCTTCCTGCGCCGGCCCCACCGCCGCCATCCCCAACGATGCCTCCCCTCTCGTGCGGGCACTCGGGCGCGACGTCTCAATCCGGACCGTCGGACCCGGCACTCAGCTCACCACCGGCACCCCCGGGAGCTCACCAGATACCGATGTCTCTTTGACGCCTTCCCTGCCCGAGGCCCTGTCCTCCGGAGCCGACCTCGCCATCATCGACACCGGTCGTGACATCTCCACCGACGCCGAACGGATCACCGCCCTCGACGCGGCCCTGCGCACGGTTCAGGACCAGGCGCGCCCCGGCACTCGCATCGTCATCGCCTCCGTGGCCGACAACGAGGACCCCGGCCCCCAGATAGCGGTTCTGCCATCGGGAACGACCAGCGCTCGCGGCACCTCCGGCAGGCTCATCGTCGGAACCTCAACACACCAGCCCGGCCTGGCCCAGCTGACGGACCTCGCCCCGACGCTGACGACCGCCCTCACCGGCCACAGCGACCCGGCCTTCGACGGCCAGGCATTGGACCTGCCCGCCAGCGGCAGCACGACCAGCACCACCGACCTCGCCACCGCGCACGACACCGCCCATATCTCCTGGCTCGCCTACGACGCCCTGCACGCCCGCGCCTCTCAGCGGACAGTGATCCCGGCCGGTGTTCTGCTCATGGGGTCGACCGCGGTGCTGCTGGCCTGGGCCGCCGCCGTGCTGCGCGAGACAAGGGCGGAGCGGCGCAAAGTGGTGCGGCGCCGAGTCACCCGGGTGGCCATCTGCCTGAGTGCGCTGCCGACGGCGCTGCTGCTGGTCAACGCCATCCCCTGGTGGAGCGCAGGGGCGCGGGGCGATTCTCCCTCGGCGTGGGTATCGGGCGCCGCCTTCACCATGACCGCGGCGATCGCGATCGGCGTCTTGGCCCTGGCCGCCGGAATCATGGCGCCGGTGCACCGGTGGTGCACCCGTTCCGCGGCCTCATCGGCTCCCTCCTCCAACGCACGCGCAACCGCACCGCGGCGGGGAAGGACCGCAGATCCCGTCCCCTCCCCGCCCAGCCGGACAACCCTGATGGCACTGCTGGTCGCGGCGGCGATCCCACTGGCCTGGCTGGCGGATGCCGCCGCGGGGGCGCACCTGGCCTTCAACAATCCGCTGGGCATGAACGCAGTGGTGGCGGGCCGTTTCTACGGGGTCTCCAACACGGCCTTCGCGCTGGCGGCCGGGGCGCTCGTCGTCGTCATCGCCGGGGCATGGGACGCCCTGGGCCGTAGCCGCAGCACCGCCCTGGTTCTGACGGGCTTGCTGGGCGGTGCGGCGCTGGTTGTCGACGGCGCCCCCCAGTTGGGGGCGGACGTGGGCGGCGCCCTGACCCTGGTGCCAACGCTGGCCTTCCTCGGTGCGGGTCTGGCGGGTCTGCGTCTGAGCTGGCGGCACTGGCTGGTCATCGGGGCGACGACGGTCCTGGTCGTCGGCGGCTTCGCAGTCGTCGACCTCATCCGGCCGGCCGGGCCCACGCACCTGGGGCGCTTCGCCCGTCAAGTGGCCGACGGCTCCGCCATCGGCGTGCTGGGACGCAAGGCGTACGCACTGGTCGGTCCCTTCGTGTCGAAGCCGGTCATGGCGGCGGCCCTGGCCTGCACGCTCGCGCTGGTCGTCGTGGCCGTCTGGTGGGGGCGCGGGCAGGTGCGGGCCTGGCACGCCGGCACCAGCCCGTACGCCTGGCTCGCCCCCGCCACCGGTGGAGGCACCACGGCGGCACTGCGGGCGCTGGGGGTTCTGACGGTCGTGTCGGTGCTGGTCAACGACTCCGGCGTCACGATGGCGGGATTCATCTTCGCCGCCGCCGCACCCGCTCTGCTGGCGCTAACACTGAACAGGAGCGATTCGGCCCCGCTGCCCCACGACTCCTCACTCCCGGATCCCGCTCGAGCGCAGTACCGGGGCAACGCTCACGACGATGGTCCGGGGAGCCCCCGGAAGGCGCACACGGCGCGTCAGTCGTCGGCCGCCTCCGGCGCATCTGCCTCCGAATCGCCGGCATCGTGAGGGCTCCCGGTCGGATCGACGTCGTCGTCGACCTTGTGGGGTAGCGGCACGGCGCGGTAGGCGAAGAAGTGGTCCTGCTCGGCGGCCGCCTTCTCGAAGACGCCCCGCTGCACCCGGTGGCGGCGCAGCTTCCGCCGGGTCACGGCCCGCAGGACGTCTTTGTACTGGGCGGCCCGGTGCATCGTGCCTGCCCGGTCATTGCCGGTGACGCGATGGGTGATGTCGCAGGGAACCTCGATGACCGAGAGCCCGGCCACCAGCACGTCGATCGTCAGGCCGACTTCGACCCCCCAGCCGTCGGCCAGGGGAACGGCCTTCTCGTAGGCCTCACGGCTCAGACATCGTTGGCCGGACAGCGGTGCCACGGGCGACCACCCAGTGGCGAGCGAGATGGCCCGCCTGGCCGCGCGCACCACCCGTCCGCGCCCGCCGGCCCCGGCCTGCTTGGGCGGGACCGCGATGGACATGTCGGCGACGCCGTCGACGACCGGCGGCACCAGTTCGGCGCAGGAAGCGGCCGAGTCCCCCAGATCGGCATCGATGAACAGCAGCAGCCGGGCGGGCCCGTCGACGTAGTCGCGCATCGCAACTACGGAGGCCCCGGTCTCCATGGCGGAGGCCTTCCCGCGGGAAACGGAGTGGCGGACCGTCACAGCGCCGGCAGCACGAGCGTGGTCCTGAGTTCCGTCGGTCGAGCCGTCGTCGACGACGATGACGAGGTCCACCCGCGGGATGGAGCGGCAGGCCCGAACAGTGGTGGCGATGCGCTCGGCCTCGTCCTTGGCGGGGATGACCACGGCAACGCGCTGGTCGGGGCGCTTGGTGGGACTCACACCACCAGGGTATCCAGACTCGCGGTCTCCGGCAGACTCCTGAGCGCCCCGTTGTCGTTCTCCTTTTTTGTGATGCCCGTCAAATCCACCGATTTGACACGGTTAAGTGCGGGATTTCGCGACTCCCAACGGACCAGGTGTTCACCGACGGCGCTCCGGGAGCATCCCGCCCACCGCCGCGACACGCCGACGCCATCTCGCCAACGCCGGGGAAGCGACCTATGGTCAGGCCTTCCCCAGCGATTTTATGTCAAACCTTCAACATGGGACAACGGTCCCCGGAGAAACCAACAAATATTGCAGTAAAGCAACACATTTCCTGATAGAAAGGCTAAGATCGCCTGTTTCAGCATGTCACACCCGGTTCTCGTGGCACAGTGAAGCCATGGAGCCCGTCAACGGAGCCGGGTTCCGCTGACGCACCACGCGTCCTTCTGTGTGCCGGGGCGACGCCCCCTGCCGCCCCGGCACGCCTTGGCCCCTCTGTGACCGCGCCGCCGGCGCGGATCTCGTCCATCCATGTTTGCGCAGGCAGCACCGGTTCCCCATCCTCCGCCAGACGAGGACCCCGGAGACTTCGCGCGGGCGCCCCGCGGGTCACGGAGGAGGAGACATCCAGGGCCCGGCCGACGAACGACCGGGCCCCTTTTGCATTCTTCGTACAGGTCAGTGCAAGGCGCTTGCGAGGAGATCGAGCCCCACGCTCCCCAGGTCGATCCCCCTGTTGTGGAAGGCCCGCAGATCCAGCCGACCGCCCTCGGCACGGGCTTGCTCCTGGGCGCTGCGCCGACCGGCCTGCCAGACCCGCTCGCCCACGGCGTAGGTCAGCGGTTGGGCCGGCCATCCCAGGTGCCGCGAGACCTCGAAGCGCAGGCGCCCCTCGGAGATCACGGTGTGGTGGCGCAGCACGGCGGTCACGGTGGCCCGGTTCCACTCGCGGCTCGCACCGGGCAGGGCCACGACGTCGTCGGGCACGGGCAGCCGGGAGTGGACGCCCAAGTCCACCAGCACCCGGGCCAGGCGCCAACGGCGCGCCGCCAGACGGCCGAAGCGGTCCTCGGGCGTGGGCATGAGCCCGAGCTCGTCGGCGAGGGACTCGGCGTACAGGCCCCAGCCCTCGTCGCAGCCGGCCACTGAGCCGAGATAGCGCTGCCAGGCGGTCAGTCGGGTGCTGGTGGCGTGCGCGCCGACGTGGACGTGGTGCCCAGGAACCGACTCGTGCAGAACCGTGGTCCGCTCCATCCATGGCCACACCAGTCGTTCGCCGTCGGCCAGGGACCTCAGGACCACGCCGGGCCGGCGCTCTCCGCCGGTGCCGCGCGGCTCCTCGTAGCGAACGACGCCGGCTCCGGATTCGCCCAGGCGCACCCGGGGGCGGCCCAGACCGTCGGGCGGGTCGAGGACCCGTCCGACGACGACATCCCAGGCCTCATCGGCCACCTCCTGCGCCCAGATGGTGTAGTCCTGAGGGCGCAAGGCCTGGGTCGGGTCAGCGCGCAGATGCCGGTTGAGACTGTGGGCGTTGGCGCCGGGACCGAGGATGTCGACGGCGATGGCGTCCTGCTCGGCGATGACCCGAGCCAGCTCCTCGGTTGCCCAGGCGTAGGTCTCCTCGGGATCCACCCGGGTCCCCAGGACCCGGCGCATCCACAAGGCGTGGCGCCTACGGCCGACCCCCTCGGCCTGGGGGGCGCGTGGGGAGAGCGTGGTGCGCAGGTGCGAGGCGAAGTCCAGGGCAGCGCGGCGGGCGGAGATGTCGGCCTCCTGGAGCTGGACGTGCAGGGTGGCCGGCAGATCCTCGGGCAGGCCCCGGGTACGGCGGCTGGCGAGATCGCGCGCCTGACCGGCGACGACATCGACCTGACTGAGCGGGGCAATGGCACCGGCCTCGGCGGAGGCGGCCAGGGAGGCGGCCAGTCCCTCCAGGGCGGCGGGCAGCGCCTCCAGGCGGGTGCGGTGCAGGTTCCAGGCGTCCTCCCACTTAGCCTCGGCCTCGGCGAGGTCGGCCTCCTCCGAACCGGCCCGGTCAGGGGCCTCGGGGGGCCGGTGCAGCTGACGGGCGATCTGCTGGAAGGGGGAGGAGAGGAAACCGAGGTTCCCGCCCTCTTCACCGGCGGAGATGAACTGGATGGAGGTCTCCAGACGCTCCAGGAGGTGGCGGCGCAGGAGCTCGTCGGAGCCGGTCGAGCGGTCGACGGCGGCCACGCGGTGGCGCAGGGAGCGTTCGGCACTGAGGCGCTCGGCCAGGCCCGCGGGCGAGTAGTCGGGCAGAATGGCTCCGCCGGGCAGGCCGGTGCGGGCGGCCGCCTCGGGGTCGTGGGCGCACAGGAGCATGGCGTACTCGTCAGCGAGGTCGCGCAGGACCACACCGGCAGCGGCGGTCTCCGAGGGGGAGCGGACGGAGGAGCGGGCAGTGGCCTGGGCAGAGGTGTGGGCGGAGGGGGCGGTGGAAGCAGCCGCATCCACGTCGCGCACGCTCAGGGGAGCGCCGGCCGTGCTGACGGGGTGCCAGGTTCCGGAGCTCGGATGCTGCGGGTAGACCGGTGGCCGCTCGGGCGGCCCGGTACTGACCGGGCTGGTGGTGGGCGCAGGAGCGGCGTCCGCGCCGCCGGTCCGAGCATCCTGCTCGTGAAGGTCGGAGAGTGGCGCGGTGGCACCTGGTTGAGAGCGGTTCGCGGGATCAGTGGTCATGACAACAGGCCTTTCGCTTCACTCGCCGCATGGCGGGCGGGCCCGGCGGCGACGCTGCCGTCCCACTAGGGTGCCAGGAACTGGAACAAAGATCCATAGGCGTCATGGTTCTGACAGCGAACGAAATCGAATAAATCAAGTGGGGCTCCGTGCCGCCCGGGCGACAGGGACTGGGAACTGGCGGATAGCAGGACCCCGACTGATGAGGCTCAACGACGAGCCGGAGCAAGGTCCCTCGGCGGCGGGCTCAGGAACCCGTGGTTCCTCTTCGCCCCTCCGACCGACACGGACGCCCGAAGGCGTCAGCGGATAGTCACTGGATAGTCACTGAATGGCGGTCGACGGGCATCGATGGCGTCGGCTGGACGGACCGACAGGAGCGCAGGGGGCTGACGCGCATCGGCATCGACCGCGGTGCGGAGCCGCAAGCGGTACGCGTCATCAGTGCTCCTTTCATGCCGGACGAGCCGGGACTTGTCGACGCAAGGCGTTCGTCGTGCTGTGATGGACTTGAGATGATTCAAGGCCTCCTCGGCAGGAGTGTCAAGACCCCTGCCCGGAGGTTCACCCGTACCGATATTCCCGCAGGTCAGGGGCGTTCTCAACAGTCGCCCGACGTCGTTGTGATAGCACCGTTGGTAACGTTAACAAGGGGGTCATCAAGTCATCTTCGCATCAACCCATCCGACCTCGGATCGACCACATAGTGGTCACTCTTGGTTGACAGCGACGACGGAGCGCACCAGTCCCGTCACAGAGCCGCTTGACAGATAGGTAAATTGAGTTAACCTACTTGGCGTGAAGATAGACCGGCGCAGCACGGATACCCGTCAACGGCTCATCGACACCACCCTGGACCTCATCGAGACCCACGGGTGGAGCGAGGTGACGCTGGGCGGTGTGGCCCGTGCCTGCGGGGTGACCACGCCCGCCTGCTACAAGCACTTCCCGTCCAAGACGAGTCTCTTCGAGGCCGCGGCGCGCCAGCTGTCCACCTCGTTGGGCGAGCGCGCGGGCGCCCTGGTCCGGGAGGACCCGATCGAGTCGCTCGTCGGCATCGGATCACTCCTGGTGGATCTGGCCGCCGAGCGCCCCCGGCTCTTCGAGTTCAACCAGGTCAGCCCCGCGGCCATCGCCGCGCTCGACCGGTTGGATGAGCACCCGCTGCTGGCACTGACCCGCGGCGAGGTGGAGCGCCTGGCCGCGCAGCGGGGAACCGATCCGGAACCGCTTCACCTCCTCGTGTGGTCCTGCCTGCAGGGCTACACCCAGCTCATCGCCGTCGGCGCCACCACCGCCGACGCCACCTTCATCCGCGCAGCCCTGCGCGCCATCGTCACGATTGGAGACAGCTGATGACCACCAAGAAGACTTCCAAGAAGACGGGCGAGCGCACCCTCATCGTCTACGCCCACCCCTACGACGGCTCCTTCAACCACGCCGTGCTCGAGGCCGCCACCTCCGCCCTGGACAAGGCCGGCCGGCCCTACGACGTCGTCGACCTCTACGCCGATGGCTTCGACCCGCGCTACACCGCCGAGGAGCTGGCCCTGTTCAGCGAGGGCGGCACGCTGGACCCGCTGGTGAGCCATTACCAGAAGCTCATCGAGGGCGCCTCGCGCATTATCTTCATCTGCCCGATCTGGTGGAGCGACGTGCCCGCCATCGTCAAGGGCTTTGTCGACAAGGTCATGAAGCAGACCTGGGCCTATCACGCGACAGCCTCCGGGGTGAAGGGCCACCTCACCCACATCCAGCAGGTCCTGGTGCTCACCACCTCGACCTCTCCCACCTGGTACCTGCGCCGGTTCTGCGGCAACTACGTCGGCTCGGTGTTCCTGGGCGCCGCTATCAAGCAGCTGGGCATGCGTGGACGGTCGTGGGTCAACTTCGGCACGGTGGGCAAGGCCAGCCGAGGCCAGCACAAGAAGCACCTCAAGCGCGTCGCCCGCCTCGTGGCGAAGTGACGTCATGAGCCCCACCGCAAGCATCGCCGCAGAGCGACAAGCCGACCTGAACTCGGGACGAGACGAGTCCCGAACACTGGCCGAGATCCTGGCCATCACCCACTCCGCACTTCTGAGGCAGGTAGTGCCAGATGCACCAGAGGATCTGGTTGAGGCGGCCACGTATGCCGACTCGCTCGGCGTCCTGGCCCGTATGCAGATCATGGGAGAAGCGCTGTATACGCACCTTGGTCGCTCTGCCTGTCTGGATCTCGCTGACCACCCGGCCGACACAGTCCGGGGCTGGGCAGTCTTCGCCCTGGTCTCGCAAGAGAAGGACGCCGACGTCGAAACGCTGTTAGCCCTGGCAAGGCCAGCCGCGGATGACCCGCACTTCGGAGTACGCGAATGGTCATGGATGGCAGTGCGTCCGCACTTGGTGCCCCAGCTCGACGAGGCGATCCGCGCGCTGCGGCAATGGTCCTCAGAACCTTCGGAGCGCATTCGGCGCTTTACCAGCGAGGTGCTACGTCCACATGGTGTGTGGGCACGGCACATCCCCGTACTCAAGAAGGAACCTGAGCGGGGCCTGCCACTACTTGAACCATTGCGTGCCGACTCCTCCCGCAACGTGCAGGATTCGGTAGCGAACTGGGTCAACGACGCCTCCAAAACACAGCCCACCTGGGCCGTTGAGCTCTGCAGGCGATGGCAGAAGGAGTCACCCACCCCAGCCACTGAACGGATTATCAAGCGAGCACTGCGCTCGATCAGGCGGTGATCTCCTGGCCAGCCAGATGGTCGTCAGTCCCGGCCAGGTCTGCCCTCCCAATAGGCACACATAAGACTGACGGGGGCATTCCGCGCGGCCGGGGACATGCGGCGCCGTCGGGGCCAGGATTCTGTCCCCGCACGCGCAAGACGTCCCCGACCGCGGGGGAAAGCCCCTCCCCGCCAGGCCGACGTCGGAGGTGCGGCATACTTCGGTCGTGCCCGATACTGCGCGTCTTCCCTTGAGTCGGTGGCGCTTGCTCCCCCGCCGCCTGATCCAGTTCGCCCTCCTGGAACTGGCCTGCTGCGCTTTCGCGATCGCCATCTTCGTCGGGCTCGCGGCAAGCGCCCTGATCTGGAACTACACGAATCCGCCGATCGCCCGCTACGACGCCCTCCTGATCTACGTCGTCGTCGTGCAGATCGCCTTCGTCGCCCTCAAGCAGGAGACCTGGCGAGAGCTCGGCGTCATCTGCGCCTTCCACCTCATCGGGCTGGCGCTGGAGGTCTTCAAGGTCCGCACCGGCTCCTGGGCCTATCCGGATGCGGGGGCGGTGCGCATCGGTGGGGTGCCGGTCTTCTCCGGATTCATGTACGCCTCCGTCGGCTCCTACATCTGTCAGGCCTTCCGGCGCCTCGACCTGCACGTGGGCGGCTTTCGGTGGTGGCCGGTGAGTCTGCTGGCCGTGGCCGCCTACCTCAACTTCTTCACCCATCACGTCATCGTCGACCTGCGCTGGGTCATCGCCGCCGGTTTCCTCATCGCCCTGTGGGGAAGCGCCGTCCACTTCACTGTCGACGGGGACCGCTACTGGATGCCGACGACGGTGGCCTTCATCCTCATCGGGGGATTCCTCTGGCTGGCGGAGAACCTGGCCACGGCGCTGAGTGCCTGGCGCTACCCCGACCAGGCCGACGGCTGGCACCTGGTGCATGCCGGCAAGTTCGGCAGCTGGGCGCTGCTCATCTCGCTCAGCTTCGTGCTCGTCGCCGCCGTCAAGGCGAAGGAGGGCACTCTCTATGGGCGCGGGCTGCCTCGCGTGACGCGCCGGCGCCTGCGCATCGCCGAGACCTGAGCCGCCCGGCCCGCGCCCCGGCCCCGCACTTGCGAACACCGTCGAGCCGGGCATATTTCGCGGCGCCCAACAGAATTCCTGTTGGTCTGGGCGAAATATGCCCGGCTCGGCGAAAGAAGAGGAGGGAAAGGGCTCAGAGATTGACCTGGCGGGAGATGATGCCGGCCTTGGCGCGGCGGTCCTCGGGACTCAGAGGGCTCTCATCCGCCAGAGCGGCGTCGAGGCGCTCGCCCATGGCCCGCAACGGCTCGGTGAGCTCCTCGGCCTCCGTACCGGGCACGAGCTCCCACACGGGGATGGCCAGGCCATTGGCCCTGAAGGCGCCGACGAAGCGCGCCCCCTCCTCCAGGTCGGACTGGCGCGCGGAGTGGATGCGGGCGAAGGCGTTGAAGAACTCGTCCTCATCCTCCCCGCGCACCCAACGCACGAACTCCTTGGCGCCCAGGCGGCACCAGTAGGCGTGCTCGACGCCGGGCACGGGGCGGGTCGGGGCGATCTCATCCTTGGCGCGCTCGATGGCCTCCTCAATGGCCTGGCGGGACTGCGCGTCACCGGCGCCAACCCGAGGATCGACCCAGAAGTCGAAGGTCTCGCGCACGGAGATGACCGGCGGCTCGGCGGTGTCGAGGATGTCCTGGAGGCGAGGACCGGGTTCGGGCAGGCTATCGGCGCGCAACGCCTGGCCCTCGGGCAGGTCGATGGCGGCCAGGACGGCGGCGGCGACGTCGCGAGAGGCGTCCCCGGAGTGCATAGCGGTCTGCATGGCCACCAGGACCTCGCCGTCGGCGCGCTTGATCCCCTGGACGAACTCGGGCAGGAGCGTAACGAGCTGGACCTGCCCGCCGCCGTACTCCTTGGTCAGACGCACCGTAGCCGTGGCGGCCGGGATGATCTGGGCCATCGCCACCAGGTCCTCCTCGGCCGGGAGACCGGCAAAGGGGCGGGCGACGAACTCAATACTCTGCTTGCGGGGCTTGGCCGACTTGCCGGCCGGACGGCGCCCGTGGCGCTTCTTCTTCGACATGGCCGCCAGCCTACCGGGCGGCTCGCGCCCCTCCCAGGCCGATATCGGTCCGTCGGCGCCCCATGACGCGCTTCACGGCCGACGACGATCACCGACCCCGTTCCGTACCTCGGTCGTCAACCGGCGCACCGACGCGGGGACCGGCTCAGAAGCTCGAGGAGGAGCCGGACCCGGAGAAACCGCCGCCACCGCTGTAGCCGCCGGAGAAGCCGCCTCCCGAAAAGCTGGACCCGGAGCCGGAGCTGCTCGGCGGGGTGTAGGAGGAGGCCGAGCTGTAGCCCACTACCAGGTCGGAGATCGGGGTGAAGGAGCTGTAGGACCCGCCAGCACCAGCACCCGAGCTGGACGAGCCGATGGCGGAGATGGCCGGCGAGGAGGGGTTGAGGCGGATTGTCGAGTGCGGGTTGTAGCTGCCGTGCCCTCCACCCAAGTACCAGTAACCGGCATAGGCGGCGTCTTTGGACGAGCGCGAATCGTAGCGCCGACGACGCTCATCGGCGTACCTGGAGGTATCGGCGTCAATGGCCTCGCGCGCGAGCCGGGCGGCCTTTGTCTTCGTTTCACTGGCGATCTCGTCGAGCTCGTCGAGCGCGGCCGAGGGCTGGAGCGCACCGTTCTCAAGTTCGGAGGTCATGTCGTCCAAGCGCTGCTTGCGAGAGCGGACCCAGTCCCGCTCCTCCTTGGAGCGCTCCGGGATCGCGCCTCTGTTGGCGACAGCGGAGCTGTCGATCTCGTGGCACAGCCGCCGCAGCGACTGCAGGTCCTCCAGGACCGGGCCCTGCTCATTGGCCCAGACTCGGTCCCAGCCCGGCGACCGGCCCAGGAAGGTCGCAGTGTTGGCGATGACGTCGTCGAGGGAGTCCAGGAGCGCCGAGCGCTTCTCCAGCTCGGTGGCCCGCCTGAGCACCGACATCCCGAACCACTGGGCGCGGTAGGGGCTGCCGAAGTCCTGCCAGGAGCGGGTGACCTTCTCATACTCGCTGCGGAACCAGCGGTAGCGGGCCATGACCTGGGCCCCGTGCGGCTCGTCCTCGGGGATCGTGCCGGCCAGGAGCTCGGTGGTCTCGTAGTCGTGGGTGACCTGCGAGTAGTGGCGCAGCGCCTCGTGCGCCCGACTTCGCGCCGTGAAGCCGCGCCACAGGTAGTACAGGAGCCAGACGAGTCCTATGCATGCCCAGATCAGGGGCAGAACGTAGGTCGTGGCCTCATCACCACCGCCGGGCCGGCCGATGACGTCGGCGGTCTTGGTCGCCATGGAGACGGTGCCCCCGTACCAGTCGGCCTGCCGGTACTGGTTCTTGGCGGCGTCCTGGATGGCGGCCTGCTGTTTCAGGGGGACCGCGACGTCCTCACCGAAGTAGCAACCCACCTTGCGCGCCTCTGGGGCGACCGCCAGGATCACCAGGCCGTCGCTCCAATAGTTGGGGTTCGATGTCGAGATCCACGGGACGTCGGTGTCGCTCGCGTGCGAGCGGGCGTACTCCAGCACCGCATCGTTGAGGTTGTCGACATCCCAGCCCGGGACCGTGAGTACAGCGACGTGGACGTTGTCCCGGAACCGCATCGCCTGGATCTCCTCGATCAACGGCTCGGTCTGGAGCACCCCGGCCTCGTCGTGAACTTCCACGGTGGGGTGGTGGCTGCCGCCGAAGGGCCAGATGACCATGATCGGCAGTACGGCGATGAGAGCCAAGCTCACCACGATATTGGCGGTGAAGGCGGCCACCGACCGGGCTCCGCCCAGGCGGGCAATGCGGGACTGTTCCATCTTCACTCCTCCTTACTTATCTTCCAGTGGATTTGGAGTCTTGACAGCGGTGGGGCACCGGCAGGCCGACGGGCTCGTAGAGGCGGGCGAGGTGGGCGATGTCCTGTGCCGACCGATTCGGACACTGGACGATGGTCCGGCCCTGGAGCGGCCATGGCCGCAACGACCGCTCGAGGAGTCGAAGCTGTTCGATGGACTGCGGGAGGATGAGAGCGGCGGTTGCCGCGGACCTCAGTACCCGGGGAAGGTTCCGTCCCCGAGGAAGCCCGCGCGGACTTGCGCATACGGCCGGGTACTGGCGTGGAGTGCGGAGTTGCCGCCGGACAGCTGCCAGTGCTCGTCGTGCCTCCCGGACCCGACGATGCCCGGCGAACCGTGGGCGGCCGACCGAGGCGGCATCCCGGCACCGGAGCCCCCGAGGGGCCGACCGGCACCGGTCACGCGGAGTGCCAGGTTCCTCCCCGCCCGGCGAACATCGGCCGCTATCCAGGCAAGCTCGTCGAGCGCCGCCGAGGGCTGCAGCTGGCCAGCTGCCAGCTCAGTGGTCATCTCGGTCAGACGCTGATGATGGGCCCGGACCTGTTCCCGCGCCTCCACCGTGCCACCGGGCGTGAATGCTTGGGAATCAATCTGCTGGCACAGGACCAGAAGCAGGTTGAGATCATGAAGAACCGGTTGCTGCTCCTCGCGCCAGAGCCTCTCCCAGTTGGAGGACAGGCTCAGGAACGCGGCGTTGCCGGTGATGATGTCGTCGGTCGAGTCCAGTGCGGCTGAGCGCCGCTCGATCTCGGAGACCCGCTGGAACACTCCCGGTTCGAACCACTGGGCGCCCCGGGGACTGCCGAGGTCCTGCCACGTCCGGGTCAGGCTCTCGTACTCGTCGCGGAACCAGCGGTAGTGGGCCATGACGCGGGCGCCGCGGGTCTCGCCTTCAGGGATGAGGCGGGCATGGAGCTCGGTGGCCTCGTAGTCGTAGGTGACCCGCGCGTAGTGCCGCAGCGCCTGCTCGAGCATGCGCCGTGCGGAGAAGCCGCGCCACAGGTAGTAGCCGATACCGCCAGCACCGACAATGGCCAGCAGCATCGAGACGGGTAGGAGGCCAGGCGCCCAGGCCGCCGCAGCCACTGGTGAGAACGAGGCCACAAGACCACCGGTCATGACGGCCGCGAAGGCCAGCAGCGAACGGATTCCTCCGAGACGAACCGCGAGGGGCAGGCGCATGGGCGGCATCTTTTTCCTCTCATGAAGCCTCGAAGCGGAATCCTGGTCGGCTGGTGGCTCTGCGGCCACCTGCCGTGCCTCATCCTTACCCGCGGTCACGCCGCCTGCCATGGGGAGAGCAACACGGGGGCGTCCCCCCGAATGAGGAGACGCCCCGCACCATCCAATGGCTCTCAGGACCGGACGGCAACGGCCTCGATTTCAACGCCGGCACCCAGCGGCAGGGCGGCGACGCCGAAGGCCGCCCTGGCCGGGAGGGTCCCGCCGGTGAAGTAACGGGCGTAGACCTCGTTGACGGCGGCGAAATCGGCGATGTCGGCGAGCAGGACCGTGGTCTTGACGACGTCGTCGTACCCGAGTCCGGCCTCGGCCAGGATGGCCCCCACATTCTTGAGGACCTGCTCGGCCTGAGCCTGGATGTCGCCCTCGACGAGGGAGCCGGTGGCCGGGTCGAGCGGAACCTGGCCGGAGACGAAGACGAGCGAGCCGACCTCCTGGCCGGTCAAGACGCCCTGGGAGTAGGGGCCGACGGCGGCGGGGGCGCTGGCGGTGGCGATACGGCTGACGGTCATGGTTCCTCGTTCCTCCTGGACATCGGGGTGCGTTCGCGTTCCTGACGGACGGCGCAGCAGAACAGCTGCGCGACGCCCGGGCCAGACTACCCATGTCCCCCGCGCCACCTGCTCCTTAGACTCGGAGGCAGCCGGCCACCTTCGAGCCGACGCATCCCTACTGCTCCCATGTTTGAAGGACCGCCGTGAAACTGCCCAGTATCCCCTCGCGAGATGACCTGACCGCCCAGGCCCGCAACCTCGCCGGACAGGCCGCCTCCGGCGCCGCGAAGGCGGCCGACACGGTGTCTCGGGCAGCGGTCGACACGGGCCGGGCGGCCGCCCGCACGGCAGCTCAGACCTCCCAGCGTCTCGGTGTCGACCAGCTTCCGGGTCTGTCCACTTTGTCCCAGCTGGCGCAGGATGACGGAGCCTCGGGCGACGCCGACGCCGACGCCGGGCCGCGGATCACGGGCACCCCCTTCGCCCGGACCCTCGCCACCGCCTTCGCCGCCCAGCCTCACACGCGCAGTGCGACAACGGTCTTTTTCGGTTCGGACATCCTACGCACGGGCCCTCAGGTCATCAGTACCTACCGAACACGCAAGCAGCTCAAGAACAATGGATTCGCGCCAGAAGCCCTGAACGCCAACGGCCTACCCGAGCTCGACGTCACCGAGCTCATCCACGTGCACGGCCGTCGCATCCCCGGCATCAAGCGCAGCCTCTCCTTACCCTTCATCAAGCACGATGTCCGCAGAACTTTTGACACGGCCTTGGCCGTCGGTTCACTGCATTGGATCACCGTCTCGGAGCAAGAGCAGGCCCGGGGCGCTATGGGGTGGACGCGCCTGTGCGTGGACACCGATCAGAGCCAGCACCTACCCGCGGGGGGCCATCACCTCGATGTCGTCATCGCGTCAGTGAGCCAGGACCCCAGTGAATACGCCAGCGACATGGCCAGCCTCCTGCCGCAGGGTATACCGGCCGAGGCCTGGCAGGCTCTAACCGCCGATCCGGCCCGCCAGGCAGTGCGCCTGCACCTGCTGGAACAGGACCGTGTCGCGGTGGATACCGGCGCGAACACCTACACGCTGTTCCACGGCGTGCCCCATCCAATGCTCGGCTCACTGCTCCTCATGGGCAACCGAGTGAGGCGGGCTGAGCTGTGGCTGACGGACCGACACAACACCACGATCATGAGCTTTATCGAAGAGATCGCGGACTTCAACGCCTGACGCCGGCGCAGCACCCGCCACCAGGCCTCATCCCGCCACCCGGGACCTACGGCACTTCCCCACCTGCCTTCGCGGCGGACTCTCCCACAATGCCGTCGCCGTCGAGCATTCCGCTCTCGCGGATCACCACGTCCCAGCCCCGGAACGGCCGGTGTTTCGCACAGCGAAACGGGCTGATTCAGACAGTGGTACGTGACACACTGTGCCCCATGCACGCACGCGCAGGACAGCCAGCACAG
>ERZ773075.432-NODE-432-length-32562-cov-56.2057_pt1 | contig 32562 bp, 30 predicted proteins | sample MGYA00580614_ERZ773075 | MGnify/ENA primary metagenome ERZ773075 (study PRJEB29015, sample SAMEA2738021) | human oral metagenome | biome: human oral; feature: human-associated habitat; material: dental | place: China | collected 2043 ...
CGGGCTCGCGCGCCGAGGAGTACTTGACGAGCTGGTTCCAGGCGGCCACGAGTACACGGGGCACGTGCGTGACCATGGCGGTGTCGTCGATGTCGGAGATGATGCCCAGGCGCGGACCCTCGGGAATGATGAGGACCTTGGAGGCAACGGTCTCTGCTCCCATCGCCTCGATCCTGGCCTCGTGCCAGCCCGGCTCCAGCCCGTGATCACGCACGACGACGTCGATGTAGCCGCTGCGGTCGGCCCGCGTGCGTACGCTGGCGCGGCCCACGTGGACGGTCACTGGAAGGAAGGCCATCGGCACCTCGATGAACAGGCGCCAGCCGCGCTGGGCGTCGAGCAGGCCGGTCAGGGCGAAGTCACGGGCCTGGGCGGCGCTCACCGGGAGGGGGCTCGGCAGGGAGCGGAACAGTGGTCCCTCGGCCGGAGCGTCCTGGGGGCGCATCACCATGCGGGCCAGCACCCGGGCCATGGACGTTGGTGGAGAGATCCCCGGGGAGGCTGCGCGGGATGCGGGGGCGGTGCCCGGGTCGCCGACGGTCCTGGTTAGCGCCGGGATCGATCCGTGCTGCTGCTCCGACGCCGGCCCCGGCAGGTCTGTTGGGGCTGATGGCTCTGAGTGAGTCGGGGCGCTGGTGCCGTAGCCGTCGTAGGGGATGACGCGGGGGCGCCAGCCCTGGCGCCTGAGGACGGGGACGGAGTCACGGTGGAACTGGTCCTCGACGGCGCGGGCGATATCGGAGAGGGGCACCCCTCGATCCTAGATGACGGGCCGAATCCGGGGAGCCGATGTGAAGGTGCGTCCTGAGAGGCGTGGGGGTGAGGGGACCTCTGGGACAAGATGGCGTCAATAGGCGTGTGGATGCGGAGTTGGGGCGGTCGGGTCGTGGCAGGGCACCCAGTTCCGTGCGAACGCGCCACACCCATGTACCTGGCAGTGGCCCCGGGATCTCGTGCAGTACCAACAGGCTCGACAAGGACAGCCATCCCCACTCCCCGTCGCAGTAGTTGTGTCACCCGCCGGCGCGACTGTTTGAGGCCGCCAGGCGCCGGCCGGAGGCCCACCACAAGGAGCCTCCGCAGCCCAGGGCCCACCAGCTGTAACTCGATCCCACGAACTTTGCCCAGGCCGGCCAGCCCTGTTCGACGTGATTCTGCTCGGGGAACCACCACTGCATCGCCAGGACGAATACGGCGATCCCGGCGACCCCGGCGACCCCGAGGACCGTGGAGCGCCAGCGCCAGGCGGCCGCCCCCACCGACATGAGCGTCGGCAGGCACCACACCCAGTGGTGCGACCAGGAGATGGGGGAGATGAGCAGACCCAGCACCATGACCACGCTGACCTGGAGAGTCAGGATCGGGCCGATGTCACCGGCCTTGTCGTCGGCTTCCCGCAGCCGATCCAGTCGGCGGCACAGGAACCATGCCGCGACCACCGTCAGCAGCGAGCAGACCGCCCAGGTCGGGTTCCAGGCCGACTCCGGCAGCGCCCGGGCGATGGCGCCCTTGAGGTTCTGGTTGCCCGAGTAGTCGGCGAAGCCGGCACGTCCCGGGTCCCACATGGCCCAGGTGAAGAACTGCCGGGTCTCGGTGGGGGCGAACAGTCCGGCCAGGACCGTCAGCCCGACGGCGCTGCCCACCATGGTGGCGGCGGCCCGCCACTCGCGGCGCACCAGGAGCACCAAGATCGCCACCGCCGGTGTCAGCTTGATCGCGGCGGCCAGACCACTGAGGGCGCCTCGCCACTTGGAGTGAACGGGAATCGCGAGCAGATCGACGGCGACCAGCGCCATGAGGATGGCGTTGACCTGTCCGTACTCCATCGTCTTGGGGAAGGGCTCCAGCGTGATCACTCCGATCAGCGCGATCCACGGTGCCAGGCTGTGCGACGTCCGGGGTCCGACCCCTGAGCGTCTGAGGACCACGTGCGTCGCCACAGCGGTACACAGTGGGGTGGCTATGACCAGCAGCACCGTGGCCGACTGATACGAGAGCCGGGTCAGGGGGGAGATGATCCAGGCCGCCAGAGGCGTGTAGGTGAAGGGCCACAGCGACTGGGGAGGATTGGCGTACCAGTGGTAGAGGTCTCCGCCGTCGAGCCACTGACGGACCGCCTCGTAGTAGACGAAGGAGTCCAGCTTGAAGACCCACCGGCCGCTCTCGTCCACCAGGGAGCGGTAGGCGGGAACCAGCAGCGCCAGCCACCCGAGGACGGCGACGGCCGGTACCTTGGCGACATCACGTGCTGTTGACGCCAAGCGTGAGAGTCGAGGCGTGGATGCCTGATCCTCCCGCTCCTCGGTGACGGAGCCCGGACTCGCAGAGAGGGGCTCGTTTTGTGGATTCCCTGCTGTCGACATTGTGCCGAGTGTAGAAGAAACACATAAGCCGTTGGGAATCCGTCCGAAGTGAAGGATTGTCAGCGGTCACCCAAGGGGTGGGAGGTCCGTGCACGCCGCAGAGCGGGCAGGCTTACGATCCCGGCCAGGACGGTGGTCCAGGCGAAGGCGGCCACCGTCAGGTAGCCGGCGCGTGCGCCGTCGGCGTCCACGGCCTGTCCCGCGAGCAGGGACCCGACTGATACCCCCACATTGAGCGCGGTACTCACCCAGGCCAGCCCCTCAGTGAGCTGGGAGGGGGCGACTGTCACCTGCACGATGTTGTTGCCGCTGGTCAGGGTCGGGGCGATGGCCAGCCCGGTCATGAGGGCCAGGACCGATAGGACCACGAGATTCGGGGCCAGGGAGAAGGATGAGGTGCCCATGGCCAGTGCCACCATTCCGGCCAGGAGCTGCTTCCACAGCGGCCAGCCCCACGTGCGCGAGCCGTAGACGAGGGCCGCTGCGAAGGACCCCACCCCCCAGACGGCCAGCACGAGTCCTGAGGCCGACTTGTGCCCGGCCTGGGTGGCGAAGGCGACCGCGGCGACGTCGTTGGCCCCGAACATCACTCCCAAGAGTAGGAAGACGGTGATGACGGCGGTGACGGCGCCGTAGCGCAGAACCGGTCGCCGGCCCGCCGTCTCGCGCGCCGAGTCCCGGGCGGCCTCCTCGGCTTCCTCAGCCTCCTCAGCGTTCTCGGCTGCCTGCTGCGGCCGGCGAGGGTGGGGGACGGGCTCGGTGGCGCGTTGGCTGAGGAACCACAGCCCACCGACCACCTGCATCACCAGGCAGGTCATCCAACCCGAGGACACCGGGAGGGCTGATGTCGTGCACAGGGATGTGGCCAGCACCGGACCGAGGATGAAGGCGATCTCGTCAAGAGCGGCCTCCAGGGAGAAGGCCGCATGGATGTCCTCGGGGCGAGTGAGTATCGCGGTCCAGCGCGCCCTTACCAGCGAACCCATGGAGCCCGCCAAGCCTCCGGCCAGCGCGGCCAGGACCGCCAGGACCGCCAGGTGCGCGTGCGCAGTGGCGGCAACGGCCAGCCCGGCCAGGCTCATTGACGACACGATGAGGGCCGGCAGCATGACTCGCGACTGACCGTACCGGTCCACGCACCGGGCCAGAACTGGCGCTCCGACCGCCAACGCCACGAAGTTCGCGGCGCTGACCAGCCCCGCAGCCGTGTAGGAGCCGTAGAGATCCTCCACGGCGAGGATCGTGGAGATCCCCACCATTGACATGGGGAACCGGGCGATGAGGCCGGCGCTGGAGAAGGCGCGCGCACCGGGTCGGGCGAGAATTGTGCTGTAAGAGGCGGTCATATGGCGATCTGTGGGGGTGCCGCGGGTTCGGACCGGTGCTGGGCCGGGGAGGAACAGAGCCGGAGCGGAACCGTTCAGCGGGCGTGGCTGGTGGACTCGACCCCCTCACGACTGAGGGTGAAGCCCTCTCCGCTGACCTGGCTCCAGCACTGCATGCCGGCCTCGGCCGAGGTGCAGGCGAAATCGGAGTTCTTGGCGGAGGAGCTGTAGCTGAGACTGACTCCACTGGGAGCGAAATTTGAGCCGCAGGACTGGCTGGACTGACCGTTGGAGCCGATCTTCACCGTCAACGGCTTCGAAGCGGGGCAGGAGTCAGTGGCGGCGTGCTCGTTGATGACACAGGTGATCTCCTTGCTCCCCAACGTGCACGTGATGTTGCCACTGGGGGCGTCGAAGGTGGACAGCTCCAGAGCGTTGCCGGGTGCGGGTGCCTTGAGGGTGGGGGTGGCCGAGGCGCTCGGGGTGGCAGAGGCCTTGGGGGAGGCGGAGGCTGTGCTCGGGGAGGCGTTGGCCTGGTTGGCGCCCTGACTGCTCTCGGCAGTGGGCTGGGTGCCGCCGCCCATGGGGGAATTTTCTCCGTCGCCGCCGGAGAAGTACCAGGTGGCCAGGAAGACCAGGACGGTCACCACTATCACGGCCAGGATCAGCAGGATGCGGTTGGAGGTCAGGAAGGAGGACGGGGCCGAGGAGTCGTCCTCGGTGCCGACGCCGAGGATGCCGGCGTCGTTGGGGGAGGCCTGGGCCGCAACGGGAATGGCGGCGTTGTGAGCCTGGGACATGCTCGTGGACTGCTGGAAGGTCTGCTGGAGGGCCGGCTGGACGGGCCGGGCCGGTGACTGGGAGGGGATCGCCTGGGTGGGGCGGAACGTCGAGTCGGAGACGGTCGGGTCTCCTGCTGCCCGGAATCCGTCCACCTGGGTGTTGGCGCCGGCAGCGCTGAAGGCGCCGGAGGCGCTCGCAGATGCTGAGATCGTGTCGTCCGACTGGAGCGAGTAGGGCAGGGTCACCTGGGTCGGAGCCTCGGAGGGCATGGTCGACGACGGCCCTGGCTGGGCGCCGGGGGGCGAGACGACCGCCAGCTGCGGCGAGCCCTGTGGGGACTGCGCCGACTGAGGATGGCCGGCTCGTGAGGCCAGGGCGGCGTCGACCGCGGGGTCGCCCAGGGTGCCCAGCCACTCCAGGAGGGCGGGGTAGGTCCGCGGGTTGGCGGCGATGTAAGGGCGCAGACCGGGGTAGTTCTGTGCCAGCTGGTGGAGGGTCTCCAGCTCTGCGTTGGGATCTTGCGCGCGCGCGACAAGCTCGTCCTTGGCCTGAGACATGCTGGGTCCTTCGAGGGTCGGGAAAACTATGTCGGTCCTGGTTGTGACCGGCACCCGGACCCGCCCTGGGTCGGGTGCCGGAACCACCTGCGATGTCGGGTTGAGGCAACGCGGTATCGCGCTGGTGGCGCGTGGGCCGGTCATCCGGCCGCTCTGAAAAGACTACCCGAGGACTCTGTGGCACCGGCTGCCTGACGGGTCACGGCGCAAATGGCATCGGACGCGTGGTGGCGGCGTCGGTGCTGTTCGTCCTCCGCTCCGTCTGGGTTTCCGTATGTTGGAATGATGGTCGAGTCCCGGCCGTGGCGCGGTGGTTCAGGACGGGGTGCTGAGGTTAACTAGGGGAGTGCAAGCGACACAGGCGAAGGGGAGACGATGACCGAGCACGTTCGTGCCGACGGCGATGCTCTCGGGATCCGTGGTGCCGGTGTTCCCGGGATCGTTGTCGGTGCGGCCACTGACGTGGGGCGCCTGCGTGCGGTCAACGAGGACGGCTACCTCGCCATCGTCCCGGCCTTCGTCGTCGTCGATGGGATGGGCGGGCACGCCGCCGGCCGCATGGCCACGCGGGCCGCCCTTGACGCCCTCTACCCGCTGGCCGGAACGACCGTCACTGACGTCGAGGCGGTGGTGCGCGCAGTGATGGCCGCGCAGGAGGCGATCGTCGCCATTCCCTCACACGCCGCCTACTTGCCCGGCGCGACGATCGCCGGCGTCGTCCTGGCCTGGCTGGAGGACGAGCAGGGCACTACGCGGCCGACCTGGATCATCTTCAATATCGGGGACGCCAGGGTCTACCTGCTGCGCGACGGCATGCTCTCCCAGGTCACCCGGGACCACTCCCGGGTCCAGATCCTGATCGAGGCCGGAGAGCTCACCCCCGAGCAGGCCAGGCGCGACCCCCGCCGCAACATCGTGACCCGTGCCCTGGGAGGAGGTATCGCCGACTCCGCGATCCCCGATCTCTACAGCGTCCCGGTCGCCTCCGGGGACCGCTTGCTCGTGTGCTCCGACGGCCTGAGCGACGAGCTCGACGACGAGGGCATCGCCACCGTGCTGGCGGCCGGCTATGCGGCACAGCGTACGGCTGAGCTCCTGGTGGGCGCCTCCCTGGAGGGGGGCGGTCACGACAACACCACGGCCGTCGTCGTCGACTCCACCGAGGTTCCCGTCACAGCCCCCGTCGACGCCCTCGCTGAGGGGGTGCGGTGACCGCCTCCACCTCGCCAGACGAGCGTGTCCCGCTGCCCGAGGGACTGACGCGACTTTCGGGCGGCGCCCTGCGTGCCGATGGGGTGGACGGTATCGCCGTGATCAGCCCTGCCAGCGGGACCGGTTCCCGGCCCGTCCCCGTCGGGGCGGGACTGCGAGTCCTTCAGGCCCTGGGCGGCGCCCATCTGCCTACAGTGGGACCGACGACTTCGGGGGTACCGAGCACGGCCACGGGGCGGCCCGGTCTCGGGCACGCGGCGACCGCTCTGCCTGAAGGTGCCCCTGGAGTGGGTGATAGTCGGGGCGGCGCTGGGAGGAGCACTGAGGAGTTCGCCACGCGCGCTGCGGAGAAGGCCGATGGTGAGCTCTTGGAGACGGGTGTCTGGGAGGATCCGGACGAGTCCTCCGCCTCGGGCTGGGGTGCCGAGGGTGACGGCGGTGAGGGGGTCGATGCTGTCGACAGTGCCGACACTGCTGACAGTGCTGACATGGTGCCGGAGTATCCCGAGCCTGAGCCCGGCTCGGGTCGTCGCCGTCGCGGCGCCCGCCGGAGCCTGACGACGAGGCCGGTCGGCTCGGGGGGACCGTTGACGGCCGACACCCCCACGGCCTCCGACAACTCTCAGATCAGACAGCCCCAGCCGGTTCGTGCCCCCCAGGCCCTGGAGGCGCTGCCCCGCACCGAGGTCGTCCCCGCCTCCGAGACGGCTCTGGTCGCGGCGCCCCCGGTGCGTGCATCGATCTGTCCCCAGGGTCATGCCAACCCACCCGAGGCCCGCGAGTGCTTGAGCTGCTCGCAGCCCTTGATGGGCATCTTCTCCTACGTGCGCCGACCGGCGCTGGCGACTCTGACCCTGTCGACCGGCGCCGCCGTCGAGGTCGCCGGTGACGTCGTCGTCGGACGCGCCCCCCAGCCGCAGCCCGGAGATGATCCGCATGTCGTGACCCTGATCGCGGTCCCCAGTCACCATCACAAGGTGTCGCGCTCCCACCTCATGCTCACGACCTCGGGGTGGAGCATCCTGGCCCAGGACCTCGGGTCGTCCAACGGTACGGTGCTGGCACGTCCCGGTGCGACGCCCGTCCTGCTGGGGGCGGGTATGCCCACACCAGTCTTCAGGGAGGACTTGATGGATATCGGGGACGGTGTCACTCTTCGTATAGACCCGCCGGCGTGGATGAGGCAACAGCATGGTTGAGGTCACATTCTTGCCGGTGGTGCTTCGCCGGTGCGGAGTTGAGTTCTGGGCAACACTTACCTCAAGCGCATCGTCGGATTCAATGCCGTATGGACCCGATGGTCCCAACAGGCCCGATAGTCCGGTCGCTTCCGCTGCTGACCGCTCCGCACCGAGATCGGACTTCTGATAAGGAGATTTTGTATGAGTGACCTGACCTGGATGGACATGCCAGAGGTCAATCCGGAGCGGCCCGATGAGCTCGTCCTGGACTTCTCCGGTGAGATTCATCGGGTCTCCGCCGCAGACACCTTCGTCATCGGCCGGGGCGGCGACCTGGACATCGATGACAATCCCTACCTGCACCGCCGTTTTCTGGTCTTTGCGTACGCCGAGGGGCTGTGGTGGATCGCCAACGAGGGATCGCGGCTGTCAGCCACACTGACCGACGGGGAGGGGCTGGTCCAGTCACGCCTGGCTCCGGGAGCCCGCATCCCCCTGGTGTTCCCCCGCCTCATCCTCACCTTCTCCGCCGGCCCGACCACCTACGAGATCAACCTCGTCACCTCCGGCGAGGACCACTTCTCCGGAATCGACGGCGTGCGTCAGTCCACCGGCCAGACCACCATCGGGGTGACCCCGATGACCCGCTCCCAGCTCCTGCTCGTCCTGGCCCTGTCCGAGCCGGTGCTCAAACGGGCCGGTACCGGCGCCGCCGAGATCCCCTCCTCCGCGGCGGCCGCGGCGCGACTGGGATGGCCCCTGACCAAGTTCAATCGCAAGCTCGACAACGTCTGCGAGAAACTCGACCGAGTGGGGGTGCGCGGGCTGCGTGGCGGACGCATGGCGGGCGCCGCCTCCAACCGTCGCACCGCGCTGGTGGAGCACGCCGTCTCCACCCTCATGGTGACCGCTGAGGACCTCTACATGCTCGACGAGGAGCAGGCCGCAAACCAGGCGGCCGCAGGCCAAACGGCCGAGCGCTCGGCAACCACCGCACCGATGGCCCAGACCTCGCCGTCGGCGTCGAGGAGATGATGTGGCACGAGACATGAAGCTCGATCGGGGCGAGGCCGATCCGCCCGAGACGCTGGAGGAGGCGGTGGGGGTGAGCACGCCTCGAGGGACCTTCTTCGACGAGGTCCTGGTGAGCGATCCCGAGGACGGCGATGCATCGGACGACGTCGGACACCGGCCCGTTCGGCGTCGTCGGGTGGGACGATGGGTGGTGGTGCTCGTGGTACTCGCCGTCGTTCTGGCCGCCGGTGCGGTCGGGGCGGAGTACCTCGTGCGCGCGCAGGTCGACAGCGCGGTGCGCTCCGCGCTGCCGGGGCTCAGCTCGGACGCGAGAATCGCCACCAAGGGAGTCGTCCTGGCCCAGCTTGTCGGCGGCTCGCTGGACAGCCTGTCGGTGGACTCCAAGAGCATGGAGATCGCCGCCAAGGGCCATGGTGGCACCACAGTCACGCTCAGTGACGTCGACGTCGACCTCGGCGGCATCGGTCTGCGCAATCCCTACCCAGCGGACACGGTCGTGGCCGCCGGAACCATCAGTTGGAAACAGGTCACCGAGCTGGCGGTCGCGTCCCACCCCAAGATGCGGGGCATGACCCTCAAGGCTCAGCGCACGGGAGTCAGTGCCCAGGAGCCCGGAACCATCCAGGCCTCGATCGTCCTGCTCGGCATGAACGGCGAGGCGGAGATCGTGCCGTCGCTCAAGGATGACGGAAGCCTCACACTCACCGTCACCTCCATCCAGGTCGGGGATGGGCAGCTCGGGATCGACATGGAAGCGGATCAGAACATCCTGCTCAGCTATATCGGGATGGACTCCTCGGAGATCACGATCCCGCCCGACTCGTTACCGCAAGGGCTGCGCCTGACCAGCGCGGTGGTCACTGACGACGGCCTCCGGCTGGCCCTGAGCGGAAGCAAGGTGAACCTCCGCCGGCTTTGAATCAGGACGGCCTCAATCACGATTCGTGTCACATTTCCGCTGATTCTTGCTATAGCAGCGAAAGGTGAACCCTGCCCGCGCGGGTGGGGAGGACTTCCCGTACACCGGCTCCCCGGCCGGCGCCACCTCGTATAGCCTGCCGGTGCGCTGACCTTCCACGCGCAGGCGAACGGCGCGAGGAATCAAGCAAGAACCGAGCAAGGAGAGCCATGAGCATGCAGCCCGAGCACCGTACCCAACCCGGCGATCAGTCGGGCGGGTGGCGCAGCGGTGAGTCAATTGCCCGGCAGACCTCTCAGCAGGCCGACAGCCCCTCAGGCACCTCCGCGGGCCAGGCCGGTCCCGCCATGGTTCAGGAACCGCAGGTCTTCCCTCCGCGGATCAACCCGCAGGCCTCCGGAGTCCACGCCTCATCAGCGCCTGCCTCCTCCAGGATGACAGTTCCCGGCTATCCCTCCGGGCCGGCGGCCCCGGCGGAGGACGGGGCCAGCACCGGGCCCCTGCCCTCGCGTGAGACGCTGCGCCGTGAGGCCCGTGCTGCCTCCAGTCGCAGGGGCGCCGGCGACGCCGATGTCGAGCGCGCCGGTGAGCTGCTGAAGTCCGTGGCCGATATCTTCTCTCAACGCGTCGTCGGTCAGGAGCAGCTGCGTACCGCGTTGGTCACCTCCCTGATGTCCAGCGGGCACATCCTGCTGGAGTCCGTGCCCGGCCTGGCCAAGACCACTGCTGCTCAGACGCTGGCCTCGGCGGTCTCCGGCTCGTTCCGGCGCATCCAGTGCACGCCCGACCTCATGCCCAACGACATCGTGGGCACTCAGATCCTCAACTCCTCCACCGGCGAGATGACCACTCAGCTGGGCCCGGTCCACGCCAATATCGTCCTGCTCGATGAGATCAACCGCTCCAGTGCCAAGACCCAGTCGGCCATGCTCGAGGCCATGCAGGAGCGTCAGACCTCCATCGGTGGTGTCGTCTACCCACTGCCCCACCCCTTCATGGTCCTGGCCACTCAGAACCCCATTGAGGAGGAGGGCACCTACGTCCTGCCCGAGGCGCAGATGGACCGCTTCCTCATGAAGGAGGTGCTCACCTACCCGCGGCCCTCGGAGGAGGCCGACGTCCTGGACCGCATCTCCAACGGCACCTTCGACCAGCCCGTGACCGGGCGCCCCATCTCCACCGACGACGTCGAGTGGCTTCAGCGGGCCGCCGAGCGGGTCTACGTCGACCCCGTCATCAAGCAGTACATCGTCGCGCTCATCAACACCTCCCGCGGCGGGGGCCCGCGGCCGGTGCCCGGTCTGGACCGGCAGGTGCGCGTGGGCGCCTCCCCGCGTGGCGGCATCGCGCTCATGAAGGTCGCCCAGGCCGTCGCCCTCCAGGAGGGGCGCACCTACGTCATCCCCGACGACGTCCGTCTTCTGCGCCACGGGGTGCTGCGCCACCGACTGGTACTCACCTATGACGCCCTGGCCGACGGCATCGCCCCCGAGGCGATCATCGACGCCATCTTCGCCGCCGTCCCCACGCCCTGATCCCGGTGGGGACCCGCTGAGCGATGAGTATGGAGGCACCTGACGCTCCCGCAGCGCCCGAGTCCGAGCCCGGAGGTGGGCGGCGCGGCGCGCGGATCGAGCGTCTGCGCGCGGCCCTGAGCCTGCCGACCCTGCGGCGGGCCACGGGGCTGCTCGACGGGCGCCACAAGTCCGTCTTCGTCGGGCGCGGTCAGGACTTCGACGACATGTCCTTCTACCGCCCCGGGGACGACATCTCTGACATCGACTGGAAGTCCTCGGCCCGTCTGGGCCAGCCGGTCATCAAGCGCTACCAGCGCGAGTCCATGATGCCCATGGTCCTGGCCGTTGACACCGGTCGGACCATGGCGGCGATGACCCCCTCCGGGGAGGACAAACGCGACCTGGCTCTGGGGGTCGCCGAGGTCTTCGCCTACCTGGCCCGCCTGCGCGGTGACTCGGTGGCACTCGTGGCCGGGGACGCCGGTCGGACGATCTCGCGCCCGGCGCGTTCAGGGGCCAAGCACATCGAGACCCTGCTGACTCTGCTGGCCCGCACCTTCAAGGAGCTCGATGTCCCCGTCGCCGGAGCGCCCGACGGCGTCTTCGAGCTGGCGCCCGGAGCACCGGCCTCCAGCCTGCCTCGGCTCATGGAACGGGTGAGTACCTGGCACCGTCGTCGCAGCCTGGTCATTCTCATCACCGACACCGCTCACCCGGGTCCCGACTCCGCGACCTGGCTGCGGCGCCTGTCGATCCAGCACGAGGTGATCGTGATCCAGATAGAGGATGATGACCCGCTGCGTCCCCAGGGCGGCCGTGGGCGGGACATCGACCTCCCAGTGGAGATCCCCGCCTTTCTGCGTTCCGACCAGCGTCTCGTGGCTCAGGCCGCCGGGGTGCGCGAGCAGTGGCGCGCCACTGTCGCCCAGGTCCTTGACGCCCGTCACCTGGAGCACGGGGTCGTCTCCTCCGAGGAGACACTCATTGACTCCATCGCCGAGCTCCTCCAGCGCGAGCGTACCGCGGTGGCCCGAGGGAGGCGGTGAACGATGCAGGTATGGCCCCCGGTTCTCATGCCGGTGTGGATGATCATCGTGATGATCATCGGCATTCTCCTGGTGAGTGCCTGGTTGCTGCGTACCTTCCTGGTGACCCGCAGGAACGCCGCCCGTGAGGTCGGGGACATCCCGATGGCTCCGAGTGAGCGCCGCCAGTGGGGGGAGCGCCTGTGGGCGATCTCCCAGCGCTGGGACGGCGGTGAGCTGGATCTGCGAGAGCTGCACCTGGAGCTGTCGGCGCTGTTGCGCGGCTTCGCCGAGGCCCGCAGCGGTGAGGAGATCACCACGGCCACGGTCTCGGAGATCCTCGACATGGCCGCCACCACCGGTCCACGCTCGGTGGAGGAACGCCGACGCAGCGTGCGCGAGGCGGGTCGCCCCCTGGATGCCAACCCGTTGGGGCACGTCGGCGAGCTGCTCGCCATGTGGGAGCAGCCCTCCTTCGACCGAGAGCCGGAGGCCGCCGCGCAGGAGGCCCTGACCCACGCGCGGGAGGTGGTCACCCAATGGTGATGCCCTGGCTGTTCTGGATCCTCGTTGCCATTGCTGTGGCGGCGACCCTCGCCGTCCTCGTCGCCGAGCGGCGGTTCAACGGGACACCAACCGGTACGCCTCGTAGACGTCTGCACCTGCCCTGGAATCGCCGGACGATGCCGCAGGACGTCGAGGTGCCGCGGCGACTGGCCAACTCGGCGAGCCTGTTTCGGCTTCCGGCGGTGCGCTCCCGCATCCGGGCCCAGCGCTGGCTGCACGCGCTCCTGGCGGTCCTGCTGGTGGTGTGTCTGCTCAGCGCCTCCGGCATCGCCGGACGCCCCGTGCGCGTCACTGAGCGTTCTGATGCCCTGGCCAACCGTGACATCGTCCTGTGCTTGGACGTGTCGACCTCGATGGTGAGGATCGATGCCTCCGTCCTGGCGACCTTCTCAAACATCCTGGAGGACTTCGACGGCGAGCGCGTGGGGCTGGTGGCCTGGAACTCCGCCGCCCAGACCATCGTCCCGCTCACGGACGACTACGAGCTGCTGCGTCAGCAGATGGACAAGCTGAGCGAGGTGCTGGACATCGACCCGCAGAACCCGACCTACAAGCAGGCGCTCAGGTACGACGAGGCCTTCAGTGGGACTCAGAACAGGAGTATCAACGCCTCCTCCTTGGCCGGGGACGGACTGGCCTCCTGCGCGCAGGCCTTCGACAACCAGGGCCTGGAGCGCTCCCGCTCCATCATCTTCGCCACTGACAACCAGGTCATCGACCCCGACAAGGAGCAGATCTACTCCCTGCCGGACGCGGTCGATCTTCTGTCCGAGCGCAAGATCCGCTTGTTCTCCGTCTACGGTGCTGATGACGATCAGTCCTACCACTACCAGCTCGACCAGAGCCCAGAGGCCTCCCGCGAGGAGCTCAGGAGCGTCACCGAGGATCAGGGCGAGGGCCGCTTCTACGACGTCGAGGACTCCGGCACCGGAGGGCACATCGTCAAAGAGCTGGAGAAGACGGAGGTCAGCACGCTCGGGGGTCGCACGCAGACCCGGCGCACGGACATCCCCCAGGACCTGATCATGACTCTCTCGCTCGTGATCCTGGCCTACCTGGGGCTGACCACCTGGAGGCGAGCATGAGACCGGTTCCTGTCATCGGGGGCTTTGCCTTCGTCCCGGTCACCCGGTGGGTGCTCATCCTCCTCACGGCCGCTGCCATGGTGGCCCTGCTGGTGGTGTCCCGACGTCGTCTTCGCCGTGACGCCGCCGAGCCGGCCGCCTGGAGGGCGTGGTGGCGGCGGCTGGCCATCGTGGTCGTCATCGTGGTGGCGATGGCGGGGCCGGCGATCAGCGGTAGCGCGGCCGTGAGCGTCTCCAACGTGGAGATCTACATGGTGGTGGACCGTACCGGTTCGATGGCGGCAGAGGACTACCAGGGGAAGGGACCCGACGGGACCGACCCGGCCGCTTCCACCCGCCTGGACGGGGTGCGCTCGGACATGCGCGCCATCCGGGACGCCTTCCCCGACTCACGGTTCTCCATCATCGCCCTGGACAACGCCGCGGCCACGGAGCTGCCGCTGACCCGCGACGTCAACGCCGTCGACTCCTGGATCGGCTCGTTCAAGCAGGAGGTGACGGCGCATGCCACCGGCTCCTCGCTGGAGGTGGCGCTGCCGCTGCTGGCCCAGTCCCTGGTCCAGTCCCATCAGTCCGAGCCCAAGGACATCCGCCTCGTCTACATCTTCTCCGACGGCGAGGCCACCGACGGGGGACGCGGTGCCCAGGAGGCCGACAGCTCCGGGGCCTCCTGGCAGTCGCTGGCCGGCGTCGTCGACGGTGGCGCGGTGCTGGGCTACGGGAGCACCGAGGGCGGGAAGATGCGCAGCTACGACGGCTCGGCCGCCACCGGTGAGCACACCCAGTCCGACTACATCACCGACGGTCAGGGCGGCCAGCCCGGCGTGTCGAAGATCGATGCCGACGAGCTTCAGGGCGTGGCCAAGGACATGGGGCTGTCCTACTTCCATCGCACCGGCGGATCGGATGACGACCCGACGAGCAAGTTCACCAGCCTGGACATCGAGGCCGTTACCTCCGACGAGCGGACCAGGACCAGCACCCGGGTCTACCTGACCTGGCCGCTGGGGATCGTCGCCTTCGGCCTGCTGCTGTGGGAGATCATCGATCTCATCCGAGCCGACCTGCGCCTGCGCCTGCTCGTGGGAAGGGGGAGATGATGACCGCAACAGGAAACGATTCACCCGGAGCGTTCCCCCAGGGGGAGGACGAGAGCCGGCTCGGTTCCGCCGACGGTCCTGAGACGGCACCGGGTGCAGGCGTCGCGGATGCTGCGGACGCAGCGCCCGATTACCTCCGGGAACCGGATCCGGACGCCTCCGGGGGGTCCTCCGCCCAGGATCCCTCCGGGCCGGAGGACCCCCGACGGCGTGAGGCCCGTCTGCGCCGGCGTCGTCGGCTTCTCAAGATCGGTGCAGTGCCGGCCGCGCTGGTCACCATCGTCTCCCTGTGGCTCGGGGCGATCTTCCTCATCTCGCTGGCGGGCAACCGTGCGGTGGCCGCCGGCCACTACGACACCGCCCTGTCCCGCTACCGCCTGGTGGCCCGGATCAACCCCTGGATGGAGCAGTGGCGCGTCTACTTCAACCTGGGGACCGGCCAGCTCGCCGCGGACGATCCGACCTCAGCGATCACCAACCTCAACCACGCCCTCGCCAAGGCGCCGACCGCGAAGGTCGACTCCCAGACTGGGGCGAAGCAGACCGATTCCCCGGAGTGCATGGTTCGAACCAACCTGTACATCGCGCACGTCACTCTGGTCTCCAAGGCTCAGGAGCGCGGCGACTCCGCGGCGGTGACCGAGCACACCGAGGCCGCCGAGAAGGCTGCCGACGTCTGCGAGATGCCTCCTCCTCCTGAGGACAGCCCCTCGCAGAGCCCGGACCCGTCGGGGGGCTCCAGCAGTACCCCCAGCTCGACGCCGAGCTCCGACCCGTCGGCGACACCGAGTTCGGAGGCGTCGTCGTCGGCCTCGAGCTCCCCGGGCGAGAGCGCCTCCAGCACCCCGAGCACTCAGCCGACCCCGACCCCGGTCGATGACCGGCCACAGCGCCTGCGCGATCGTAACAACGGCAGCGCGGGGACCACCTCGAAGCCCGAAGACGGCGGCGGTGGCGGGGGAAAGCCCTGGTGAGCGGCTTCGACGCGCGCCTCTCCCGGCTCGTCGTGGCGGCCGCGGTCCTGGACCGCCTGGAGACCCCGACGGCGCTGTTGTGCGCCGCACGCTCCTACCCGCCCGAGTACGCCGGGCAGTTCGAGCTGCCCGGCGGGAAGGTTGAGCTCGAGGAGCGACCCAGGCAGGCCCTGGTTCGTGAGCTCGACGAGGAGATCGGTCTGAGGGTGCGCCTGGGGCCCGAGCTCGTCCCGCCGAGCGACCTGGCGGACCCGGCCCCGCTGGGAGGCCCTCCCGGCGACGACGCTCCGGCCTGGCCGGTCATGCGTGGTTTCAGGATGCGGGTGTGGTTGGCCGAGCCCGCCCTGGCCGGGGACCGGGGACGGGTGGGCACTGATCATCAGAGGCTGGAGTGGGTGAGCCTGGATCCGCCCGATCGGTTGCGCCGATTGCCCTGGTTGTCCGCGGACCTGCCGATTATCGATGAGCTCATGGCGATGCTGGGACGCTGAGGTGCGAGGCCGCCCCCGCGCCCCGCCCGGGCGTCGTCGGTATGTCGGTTTCATGACACTTCTATCATCGGCGTCATCTTGCGGGCTAGGGTGACCTCATGCCTAAGATCCTGGGTTCCTCACTGGCCGAGCACCGAGAGCGCACGCGCACAGCCCTGTTCCAGGCGCTCTGCGAGCTCATGAGTCAGCGCAGCTTCGACAAGATCACTCTGTCCGACGTCGCCAACCACGCGGGTGTGGGACGCACGGCCGTCTACAACCACTTCGCGGACAAGGAGGACCTCCTCCTGGCCTTCATGGAGTATGAGGCCGGCCGCTACGCCGAGGAACTGTCCCGAGCGCTGGCCGGGATGGAGGACCCGATCGACCGCCTGCGCGTCTACGTGCGCCAGCAGGCCCTCATCACCCGTCACTTCCACTTCCCGACGTCGGGGCAGCTGGCCGACTCCGTCTCCCAAGGGACGGTCGGTCGCCTGCGGGCACATGGCGCTCTCCTGACCCAGATGCTCTCCTCGATCCTCGCCGACGCCATGGACCAGGGCCTCATTCCCGCCCAGGAGCCCGAGCAGGTCATTCCCCTCATCCACGCCACCGTCATGGGGGGACGCCCGACGCCCACAGATCCGGAGCGTCGCCTGGCCTACCTGGAGAGTCTGGACACCTTCGTACTGCGGGCGGTGGGGGCCCGCCGGCCGGAGCATGCCGTGCCGACCATCCCGCATCCCCATGGCGCCGAGCCGCTGGAGGGCGCCGATCACCCTGGTTCGCTTCGTCACAGCGCCGTTGGCTGACAGCGTGCGTCGGGGGCTGCCGCGGGCACAGGTGGGCCTGGCAGACTTCCGCCCGTGAACCTGAGCTGGACTGAGACCTGGAACGACCTGCTGGCCCGAGCCTCGAACGTCGTCGGCCTGGACCCCGGCGTGTTGTGGCCGGCACTGGCGATCCTCATCGTCGTCCTGATCTGGGCGCCCGCTCGGCGCTGGGGTCGCACCCTGGTGACGATCGTCCATGAGGCCGGGCACGCCGCCGTCGGTCTCATGGTGGGGCGGCGCTTCCTCGGCTTCGTCGTGAGCCGGGACCTGTCCGGGCACGCTGTCACCGCCGGCAAGCCGACCGGCCCTGGCCGGGTGGCCACCTCCTGGGCCGGCTACCCGGCCCCCGCGGTTCTGGGTGCTGCCGTCGTGCTCCTGGCGCTTCACGGCTGGGCCAGCGCGGTACTGCTGCTGGGGCTGGTCATCCTGGCGATCCTGCTGGTCATGTCCCGCTCGGTGCGTACGGTTCTTCTTGTGCTGCTGGTGGCGGCCCTGACCGGGGCGCTGTGGTGGTGGGGCGGGACATGGCGCGCCGGCGTCGCCGCCGGGGTCGGACTGGCCCTCATCGTTGGCGCCTGGGACTCCCTGCGCGATGTCGCGTCCTCACGTGAGCCGGAGCAGGACCACCGCACCCTGGCCCGGCTCACCGGCGTTCCCGCCGGAGTGTGGTTGGCAACCTGGTTCCTGGTGGATGTACTGGCCACCGGCGTCGTCGTGCTGGCTGTGCGCGACCTCCTGTGAGGTGCGTCCCGGCGACGGGTGAGGGCGTCTGCTGCGCCGGTACGAGGGGCGGGGTGATCCGCCAATATGGCCTACTCTTCGTCCTGGCGATGCCGAGCCCCAGCGGGCCCGCCCGCCGTCCCCACCCGACGTCGATCGCTGCGCGATCCTGTGCGGAGCCAACGACCAGGGCACACCCTGCTCCCGGGCACTCCGGGATTCCCTCAAGGAGAACACATGATGCTGACTCGCCGGACGTTCGGCCTGACGGCCCTGGGACTGGCCGTCTCGGCCACACTCGCCGCCTGCTCCTCGAACTACCAGGAGGGCACCGAGGCGGGCAAGATGGCGCTCATCGTCTCCGACGCAGGCGAGGCCGCCGCGGAGGAGCTGACTGAAGCGGTGAAGGCCTTCACCAAGGAGACCAAGGTGGAGGTGGACGTCAAGGTCGTCTCCGACATCTCCCAGGAGCTGGCCCGCGGGATCACGGACAACCCGAGTGTTGATGTCGTCGTCCTCAACCCCGCGCAGCTGTCCAGCTACGCAGACTCCCTGCACGCCTGGGACAAGACCTCGGCCGCTGTGAAGGATGCCCAGCCCGCCCTGCTGACGAGCGCCACCAGGCGGGAGCGGATCAGTGCGGCGCCGCGAGACGTCTCCACACTCGCCCTGTACATCAACACCTCGCTGTGGCAGGCGGCGGGCCTGAGCGAGTCGGACCACCCGACCTCTTGGGAGCAGCTCGACCAGGTGGCCGCGGCGCTCACGACCGGTGGCGTCGTCGGACTGTCCCTGGACGCCTCCTATACCCGCGCCGGCGCCTTCATGATCCAGGGCGGAGGAGGACTGACCAGTGCCGACGGCACGCAGGCGACCGCCTCCTCCGAAGGGTCGGTTGCGGGACTGACCGAGGTCAAGAATCTCCTGTCATCCGGCTCGGCCGCTTGGGGCGGTGACCTGCCCGCCGGGTCGGCGGCGGACGCCTTCGGCGAGGGGCAGGCCGCCATGGTGGTGGAGACTCCGTCCCTGATGAAGACCCTGGCGGATGTCTATCCGGGTATCTCCTACACCGTGGTGGAGCTGCCGGCCGGCAGTGGCGGCAAGGGGACGTTGCAGTTCCCCACCTTCTACGGTGTGGTCGAGGCCTCCAAGTACAAGGACGACGCCGTCCGGCTCGTTGAGTACCTCACTGGAGCCGAGCGGCAGGTGACTCTGGCCACCGCGGCGGGCACCGTCCCAGCCAGTCGGTCCGCCGGCGAGACTTGGAAGGGCCAGCACGCCGACCAGGCCGCCTTCCTGACCGGCGTCGAGTACTCTCAGGCCGTACCCTCCGCCGCCGGGGTCTCCGACATCATCGCCAACCTCGACAACGAGCTGCCGGGACTGGCGGCCGGCGATCCCGCCGGTATCCTGGCCGGCACCCAGGTGAACCTGCAGGCCATCCTGTCCTGATGTCGCGGGGAGGCGCCGGCTGACGACGTCGGGGCCTCCCCGAAGAACAAGAACCCCGCTCGCCGACGCCGCGGTCGTGCCTGAGGGCTCGTGTGCGAGGGATAAAGGGACAACCCGCAGGCGCTGCACCCTACTCTCGTCACAGGCCCTGGCGCGCCCGGAAGCCCTCCCCGGCCCTCTCTTGTCCGGTCGTGATGTCGGCTTCGTGATGGACTGGGAAGTTCACTGATCGGGCAATGAAGCAGTACTCGGCGGCTCGGTCGTGCAATGCGGCTGCACGCTCAGGATCACTGCCGGGAGCAATGGTCACCGTGGGGCGAAGGGTTGCTGAAGTGAATTCCCCGGTTCCACCTGGGTGCTCGACCATGATGCCGGTAGGGGTGTCCGAGTAGGCAGTGACGGTGACGCCCGCATCTGCTGCGAGGTGCAGGTACCACAGCATGTGGCACTGCGAGAGCGAGGCGAGCAGGAGCTGTTCCGGGTTCCATCTGTGAGCGTCCCCTCGGAACGCAGGATCTGCCGATCCGTGGATCACCGGCGGGCCGGTGGCGGTTCCCCGGACATCATGGTCGCGCGAGTAGGCGCGGTAGCCGGACGTGCCCGTACCCAGGTTGCCTGTCCACTCCACGCACACGGAGTATTCATGATCTGACATGCAAAAAGTGTAGAGATGAGTCGCCTGGCCGTCCAAGGGGCCGGGGAAGTCGGTGGATGGAGGTGCCCGAACCGGTTTGATCGGGGTTGCGTGTCGCTTGGACGGGGCGCGGGTCCCCTGTTGTGACGAGGGCGCTGGCCGGATGCCGTAGCCCGGTGGCGACATGGCGGCATGTCGCCACCTCGAAAAAGCCCCGGGACGGCAAAAAGTTACCCGGACACCTCCCGGCCAGACGGGGAGTCCTTCATATCCGGAGTGACCTGCGAATGGAGCGGGTGACGGGAATCGAACCCGCGCTGTCAGCTTGGGAAGCTGAAGTTCTACCATTGAACTACACCCGCGTGGCACCAGTGGACATGCATCCCAGGTGCGTGCCGAAGTCTAACCCAGACTCCGGTCATCTGCGCAAATCGAGGAGGGGGCCCGGTCCTATGCCGAGCCGTGCACTGACGATGCCACTCGGTCGGTGTGTGACGTTCGCCCAGTGAGGCCTGAGTGTGGGCGGTATCGTCGCGGGTTCTGTTGTACCGATCTAGACTCGCCGGCATTCCTGGAAGTCCAGACGCATATGGTGGACACATGACTCATCCGACCAGTCCCAACGATCCCGTGGGCCCTCAGGCGGCTTCCCCAGAGGTGTCGCCCGGCTCACCGCCGCAAGAAGGCCTCGGCGCCGAGTACCCGCAGAGCGCGGCGTGGTCCGACGACGCCGCGCAGCCGGGGTACGGCTCTCAGGGGAGCTTCGGGGCGCCCGATCCTGGTTTCCAGCCCGGTTTCGATCCGCAGGCCGGTTACGGCGCCCAGCCGGGCTACGGGGCGGCGCCCGAGTACGGGCAGCAGGCCGCCTACGGCCCCTACCCCGCTTACGGTCCGCCCGCCTACCAGGGCAAGTCCAAGGTCGCCGCCGGTGTGCTGGCGCTGCTCACCGGAACCTTCGGGATCCACAACTTCTACCTCGGCCACACCAACAAGGCGCTCATTCAGCTCCTGTGCTCGCTGCTGAGCTGCGGGATCCTGGCCATTCCGATCGGGATATGGTCCTTCGTCGAAGGGATCCTCATCCTGACGGCCCGCCCGGGTGAGCCGCCGTGGGGCGTCGATGCCGATGGCGTGCCACTGACCGGCTGACTGGCCGACAGCCCTGCCCGAGGTCGCCGGCTTCATCCCGGGAACGGCCGGGGTGCGCACGTGTGATGTCTCCGGCGTCGTCGGGCCCTCGGGTGCCTGCTCCCGCGGGGACCTGGCACAATCGGGCCCGTGCTGCTCTCAGACCGCGATATCCGCACCGAGCTCGACGCGGGCCGGGTCGTCCTGGACCCCTACGACCCTGAGATGATCCAGCCGGCCTCCATCGACGTGCGCCTGGACCGCTGGTTCCGTCTCTTCGACAACCACCGCTACCCGGTCATCGACCCGGCCGCCGACCAGGAGGGGCTGACCCATCTGGTCGACGTCGGGGCCGACGAACCCTTCGTCCTGCACCCCGGTGAGTTCGTCCTGGGCGCCACCTACGAGCGCATCACCCTGCCCGACGACATCGCCGCCCGTCTGGAGGGCAAGTCGAGCCTGGGGCGTCTGGGCCTGCTGACCCACTCCACCGCGGGCTTCATCGACCCCGGCTTCACCGGGCACGTCACCCTGGAGCTGTCCAACACGGCCACCATGCCCATCAAGCTCTGGCCGGGGATGAAGGTGGGGCAGCTGTGCTTCTTCCGCCTGTCCAGCCCCGCCCAGGCCCCCTACGGCTCGGGCGCCACCGGCTCGCGCTACCAGGGGCAGCGCGGACCGACGGCCTCGCGCTCCCACCAGTCCTTCCACCGCACCCGTATCCCCGACGCCCCGGCGGTCCCCGCCTACGGCGCCGGTCCCGTCTCCCAGGAGAAGCACGTATGAGCGACTCGACCGACTTCGCCGTCTCCCTGCCCACCGACACCGGCACCTTCACGGCCTCCTCGATGCTGCCGGTCGGGCTGCTGGACACCAACCACGTCCTGCTCCTGGCCGACGACGTCGCCCCCGACGAGGTTGAGGCCCTGGCCCTGTCCCAAGATATCCAGTCCGGCTGGGTGGGGGTCTCCAGCCTCCAGCTCTTCCCCGGGGTCTCCCTGCTGGGGCCCTGGAAGGTCGACGCCGAGATGCGCCGCCTCCTGGGTGCGCCGGAGTGGACCACGCAGCTGATGATCCTGGACTGTCCCCGCATTCGAGCCGGTGCCCTGCCGGCCGAGCTCGCCGGCCTGGATCCGCTCTCCGACGCCTTCCCCAAGGCTCAGCCCACGGGAGCCGAGCTGGTGGCCCTCACCCGCCTGCGCGCCATCGCCCGGCGTCTGGCCGGCGCTCTGCGCCTCATCCCCGGCGGGGACAAGGAGGACCCGGTCCTGGTCGAGCCCAGCCCCGAGGTCTCCGCCTCCCTGACGGTCTACGCCCCGGTGTGGCTCGGTCCGGAGGACCTGGTGGCCGTCCTGCGGCCCGTGGCCCCTGAGGCGACCGCGGCGCTGGAGGCCGTTCAGCCCCGGGGCGCCGTCGGACTGGATGCCATCGACCCCGAGCAGCTGGAGAGCCTCGTGGAGCGCATCGGTCCGGAGGTCTTCGAGAAGGCCTGGCGCGGCTCGGAGAAGATTCGCCAGGACACGATGCGTCAGGAGATCGTCGCCGCCGCCACCGGCAACGTCATCGAGGAGCTGCGCGACGGCTACGCGGTCGTGACACCGGTCGATCCCGAGCACGAGGGCTGGGGACGCATCGAGGTACGCGCCGGCGCCACCGACGGGCTGCCGCTGGCCGTGCGCGGCGAGCCGTGGGCGCGCGGGGCGGTCCTGTCCTACGACCTGCGCTGGATCCCCCAGGACCAGGCCGATGCCTATGCCGAGGTGGTCTCCCGCTCCCGGCGCCGTGAACGTCAGACCGCGCGCGACCTGGTCGAGCAGCTCGCCACTGTCCTGGTCCCGGCCGTCTCCGGGGTGGCCGTGGATGATGACGGCTTCCTCGTCTCCCTGGGCGAGGACGCCGAGGAGGTCTGAGGGGCACCGGCCGCAAACGGCCTGCCGGATGGCGCCGACAGGTGACAAGGCGGCTCCGGCGTGCCCAGATCTGCAGCAAAGGGGGCGGCGCGCCTTGAGAGCCGTCACACGATCCGCAGAATCTCAAGGTTCTTTCTCCAAAGTTCAAGGCTGAGAACCGGCCTTTGCCGCAGATATGGACATCTACGCCGCTGTCGACATCCGAGCCGCACTCAGCAGGAAGGGGCTGGGCTCGCACAAGACCGGTGGCCCAGTCATCACTCGCAGTCAGGGCGCCTATTGACTTACCCCTCAGGACGCGGGCTCGGTCCGCGCCCGTTCGGCTCCGGGCGTGGTGCGGGCCGCCAGACGCTCGGCGCCGCTCTGCGCTCGCCGGACGTCCCAGTGCCAGCCGGTGAAGCGGTGGGCATCGAGCAGCGCTCGGGCCCAGGCCACCGGCTCCTCGCCGCGCTGCGCCCCCACCTCCAGATAGTGGCGCAGCAGGCCGGCAGCGGCCATGGCGTCGTCGAGTGCGTTGTGATGGCGGCCTATCTCCACCCCGGCCACCTCGCAGCACGTGGTCAGCCGACGCGATGGCGTCGTCATGAAATGGCGCGCCCACTCCATCGTGCACACCCGCGGCACCCGGGCGCCGCGGTCCAGCAGTCCCCGGAACCCCAGCGCCTGGGTGAGGAAGCCGACGTCGAAGCGGGCGTTGTGGGCGACCACTGCCCGTCCGGCCAGGTCGGCCACGAGCAGGTCGGCGACGTCGTCGAGCCGGGGCGCTCCGATGAGCTCCTCGGCGACGAGGCCGTGAATGCGGGTGGGGCCGACGTCCACGCCCGCGCCGGGATCGATGAGTGTGGACCAGCTGCGCTCGACCCGCCCGGCGGCGTCGGTGAGCACGAGCGCGACCTCCAGGATCGAGTCCGTCGTGGGGGACAGGCCCGTGGTCTCCAGGTCGACGACGGCGTAGCCGACACCAGCGGCCTCAGCCAGTTCAGTGGCCGTGGGGGCGGGGGCCGCCTGGCCGGGAGGCATGGGGCGGCGGGGACGCAGTGGGCCACGGTCGGCGGGCGGGCGGTGGTAGAAGGGCATCACCCTGATCCTCTCTCGAGCGGAGACGATTCGCAGGGTCATGGTGCGCCATGTTCCATGTTCCATCGGGTCGGGCGGGCGCGCGCTCGCGGCCGTGCCCTACGGCGCGTGGACGGCATCGGGGCCTCAGTCCTCGAGGCGTAAGGTACGAACGCGAGGGAGCACGACCTCCCGAGCGGCGACACGATCCTGGCCAGGAGGAGCGATGATCACACCGGACACCTCTCAGACGGATTCCGCCACCCTGCCTGCCCTGGCCGACTTCCCCTTCCCGACCGCGCTCGTGGTCACCGATGTGCTCGCGACCGACGGCGGCGTGCTTTACGAGGCCGGCGACGTTGACGAGGTCTTCCCCTTCGCCTCGGTCACTAAGCCGATCGTCGCCTGGTCCGCGTTGGTCGCCGTCGACCGAGGGCTGTTGGACCTGGCTGCTCCCGCGGGCGCGCCCGCTCCCGACGGGGCGACCATTGGCCACCTGCTGTCCCACTCCTCAGGTATAGCGACCGACTCCGACGAGCACCTGGCCGCCCCGGGCGCACGCCGCATCTACTCCAACCGCGGTATTGAGATCCTGGGGGATCGGCTCGAAGAGGCTACCGGCACACCCCTGGAGACCTGGGTGGAGACCACGGTGCTCGAGCCTCTGGGGATGGCCAGTGTCCTCATTCCCGGCTCACCCGCCCACTCCGGGGAGGGCAGCGCCCGCGACCTATCGTTGTTCGCCCGCGAGCTGGCTGTCCCAAGGCTCGTCTCGCCGGCGCTGGCGGAGCGGGCCTGTGCGCCGGTCCTGCCCAGTCTCGACGGCGTCCTGCCCGGTTACGGGCGCCAGAGCCCCAACCCCTTCGGCCTGGGGGTGGAGGTGCGTGGAGCCAAGTCCCCGCACTGGACCGGTACGGGCAACAGCCCGCAGACCTTCGGACACTTCGGCCAGGCCGGCTCCTTCATATGGGTGGATCCGGTCGCCGGGCGCCAAGCCGTCTTCCTGGGAGCCGCGTCCTTCGGGACAGTGCACCGCAGAGCGTGGCCCGCGCTGGGCGACCAGATCCTGGCCTTGTAGGGATACAGGGGGATCGGTCGGGCAGCCCGCTAGGGCTTGTCGGGAAAGTCTGTCGGTTCCAGGGGACCGGGGTTCATGGATGCACCCGGAGACTGTGCACCGTACCCACGACGTCCGCAGTCGAGCTCTAAGGCGTGTCCGCGACGACCGCGTGTTCGGTCGTAGGCCTGGAGCCTCTCTACTTTTGCAACGAGACCTAGTTCTGCTTGATGGGGAGGGTGGCATTCTCAAGGTCGCGGACCGAGGCGGTCAGCCTGTCGGTGCTCACCTGTACCTCCGCTCGGCAGACGATCCGGTGGTCTCTGGGCTCCCGGGTCACCCGAATGCTGCGGTCGACCGGCCGTCTGGAGAACTCCTCGTACTTCTTGCCGCAGTCGACCTCCTCCGCTGCGTCGTAGAACTCCTCCGAGGCGTGGTCGGCGTCGCAGGAGGTCGCCTGCCCCTGACGGTTGAAGCATCGACGGAACTCGCCGCCGTCCTTGTAGCCGTTGTGGTCGTTGTCGGATGTCCAGATGTCCTTGAGCGACACGTGCGGCATTCCCGACGGCCTCTCGACGACGCACCGGTCCTCCGTGTTCTCAAGGGGTTTGACGTCGATGTTTGAGGCGAGGAGGTCAATGCCGGGCATGCCGCCCATGTGGAGGATGAGCGCACTCGTATCGCAGGAGAATCCGTCCGGTTTGGCGAACACCTCCCGCGAGTGCGGAGAGTCGCACGGTGTTGGGGTGTCGCCGTCGTAGCAGCCACTCGACAGCGGCGCTTCGGTAGTAGACGATGTCTGCTGCTGAGCGTGTCTACTGTCGGTGGATGCTCGGCTTTCTGATCGATTGGAGGCGGCTGGAACTAGTGACGGTGCGGTATCTTCGTGCGAGAGGGTTCTGGAGTCGAGGATAGCTCCGGGGAGACCGAGAACTGTAGAAATAATAACGCCTGCGATGGTAATAATGAGAGTGGCCAGCGCGATGGCGGTAGGGTTAAGTAATTTTCTCTTCAGTTGACATGATGTTCTATTAATTTTGGTGTTGTCGTGGACATACGAGGTATTCTCCTCTTTAAGGTTGGTTTTCCCGGCATCATCTGGCCCTGACTTCATTGCAGTTATCTTCTTGGGTGTCGGTGATTACTCCAGTCTCATGTCGAACATGACCCCTGTGATGGATCCGACCCCATATTTGGTCTTGCCTTCAGGTGTCAGAGGAAGGAGCTCGATTTTGAAGGCATTGACGTTCGAGACATCAACCTCGATTGGTTTCACTTCGTTGAAAGGGATGTCGATGAGCTGGTCGTTCTTGCCGTCTTTGTAGGTTCCCACTCGCAGGATGAGGTCCGAGGACTTTGAAGTATTCGCCTGTCCGGCTTTAAGGGTGAGTTTGTGGAACCGATTCTCCAGGCGGAGCTCGGCCTGTACGCCCTGGCTTCCCTCCAGCTCCGCTCCGATCCCTTTTGCGTTGCTCGTGGTGGCCACATTGAAGAGGTCTTGCCGGAGCTCTCTCGGCGGTTCGAAGAAGTCTTCAAGTGTCAGGTCTCGCCCCTGGGTGTTCACTGGCGCTCCGGTTGCGGAAGTGTGCCCGGAGGACGGTTCGCCAATGGCGTTGTGTGCAGGTGGTGCCGATGGGGCGCCTACCGTGGTGCCGGCTGTTGCTGAGGGAGAGCTGGTCGGTGTCGGAGTCTCGGTGGGACTCGGAGGGGGAGTGGAGTTCTTGGTCGGCGGGGCTGTTGTCGGCTGCGTGCTGGACTCGGGGGTGGAATGCCGTCCCGAGCACGCCGTCAACGTCAGTGCGACAAAGGAGGAGAGGGTGAGGGCTGTACGCCGACTGACCGGCTCGGTCTTATATTTCATGCGGACATAATATGGCTGATGTGTCCAGGTTCTGAGGGGTGTGAAGTTTAATTTCTACACAAATATCCCCATATTATTCTGAATGAATCGTTGGTTGTGCTCCACTGTACTGAGTGACAGACGACCCACGCGATGTGCGGGTCGTGCGCCGGCTCCGTGCTCAGTCACTCTGGTCGCGGCCTGCGGCCTCAGTCGACCTCGACGATGACGGGGACGTGGTCGGAGGCGCCCTTGCCCTTGCGCTCGTCGCGGTCGATGGCGGCGCCGGTGACGCGGCTTGCCAGGGCCGGGGAGGCGTAGACGAAGTCGATGCGCATGCCCTCGTTCCTCGGGAAGCGCAGCTTCTGGTAGTCCCAGTAGGTGTAGTTGGTGGCCCGTTCGCGCGTGACCTCATGCATGCCCACCTCGGCGAAGGCCCCGAAGGCCTCCCGCTCCGGTGATGAGACGTGGGTGGCGTCCTCGAAGACGCTCATGTCCCACACGTCCTCGTCCCTCGGTGCCACGTTCCAGTCACCCACCAGCGCCAGCGGCAGGTCGGGCTCGGCCTCCAGCCAGCCGGCGACGTCGTCGCGCAGTGCCCGCAGCCAGTCGAGCTTGTACGTGTAGTGCGGATGAGTGAGGTCGCGGCCGTTGGGCACGTACAGGCTCCACAGGCGCACCGGCCCTGATCCTGAGTCGGCTCCCACCGTCGCCCCGAGCGCCCGGGCCTCGACGACCGGCTCGGCCTCGGGCTTGGCCGCCCATCCGGGCTGGCCCGGGAAGGAGGTGTCGACGTCATCGAGTCCCACGCGTGAGGCGATCGCCACCCCGTTCCACTGGTTGAGGCCGTGGATGGCCAGCTCGTAGCCGGCGGCCTCGAAGGGCTCGACCGGGAACTGGTCGGGGCGGCACTTGATCTCCTGCATCGCCAGGGCGTCGATGTCCTCACGCTCCAGGAAGGCCAGGACGCGGTCGACGCGGGTGCGGATGGAGTTGACGTTCCAGGTGGCCAGACGCATGGCAGCAGCGTATCCGGTGCCCGATTCCCATCAAGGACTCAACAAGTGCTCGTAGTCTGCCGTCATGGGAACAGCACTCGTCACCGGGGCCACGAGCGGCCTCGGACTGGAATTCGCCTGGCAGCTCGCCCAGGCCCGTCACAACCTCGTCCTCGTTGCGCGCACCCCCGAGCGCCTGCGGGAGGTGGCCGAGGAGATGCGGCAGTTCGCCGGCGTCCAGGTGGAGATCCTGCGGGCCGACCTGTCCCAGCGCGATGAGCTCGAGCTCGTCTCCGAGCGTCTGCGAGATCCGGGCAGGCCCGTGGGGCTCCTGGTCAACAACGCCGGCTTCGGGCTGGGGCAGCCCTTCATCGGGGGAGACCTGGCCCGTGAGGAGCAGGCCCTCGACGTCATGGTCCGGGCGGTCATGGTGGCCTCCCACGCGGCGGCCGGTGCCATGGTGCGGCGCGGACGCGGCGCCATCCTCAACGTCTCCTCCGTTGCTGCGCACACTGCCGTGGGTACCTATGCGGCCCACAAGGCCTGGGTGCTGCGGTTCACCGAGGGGCTGGCCGTCGAGCTCGCCGGCACCGGCGTCACTGCCACGGCACTGTGCCCGGGGCTCGTCCACACCGGCTTCCACGCTGCGGCCGGCATCGATGAGACCCAGTGGAAGGGGCCGGTGTGGCTGGATGCCGAGCGAGTCGCTGTCGAAGGACTGGCGGCGGTGCGCCGCGGCCAGGTCATCTGCACCCCGAGCCTGCGCTACCGCAGCGCCAACGCCGTGCTGCGGTTGGCTCCCCGCTGGCTCGTGCGTCGAATGGCCGAGGACCCCGAGCGCTCTCGCCGTCAGCCAGAGTAAGGGCGGTGACTCACCAGAGAATCGCCCAGGGCTGAGGGCCCCTGCTGGTCAGGAGGGCTGCAACCTGGAACGATCGCATCATGGCTTCCATTACCTTCCACGGAGACCCCGTCAATACCGTCGGCGAGCTGCCCGCCGTGGGCTCGACCGCGCCCGCCTTCGAGCTCGTGGGCGCTGACCTCGCCCCGGTGACCAGCCAGTCCCTGGCCGGCCGGCGCGTGGTCCTCAACATCTTCCCCTCGGTGGACACCGGGGTGTGCGCCGCCTCAGTGCGCCAGTTCAACAAGCTCGCCTCCGAGCTGGACAACACGACCGTGGTCTGCGTCTCCGCCGACCTTCCCTTCGCCGGCGCCCGCTTCTGCGGTGCCGAGGGTCTTACCAACGTGGTGACCGGCTCGACCTTCCGCTCCGCCTTCGGCACCGACTACGGCGTCACCCTGACCGGCGGCCCGCTGGCCGGCCTGCTGTCGCGCGCCGTCGTCGTCCTCGACGAGTCCGGCACGGTCGTCTACACGGAGCAGGTCCCCGAGATCGGCCAGGAGCCCGACTACGACGCCGCCGTGGCCGCCCTGTCCTGACCCTCCTCTACTGCTGAGAGTCGCCCAGAGCCCGCCCCTTTCGCATCACGCGGAAGAGGGCGGGCTCCCGCATCGGCGGGTGTCCACCCGGTGCGTCGGTCCGCGAGCCCACTACCATCGGAGTTGTGAGCACCAACGATTCCCACATCGCCCGTCTGGCCGAGCTCGTCAACGAGCTGTCCGTCGTCCGCGGCAAGGTCACCCTCGCCTCCGGCCTCGAGTCCGACTTCTACGTGGACATGCGCCGCGCCACCCTCCACCACGAGGCCGCCCCCCTCATCGGCCACGTCATGCTCGACATGCTGGAGGAGGCGGGCCTGGGCACCGACGAGATCGACGCCGTCGGCGGCCTGACCATGGGGGCCGACCCCGTGGCCGCCGCCATGCTGCACGCCGCCGCCTCGCGCGGCCTGGACCTGGACGCCTTCGTCGTGCGCAAGGCCGCCAAGGACCACGGTATGCGTCGGCGCATCGAGGGGCCCGACGTCGCCGGCCGCTCCGTGGTGGTCCTGGAGGACACCTCCACCACTGGCGGTTCTCCGCTGGAGGCTGTCGAGGCCCTGCGCGAGGCGGGTGCCGACGTGCGCGCCGTCGCCGTCATCGTCGACCGGGCCACCGGCGCGCGCGAGCGCATCGAGGCCGCCGGCCTGCCCTACTACGCGGCGCTCGGCCTGACCGACCTCGGCCTGGAGTGAGTCCCCGACGGCGTTCGCCGGTATCCGCTCGCCGGGGCAAGGAGACTGATCGCATGGATCAGCCCGTCGACCTGCCCGAGGGGGAGCACCTGCCCGAGGCGTCCACTCGGGCTCGGGGGTCGTCCCCCGAGCTCTCGGCGTCCCCCGTGGTTTCCGCGCTGAGCCCGGAGGAGGACCGGCCCGCCGATGCCCGACAGGTCGGAGTCGGTCCCTGGCCCGGCGGCCCCGAGGCCTGGCCCACCGACACCCGCTACGACCGTGAACTGTTGGCGCGCGGTGACCGGCGCAACGTCGTCGACCGCTACCGCTACTGGACCGTCGCGGCGATCCGCGCCGACCTGGCCGCCCGCTCCCACCGGCTGCACATCGCCATCGAGAACGTCAGCCAGGACCTCAACATCGGCTCCATCGTGCGCAGCGCCAACGCCTTCAACGTCGCCGGTGTCCACATCATCGGCCGACGCCGCTGGAACAAGCGCGGCGCCATGGTCACCAACCGCTACCTGGACGTGCGCCACCACCCCGAGCCCGGCGAGCTGCTCTCCTGGGCGGCCGCCGAGGGCTATGAGGTCGTCGGCATCGACAACGGCCCCGGGGCGCGGCTCCTGGAGGCTGCCGTGCTTCCCGAGCGCTGCCTCATGGTCTTCGGCTCCGAGGGCGAGGGCATCAGCTCCGAGCTGAGCGCCGGCTGCTCCCGCCTGCTGCGCATCGGCCAGTACGGCTCCACCCGCTCCATCAACGTGGCTGCCGCGGCGGCCGTTGCCATGCACACCTGGATCCTCCAGCACGCGGGCCCCGCCCCGGACTGAGCCTCAGTCGCAAGCCTCCTCCGTGGGCGGCCGGGGCTCCGGGGCCGGCTCCGCCCCCGAGCGGCCCGGCGCCGTCCGGGACCATGATCCGGTTCACGTGGGTCCGAATTCGTGGAACAATCGACCTCGCACCACTGACTCATACAGAAATCAGGAGGCACCCAGTGGCCATTGCAACCCCGGAGTCCTACGCCGACATGCTTGACCGCGCGAAGGCCGGCAAGTACGCCATCCCCGCGATCAACGTCACCTCGTCCCAGACTCTGTCCGCCGCCCTCAAGGGCTTCGCCGACGCCGAGTCCGACGGCATCGTCCAGATCTCCAACGGTGGTGCCGCCTACTGGTCCGGGTCCTCGCGCCTCGACCGCGTCAAGGGCTCGATCGCCTTCACCGCCTACGCCCGCGCTGTGGGCGACCTCTACCCCGTCACCATCGGTCTGCACACCGACCACTGCCCCAAGAAGCTCCTGGCCGACTGGATCCACCCGCTCATGGAGATCGAGGCCGAGCAGGTCAAGAACGGTGAGCTGCCGATGTTCAACTCCCACATGTGGGACGGCTCCGCCGAGGCCCTCGACGACAACATCGAGATCGCCGTCGACATGCTCAAGCGCGCCAAGGCCGCCAACGTCGTCCTCGAGATCGAGATCGGCGCCGTGGGCGGCGAGGAGGACGGCATCAAGGGCGAGGAGAACGCCAACCTCTACACCACGGCCGACGACGCCTGGAAGGCCATCGAGGCCCTCGGCCTGGGTGAGAACGGCCGCTACATTACCGCCCTGACCTTCGGCAACGTGCACGGCTCCTACAAGCCCGGCCACGTCAAGCTCCGCCCGGAGATCCTCGGCGAGATTCAGGACGATGTGGCCAAGCGCCTCGGCGACCGCCTGTCCTCCAAGGTCGGCGACAAGAGCTCGCCCTTCGACCTGGTCATGCACGGCGGCTCCGGCTCCACCGACGAGGAGATCGCCACCGCGGTGCGCAACGGCGTCATCAAGATGAACGTCGACACCGACACCCAGTACGCCTACACCCGCCCGGTCGCCGGCTGGATGTACACCAACTACGAGGGCGTCCTCAAGATCGACGGCGAGGTCGGCAACAAGAAGCAGTACGACCCGCGCGCCTGGGGCAAGGCCGCCGAGGAGGGCATGGCCGCCCGCGTCGTCGAGGCCTGCGAGCGTCTCGGCTCCGTCGGTTCGGCCCGCAAGTGAGTCCTCGCCCCGCGGCAGGGGTGAACGGCCGAGCGGCGGCCTGATCGCTGCACGTGGCCCCGGCACCATCACGGTGCCGGGGCCACGTTGCAGACGTGCCACGTGGTGCTCGGGGGAGACGATACTTATAAATCTGACGTACGGTTGCATTCTTGCGGAGAGCAGTGGCATCGGGCCTCGGTGTCGTGAGCCGGCTGGTTAAGAGCGATAATCCAAGGAGAAATGCCGATGAAATGCGGCATTCAAGTTCGAGACCCGGGTCACTGATTGCAAACCTTGCAGTAAAGAACGCTGAAAATGTGCAATGATGGGCCGTCGCCGTTAAGCCGATGGTCCCGCCGTCGGCCGTACGGCAGTCGCACCTCGCGGACGCCTTGTCCGCACCCGTCCCATGCGTCCAAAGGAGGACTCCCAATGCGACTCATCTCCCGCCGCTCCATGCTGGGCGGAACCGCCGCGCTCGCCGTCGCCGCGACCCTGGCGGCATGCTCGAAGGGCTCGTCCGGTTCCGACGGCGATGGGGGCGTCTACTTCCTCAACTTCAAGCCCGAGTCGGAGCAGGCCTTCAAGGACATCGCGGCCGCCTACACCAAGAAGACCGGTGTGAACGTCAAGGTCGTCACCGCCGCTTCCGGCACCTACGAGCAGACCCTGAAGTCCGAG
>ERZ773075.433-NODE-433-length-32533-cov-59.5814_pt1 | contig 32533 bp, 25 predicted proteins | sample MGYA00580614_ERZ773075 | MGnify/ENA primary metagenome ERZ773075 (study PRJEB29015, sample SAMEA2738021) | human oral metagenome | biome: human oral; feature: human-associated habitat; material: dental | place: China | collected 2043 ...
CTCGCCGAGCTCGGCGCCTGGGGCATCACCTTCCACGACAACGACGTCTTCCCCTTCGACGCCACCGACGCCGAGCGCGCCGAGATCGTCGCCAGGCTCAGGGACGCCGCCGATGCTGCGGGCCTGACCATCGAGATGGTCACCACCAACACGTTCACCCACCCGATCTTCAAGGACGGGGGCCTGACCAACAACGACCGCTCCATCCGGCGCTTCGGTCTGCGCAAGATCCTGCGCAACGTGGACCTGGCGGCCGAGCTCGGCGCCACGACCTTCGTCATGTGGGGCGGGCGCGAGGGCGCCGAGTACGACTCCTCCAAGGACCTGAACGCCGCCTTCGACCGCTACAAGGAGGGCCTGGACACCGTCGCCGGATACATCAAGGACAAGGGCTACTCCTTGCGGATCGGGTTGGAGCCCAAGCCCAACGAGCCCCGCGGCGACATCTTCCTGCCCACCGTCGGCCACGCGCTGGCCCTCATCGCCGAGCTCGACAACGGCGACGTCGTGGGGCTCAACCCCGAGGTCGGCCACGAGCAGATGGCCAACCTCAACTACACCCACGCCCTGGCCCAGGCGCTGAACGCCGGCAAGCTCTTCCACATCGACCTCAACGGTCAGAAGGGCCTGAAGTACGATCAGGACCTCGTCTTCGGCCACGGAGACCTGCTCTCCGCCTTCTTCACCGTGGACCTGCTCGTCAACGGCTTCCCGGGCGGCGGCCCGCGCTACGAGGGGCCGATCCATTTCGACTACAAGCCCTCGCGCACCGACGGCATCGACGGCGTGTGGGAGTCGGCGGCCGCGAACATGGAGATGTACCTCCAGCTGGCGGAGAAGGCCAGGGTGTTCCGCGCGGATCCGGAGATCCGGGCGGCCCTCGATCGCTCCGGCATCTACGAGCTCGCCGAGCCGACCCTGGCCGAGGGGGAGTCCCTGGACGACTTCCTGGCCGACCGCTCCGCGTTCGAGGACTTCGACGCCGAGGCGGCGGCCGCCCGCGACTACCACTACGTGGACCTCTACGAGAAGGCCGTCCAGCATCTCATCGGCTGATACGCTCGCCGTTCGGGGCCGCGCCCGTCGGCGCTCATCGGCGTCCATCGGTGCCGCCCCGGACAAGAGCGGTTCTTCCGCGCATCCCCCGCCGCGTGCCCTCCTGCCCGATCGCTCCTCTCAACCCCCCCTTCGATGCGGAAGGAAACTCATGACCCTCGTCGCAGGCGTCGACTCCTCGACGCAGTCGTGCAAGATCGTCATCCGAGATGCCGCCACCGGCGCCCTCGTCCGCGAGGCCAGGGCCCCCCACCCCGACGGCACCGAGGTGCACCCCGACCACTGGTGGCGAGCGCTGGGGGAGGCGGTCGGCGCCGTCGGCGGCCTCGACGACGTCGCCGCTCTGAGCGTCGGCGGGCAGCAGCACGGCATGGTCGTCCTCGACGCCGACGGCGAGGTCATCCGCCCCGCCCTGCTGTGGAACGACACCCGTTCGGCCGACGCGGCCCGCGACCTCATCCGCGAGCTCGGCGACGGCGACGAGGCGGTCGGCCGCAGGACCTGGGCCGACGCCGTCGGCAGCGTCCCGGTCGCCTCGCTGACCGTCACCAAGCTGCGCTGGCTGGCGGACCACGAGCCTGAGCGCGCGCGTCGCGTCGCCGCCATCTGCCTCCCGCATGACTGGCTCACCTGGAGGCTGTCGGGGGCGGGCTCCCTGGAGGACCTCGTCACCGATCGCTCCGACGCGTCGGGCACCGGCTACTTCGACGCCGTCACGAACACCTACCGTCGTGATCTGCTCGCCCTCGCCCTGCGCATCACCGAGGAGGAGGCGGAGCGGATCGTCCTTCCGCGTGTCGCGGGCCCGCACGAGGTCGCCGCCCGCGGCGGCGTCTGCGCCCTCGCCCCGGGCGCCGCCGTCGACCTGACCCACCTGGCTCTCGGTCCCGGTTGCGGCGACAACGCCGGCGCCGCCCTCGGGCTCGGCCTGCGCCCCGGCCGGACGAGCGTGTCCCTGGGCACCTCCGGCGTGGTCGCCTCCGTGTCGGCCACGCCGACCCACGATCCCTCCGGACTGGTGACCGGCTTCGCCGACGCCACCGGCGCCTTCCTGCCGCTGGCCTGCACCCTCAACGGCGCTCGCGTGCTCGACGCCGCCAAGGGAGTCCTCGGCGTCACTTACGACGAGTTCGACGCCCTCGCCCTGTCCGCCGAGCCCGGGGCCGGAGGACTGGTCCACGTGCCCTACCTCGAGGGCGAGCGCACCCCGAACCTGCCCGAGGCCACCGGTGCGCTCACCGGTATGACCCTGGCCTCGCTCACCCCGGCCAATTACGCGCGTGCGTGCGTCGAGGGGCTGCTGTGCCTCATGGGCGCCTGCATCGACGCCGTGCGCGCGCAGGGCGTCGATGTCTCCGCGGTCGCCATCGTGGGCGGCGGCGTGAAGTGGGCCAGCGCCAGGGAGCTGTCCCCGGCGGTTCTCGGCGTGCCCGTGGACGTGCCCTCGGCTGGTGAGTATGTGGCCAACGGCGCCGCCAAGCAGGCCGCCTGGGTCCTGGCCGGGGGAGAGGAGCCCCCCGCTTGGGAGATCGGCCCCGTCGAGCACCTCACGGCCGAGCCCCGACCCGCGGTACGGGCCGCCTATGAGAGGGCGGCCGATGCCGTCGCGGCCGTGACCCGACGGGAGCCCTGAGGGCGGCCCCGTCACGACGTCGTCGCGTCGGCGCTCTCGCCGGCCCCGTTGATCCCTGCTGATCCCCTCCGGTCTCCGAGTCGATGCCGAACCCGGGCCAGCGCGGGACGAGGCGGTCTAGGCTTACTGCGACCCCTGATAGACGTGGGACGCCAGATTCCCGCTCGGAAGGATCTCCGCCTATGCCGACTCGTGCCGACACGACGCAACTGCGCCTGATGGTGAGGATCGCGCGGATGTACTACGAGCTCGGCATGCGCCAGACCACCATCGCCTCCGAGCTCCACGTCTCCCAGTCGCGTGTTTCCCGTCTCCTCAAGCGGGCGGTCGCGGACGGGGTGGTGCGCACCGTGGTCGTCGCGCCCGAGGGCACGTACACCGGCCTGGAGGAGGCGCTCGAGCAGCGCTACGGACTCGACGAGTGCGTCGTCGTCGAATCCGGTAGGAAGGAGGCGGAGATCGAGGCGGCCCTGGCCTCCGCCTGCGCGACCTATCTCGAGACCACGCTGACCGGTGGGGACGTCATCGGCCTGTCGTCGTGGAGCGCCACCTGGTTGGCCGCCGCGCAGCAGCTCTCCGCCTTCCGTGCGCCGGTCGCCCAGAAGGTCGTCCAGCTCTTCGGAGGGGTCGGCAACCCCAGGGTGCAGGTCAAGGCGACCCGCCTCATCGACCTGCTCGCGCGCGCCACGGGGGCGGAGGCGGTCTTCTTCCCCTCACCGGCGGTGCTCGGCTCCGCGTCGGCGGCCGAGCAGCTCGCCGACGACGCCTCGGTGCAGCGCCTCCTGGACCTGCTCCCGACCGTCACGATCTCGCTGGTCGGCATCGGCAGCCTGAAGCCCTCCGCGCTGCTGCGCGAGTCGGGCAACATGACCGCTGCGGCGGACATGGCCGACCTCGGTGCGGCGGGTGCGGTCGGGGACGTGTGCCTGCGCTTCTTCGACACCGCGGGCGAGCCCGTGGCCAGCGACTACGACGCGCGCGTCGTGGGGGCGAGCGCCGAGCAGCTGCGCGCCATCCCCCGTCGTGTGGCGGCCGCGGGCGGCAGGCGCAAGCACGCGGCCATCCGCGGCGCCGTGCTCGGGAAGTGGGTCAACGTCCTGATCACCGACGTCCACACCGCTCGGGCGCTGCTCAGGAAGGAGCCGCGTCCCGCCTCCGGGCCTCGGGGAGCCGGGGCCCGACGTCGATCGGGGGCATGACGACCTGCTCCCGCCTCCGCGTCTCGGGGCCGGGGTGGGGCCTGCGAGGCGATCGCCGCTCCGGCCGGCACGCCTCCGCATCCCGGGGCCGGGGATCCCGTGGGAGGGGAGCCACCGACGGGACGCTCCCGGTGCACGACCATGACGCCCCCAGGGACCTCGCGCGAGGGGGCCACCGATAAATCGGCCCGCCTTCGCTGAGCCGTGCGCGTCACGATCTGGGACGCGTCCCGCGGCGGTGGGTCGCTTCCGGGGCGCGTGAGCCGTGCGTCGGAGGACCCTCGGCTGGAGCCGAGTTCGGCTGTCGCCCAGAGCGTCGCGCGGTCGTACGTGGGCTCGCGCGGTCGTACCTTCCTGTGCCAGGTCGTACCTTGGGGGAGGTCCAAGGTACGACCGCGGGCATCCGGGTACGACCTGGCGAGTTGGGGTACGACCGCGGGCAACCGGGTACGACCGCGAGCGGGCCTCTCGCGCCGTCTCCCTGCAACCCGGGCGCCGCGCCCGTCGCGCCGTCTCGCGATCCCGCACGAAGGCGGAGGTCTCTGTCCGAGTGACACCGGGTTCGCCTGCGATGTACGCGATCCCGCGCGAAGGCGGAGGTCCCGGAGGCGCATCAGGAGGCGGCGAACGCTGGTGCCCCGATCCCGCACGAAGGCGTTGGACCCGGGCGCGCTCCCAACGCCCGACCGCGCGAAGAGGTCGTCGTCGGCTCCTCGTCCGCCCCGTCCTCCGGGCTTCGAGCCTCGTCCGCGGCTGCCGCCTCTTCTGCGAGACCGCTCGGGGCGGGGAGCCGCCGGGGTGCCTCGCCGACCGTTCCCGCTGCCGACGCTTCCGGCTGATGTTCTCCGAATCCTTGACATGGGACGGGCTCTCAAGGATGATGACTGACACAAGATTCGTCATTGAATAGATATGCCAGCCGTGCGGGCTCCGCTCGGCCGCATCACTCGGAATCGCTCAGAGCAAGGAGGCTCTTGCAGTGGCACAGACACCTGCAGCGCGCCGCAGGCGCTCCCGGGGCATCATCGTGAGGGCCGTCGGAGCGGTGGCGATCGTCGCCGTGTGCTTCTTCGGCACGACCTTCATGTCCCCCGAGGACGCCGAGGCCGTGCTCAACGCGGGCAGCACGGATCCGGTGGCCTACGCGGAGGGCGCTTACGACTCGACCATCGCCTATGTCAAGAACAACGCCCTCGATCTGACAGGCCTCGTCACCGACCTCCGGACCGACGAGGAGGGGACCTCCCAGTCCAGGGGCGCCCGCGACGGCGAGGCCGCCTACACCTTCCCCGCCACCGTCACCGGCACCGTTGAGAAGGGCGGATTCGGCCAGGTCAACATGGCCGTTGACGGCATGCCCGGCGGCGTCGTCGTCTCCGTGCAGACCGGTCCGGCACTCACCGGCACCGCACTGCGCGACGTCACCGGCGAGACCACCTTCGACATGTTCGAGAATCAGATCGACTACGCCCAGGTCGGCCTGTCGCTGAACGAGCCGCTCAAGACCGGCGTGCTCGCCGAGAACGACCTGGCGTCCATGGTCGGCAGGAGGGTGACGGTCGTCGGCGCCTTCGCCTACTCCGATCCGTCCCACATCGTCATCACACCGGTGTCGGTCGAGGCCGCGTCATGACCGTGCGCGACAACGCCCCCGTCGTGCTCGCCGGCCGTGACATCACCAAGGCCTTCGGCGCGACCCACGCCCTGCGGGGCGTCGACTTCGAGATCCATGAGGGCGAGGTGATCGCTCTCGTCGGCGAGAACGGCGCCGGCAAGTCCACCCTCATGAAGATCCTCTCCGGTGTTCAGGGCCCCACCTCGGGAACCATCGAGCTGCGCGGCGAGCCCGTCGTCTTCGCCTCCCCCGCCGAGGCCGTCGCCCACGGCGTGGCCATCATCCACCAGGAGCTCAACCTCTGCCCCAACCTGTCCGTCGTCGACAACATCTTCCTGGGCCGGGAGATCACCGGCGCACGGGGCGTGGCCAAGGGGGAGGAGCGGGACATCGCCCGGGCGGTCCTGGAGCGTCTGGAGGAGGCCATCGATCCCGACGCCCTCGTCGGCGACCTGAGGCTGGGGCAGCAGCAGCTCGTCGAGATCGCGCGGGCGCTGGTCGAGGAGGCCCGCGTCCTCATCATGGACGAGCCCACCTCCGCGCTGTCGGCCTCCGAGGTCGAGGTCCTCTTCCGCATCATCCGCGAGCTGGCGGTCGATGGCGTCGCCATCGTCTACATCTCCCATCACATGGACGAGTGCCTCGAGATCGCCGACACCGCCGTCGTCCTGCGGGACGGGCGCATGGTCGCCACCGAGCCGATGAGTCGGGTCGACCTTCCCTGGATCGTCAGGACCATGGCCGGGCGGGACCAGTCGGACCTCTTCCCGCAGATCCTCACCGAGGTCGGCGATCCCGTCCTCCGGGTCGAGCACCTCGTGGTCCCCGACCCCGCCAACCCGGCGCGGATCGCCGTGGACGACGTCTCCCTGACCATCCACGAGGGAGAGGTCGTGGCCATCTACGGACTCATGGGAGCCGGCCGCACCGAGCTCCTCGAGACCCTCGCCGGCCGTCACCGGCCCGCCTCGGGGCGCATCCTCCTGGATGGGCGGGACGTGTCGCACGCCCCCATCGGCGAGCGCATCGCCGAGGGCATGATCCTCGCCCCGGAGGATCGTCAGGCCGACGGCCTGGTCCAGCTCATGAGCGTGGGCCGCAACATGTCGCTGGCGGCGCTGCGGGTGCTCACGCGGGCCGGGCGGGTCAGACGCGATCGGGAGGCCGACGAGGTGGCCAGGGGGATCGAGGAGGTGCGCGTCAAGACCGAGTCGGCGCGGATCGGCATCACCTCGCTGTCCGGTGGGAACCAGCAGAAGGTCGTGATCGCCAAGGCTCTGATGACGGCGCCGCGGATGGTGCTGCTCGACGAGCCCACACGCGGTATCGACATCGGGGCCAAGTCGGACATCTTCTCCACGATGGCGAAGGTCGCGGGCACCCGGGTCGGCATCCTCTTCGCGACCTCCGAGCTCGCCGAGGCCCTGGGGGCCTCCACGCGGCTGATCGTCATGGCCCGCGGACGCATCGTGGCGGACCTCGATCCGCGCACCACCACCCGCGATCGGGTCATGGCCGCCACCGGCGAGCAGGTCGTCACGGCGGGCGACCCGCAGGACCCGCACGACGTCGGGGCCGACGCGGGGGGCATGGACAGCGCGGGCGGCGCGGACAGCGCGGACAGCGCAGGCGGCGCGGACAGCGCAGGCGGCGCGGGCGGCGCAAGCAGCGCAGATGACGCAGCAGACGACGCAGAAGACTCCGGACGACGTAAGGACCCTCACTCATGACCACCACCAGTACCGCCGGATCCGGGCTGCGGATCGGGAACCGGAGCATCGGCGAGTTCCTCATGGCGCAGCGCGCCTTCATCGCCCTGTTCGTTCTTATCATCATCTTCGCGTCCCTGTCCGACTCCTTCATGACCGGTACCAACCTGGTCACCATGACCAAGCACGTGGCCTACAACGCCCTGCTGTCGCTGGGCATGCTGCTGGTCATCCTCACCGGGGGGATCGATCTGTCCATCGGTTCGATCGTGGGACTGTCGGGCGTCGTCGCCGGCGTGATGCTCAAGGGCATGCACCTGTCGCTCTTCAACGTCAACGCCTACCCCTCCGTCCTGGTGGTCGTCGTCGTGGCCCTGCTGCTCGGCACGATCGTGGGGGCGATCAACGGCCTGCTCATCACCCGGTTCCGCGTCGCCCCCTTCATCGCCACCCTCGGCACCATGTACATGGCCCGCGGCGCGGGCCTGCTCATCTCCAAGGGCGCCACCTACCCCGACCTGGCCGGTGAGGAGGCCTTCGGCAACACCGGCTTCTCCTTCCTCGGAGTCGCCCGTCCCCTGGGCCTGCCGACGTCGGTGTGGCTCATGATCATCTTCGCCACCGTCGTGGCCCTCGTCGTCGCCCGCGCCCCCTTCGGCCGCTGGCTGTACGCGGTGGGCGGCAACGAGCGGGCGGCCGAGCTCTCCGGCGTGCCGGTCGGGCATGTGAAGATGCGGGTCTACATGGTCTCCGGCTTCTTCGCCGCCCTGGCCGGGCTCATCATCGCCTCCGAGCTGACCGCCGCCGCCCCCGCGGCGGGCGAGACCTACGAGATGAACGCGATCGCCGCCGTCGTCATCGGAGGCGCCTCACTGGCCGGCGGGCGCGGCGACGTCAAGGGCGCGCTCATCGGTGCCTTCGTCATCGGCTTCCTCAACGACGGGCTCGTGCTGGTGGGGGTCTCCTCCTTCTGGCAGACCTTCCTCAAGGGCCTTGTCATCGTCCTGGCCGTCATGCTCGACCAGGGGCAGCAGCGCCTGGAGCGCTCCCGTGCGGCCGCGCAGGCCGCCCAGAGCGTCAAGCGGGAGGCCGCCCGGGCGAATGCGGGACAGGGACCCGAGGGCGCCTCCGGCCCCGACGGCCCTGATGGCCCCGACGGCCCTGCGTCGGCCGACTCGGGCGCCGAGCCGCTCGTGGAGCCGGGCACCGGGTCGGGCGCCGAGCCGCTCGCGGAGCCGGGCGCAGGACCGGGCACTGAGTCGGAAGCCGAGGCGACGACCGAACCGACGACCGAGTCGGCCGGCGGGCGGGCCCGAGCAGACAGGATCGGAGAAGCATCATGACCACCACCACCGTGCTCTCGCGCCGCAGTGCGCTGCTCACCGGAGCCCTCGGAGCGCTCGCACTGACTGCCCTGACGGGCACCGGAGCCTGCTCCAGGGGCGGGTCCGGCTCCAACTACATCGCGGTCATCACCCCCTCCCATGACAACCCCTTCTTCAAGACGGAGGCCGAGGCCGCCGTCGCCGCGGCGCAGGAGCTGGGGTACACCGCGAGCGCCTTCTCCCACGACGACGACGTCAACAAGCAGTCCGAGCTCATCGATACGGCGATCTCGAAGAACGCCGCGGCCATCATCGTCGACAACGCGGGCGCCGACTCCACCGAGGGCGCGGCCCGCAAGGCGGTCGAGGTCGGCATCCCCGTCTTCCTCATCGACCGCGAGATCAACGCCTCGGGCCTTGCGCAGGCCCAGATCGTCGCCAACAACTCCCAGGGCGCCGCCCTGGTCGCCGAGAAGCTGGCCGATGTGCTCCAGGGCAAGGGCCGCTACTACGAGCTCTTCGGGCGCGAGACCGACACGAACGCGCAGGTCCGCTCGACGGCCTTCCACTCGGTGCTCGATCAGTACCCGGGCCTCGAGCTGGTCGCCACGGAGACGGCCAACTGGGACCAGCAGGTCGGCTACCAGAAGGTCGAGACGCTCCTCCAGCGCGACGCCGAGGTCCAGGCCATCATCTGCGGCAACGACACCATGGCCGTGGGCGCCGTGGCGGCCGTGCAGCAGGCCGGCAAGACGGGAGACATCCTCGTCATCGGCTTCGACGGCTCCCCGGACGCCGTCAAGGCGATCCAGGACGGCTCCATGCTCGCCACCGGCATGCAGCCCGCCGTCCACATCTCCGAGCTCGCCGTCCAGCAGGCCGACGCGTACATCAGGACCGGCGAGACGGGGAAGAAGGAGAAGCAGCTGGTCGACTGCATTCTCATCGACAAGTCCAACGCCGATAAGTACACCCTGTTCGAGCTGGAGGAGTGAGCTCTGTGACCACTCCCTACGTGCTCGCCCTCGACGAGGGCACCACCAACGCCAAGGCCTTCGCCATCGCTCCCGACGGCGCCGTCCTCGCCTCCGGCTCCGCGCCGGTGCCCGTGTCGTATCCGCGATCCGGCTGGGTCGAGCAGGACGCCGACGCCGTCTGGAGCGCTCAGAGCGCCGCCATCGGGGCCTGTCTGGAAGGCGTCGAGGGGGCGCCGGAGGGCATCGCCATCTCCAATCAGCGCGAGTCCGTCGTGTGCTGGGACGCCCGCAGCGGCCGGGCGCTCGGTCCCGTGCTGGGCTGGCAGGACTCGCGCACGGCCGAGTTCTGCGACTGGCTGCGCTCGCCCGAGCGCGAGTTCGTCGTCTCCACGACCACCGGGCTGTCGCTGGACCCCATGTTCTCCGCTCCCAAGATGCGCTACCTGCTCGACCGGGTCGGCGCCGAGGCGTCCTCGGACCCCCGGCGCGTGCGCATCGGCACGATCGACTCCTGGCTCGTGGCCCGCCTGACCGGTCAGAGCTCCTACGTCATCGAGGCGGGCAATGCCTCGCGCACCCTCCTGCTGGACCTGACGACACTCCAGTGGTCGGACGAGATGTGCGCGCTCTTCGGAGTCCCGGTCGGGCGCCTGCCGCGGGTCGTGGCCTCCAACGCCGACTTCGGCGCCACCCGGGGACTGGGACTTCTGCCCGACGGCGTGCCGATCGTCGGGGTCCTCGGCGACTCCCACGCCGCGCTCTTCGGCCACGGCTGCCGCACCGCGTCGGAGGGCAAGGCGACCTATGGGACCGGCTCATCGGTCATGGTGCCCTCCGGGGCCGACCGCTCCGTGCGCCCGGGCGCGTCCACCACGCTGGCCTGGCTGACCGACGAGCCCACGTACGGGCACGAGGGCAACATCGTCGCCTCCGGCACCGCCATGGACTGGACGGCCCGGCTCCTGGGCGTCGGAGCGGGCCGGGAGCTCGACGAGCTCGCGGCCACCGTCGAGGACTCCGGCGGGGTCAGTCTCGTGCCGGCCTTCACGGGCCTGGGCGCCCCCCTGGTGGGACCGCCGGGCCGTCGGCCTGGTCTCGGGGATCACCGCCGGGAGCACGCGGGGCCATCTCGCCCGCGCGGCCCTGGAGTCGGTCGCCCATCAGATCGCCGATGTCGTCGAGGCCCTGGGGTCCGGGGAACTGTCGGTCCTGCACGCCGACGGCGGCGCCACCGCCTCTCGCCTGCTCATGCAGACCCAGGCGGACCTGCTAGGGCGCGACGTCGTCGTGTCGGCCAACGCGGAGGTCTCCGCCCTGGGCGCCGCCCTCATGGGATTCACCCGGCTCGGATGGGACCCGCCCGAGCCGGAGGACGATGACGGCGGGGGCGGCCGGCGCTACCGCGCCGCGCTCGACGATCCCGCGCGCGGCGCGGCCCGCTCCCAGTGGGCGCGCGCCCTGGCCCGGTCGCGATTCGTCCCGCCCCGGTGAGCTCACGAGGGCGCGGCGCCGTTCGACTCAGGCGCCCGGCTCGGGCCCCGGCCGACTCGCCCCGCTTGTACCTGTCCCGCCCAATCAGTATCGATATCTACGGAGATGATGCACAATGTCCGACGGACCCGTCTTCGGAGCCGGCCTGTGGAACTTCGCCACCTACGTGGACCGCTACGCGGTCGACGGCTACGGCGAGCCCCGCTCCACCATCGAGCAGATCGAGCTCGCCGCCGAGGTGGGTGATATCAGTTACGTCGACCTCAACTACCCCTTCACCGGCGAGCTCACCACCGCCGACGTCAAGGGTGCCCTGGAGCGCACCGGTCTGAGGGCCATCGGCGTCACCCCCGACATCTACCTGCGCGAGCACCAGATGGGCGCCTTCACCAACCCGGATCCCGCCAAGCGTGCCTCCGCCATGGAGATCATGCACGGCGCGGCCGAGGCGGTGCGAGCGCTGGGGGCCCGCTACGTCAAGATCTGGCCGGGTCAGGACGGCTTCGACTACCCCTTCCAGGTCGATTACAAGGAGTTGAACCGCCTCGCCGTCGAGGGCATGCGCGAGCTGGCCAGCGCGCACCCGGACCTGAAGTTCGTCATCGAGTACAAGCCGCGTGAACCGCGCACTCACATGTTCTGGTCGTCGGCGGCCAGGACCGTGCTCGGCATCCAGGCCATGGACGTGGACAACGTCGGCGTGCTGCTCGACTTCGGCCATGCCCTGTTCGGCGGCGAGTCGCCCGCCGAGGCCGCCCAGCTCCTCATCGACCACGGCCTGCTGTGGGGCATGGACGTCAACGACAACTACCGCGGCTGGGACGACGACATGGTGGTGGGCACCGTCCACATCACCGAGGTCTTCGAGTTCTTCCACACCCTGAGGAAGAACGGATGGGAGGGCGTGTGGCAGCTCGACCAGTTCCCCTTCCGCGAGGACGTCGTCGACAACGCCAGGACCTCCATCCGCTTCCTCAAGGCCCTCCACCGGGCGCTCGACCGGCTCGATGAGGACGCCCTCGCCGAGGCCCAGGCCGGGCAGGATCCGCTGGCCGCCCAGCGCGTCGTCCAGGACGCCCTGCTGAGCTGCATGGCCTGAGCCCGACCGGCCCCACCGATTCCCACGGAGACGCACGGAGACGCACCATGAGCTTCCACGTAGACCTGCCCGTCATCGGGCGCACCGCGCCCGGCGCGAGCCGCGAGGAGGTGATCGCCCACCTCAGGGAGGGCGCCCGCCTCATCCGCCGAAAGGACCTGACGAACGTCGCCAATGCCCGCATGGGCCACCTCGGGGGCGAGTTCTCGATCATCGACGTCCTGGCCACGCTCTACCTGCACGAGGCCAACATCACCCCGGACAACCTCGAGGACCCGGATCGCGACCGCGTCGTGCTGTCCAAGGGGCACGCCGCCAACGCCCTGTACACCACCTTCGCCGCGGCCGGCATCATCCCCGTCGAGCAGCTGGACACCTTCGTCCAGCCCGGCTCCATGCTCAACGGCCATCCCGCCCGCACCAAGGTCCTCGGCGTCGAGGCCAACACCGGCCCGCTGGGCCACGGGCTGCCCGTCGCCGTCGGCGATGCGCTGGCGGCCAGGATCGACGGCTCGCCCCGGCGCGTCTTCGTCCTGACGGGCGACGGCGAGCTCCAGGAGGGCTCCAACTGGGAGGCGCTCATGTTCGCCGCTCAGCAGAAGCTTGACAACCTGTGCGTCGTCGTCGACCGCAATCACCTCCAGCAGGGCGCCACCACCGAGGACACCAACGACCTCAGCCCCCTGGGGGACAAGGCGCGCGCCTTCGGGTGGGAGGTCGTCGATGTCGATGCCCACGACCACGGGGCGCTCCTCGACGCCTTCGGACGCGTCCCGGCCGCCTCCGGCAGGCCGACCTTCGTCATCGCCCACTCCCACAAGGGCCATCCGATCTCCTTCATGTCCGACTCGGTTCCGTGGCACCACAGGCTGCCCACCGATGAGGAGACCACCCGCGCCCTGGAAGAACTGGAGGCACTCAAGTGAGCACGCGAACCGCCCCGGAGACACCCCTGCACGACTGCCGCGGCGCCTACGCGCGGGCGCTGACCGACATCGCCCGGGCGGACGAGCGCCTCGTGGTCGTCGCCAACGACTCCGTGGGCTCATCCAACCTGGGCGCCTTCCGGGAGGAGTTCCCCACTCGCCTGATCAACGTCGGCATCGCCGAGCAGAATCAGGTCGGCGTGGCCGCGGGGCTCGAGAATGGCGGCAAGATCCCCGTCGTCTCCTGCGCCGGATCCTTCCTGTCCGCTCGCGCCACCGAGCAGATCAAGATCGATGCGGCCTACTCCCACCGCCACATGCTGCTGTGCGCTCAGTCCCCGGGCCTGGCCTACGGCCAGCTCGGCTCCACCCACCACAGCGCGGAGGACGTGTCGATCATGCGGGCCATCCCGGACATGACCGTCATCGTCCCCGCGGACCCGGCGGAGACCGCCGGCGCCGTCCACTGGGCGTACTCCGAGCTCGACGGACCGGCGTACATCCGTGTCTCGCGCATGAAGGTCCCCGCTGTTCACGGCGAGGACTACGTCTTCACGCCCGAGGCCGTCACCGTGCGCGACGGCGCGGACCTGACGATCATCGCCAACGGCACCGCGCTGCATCGCGCCATCGAGGCCGCGGACCGGCTCGCCGCCGACGGCGTGCGCGCCCGGCTCCTGTCGATTCCCGTCGTCAAGCCGCTCGACGAGGATGCCGTTCTCGCAGCGGCCCGTGAGACGGGTCGCATCATCACCGTCGAGGAGGGCACCGTCAAGGGCGGCCTGGGCGGCGCCGTCGCCGAGCTCACCGCCGACAGGTGCCCCGTCCCGGTCAGGCGGCTCGGCGTTCCCGACGAGTTCGCCCCCACCGGGTCCGAGGCCTGGCTCATGGATCACTGGGGCGTCTCCGCCGAGGGCGTCATCGCCGCCGCGCGCGGGCTGATGGCCCAACCGGTGACCTGAGTCCGTGACGTGAGCCCGAGCGCGGGGGAGCGGGGCGTCGGCGGTCCTGGCCGGAGGCGTCCCGTCCCTCCTGCGCCGGGCCGTAGGCGGTGTCGCCTCAGGGGCGCAGGCAGGCCAGCGGGATCACCCAGACCCCGTCCGGCCGCCGCAGCACCGGCCCGGTCGGGACGATGACGGCGAGGGCGGCGGCGGGCCGCTCGACCTTGGCCGCGATTCGGAGCAGGGCGGCCGCGGCGTCGTCGACGGCCCGGTGGGAGAGCTTGACCTCGAAGCCCGCCCAGCGCCCGTCGGGCGCCTCGACGACGGCGTCGATCTCGTCGCGGCCCTTGGTGTCGCGCAGATGGAAGACGCCGCGCATGCGGGCGGCCTGTGCGGCGACGCGCAGGTCGTGGACCGCCTGGGACTCCAGAACGATCCCGAGGGTCTGGGGGTCGTTCAACAGGCGGGCGGTGCCGGCGCCCAGGAGCGCGAGCGCCAGGGACGGGTCCGCCAGGTGCCGCTTGGGGGTCTGGATGAGCGGAGTGCGCGAGCGAAGGCGCGCCGCCCAGGCCGGCTGGTCCTCCACCAGGAACAGCCGCGTCGCGAAGTCGTGCAGCTCGGAGACCATGGCGTCCGCGGGATGGCGCCCGGTGATCTCGCCCATGCGTCTGCGCACCGCGGCCAGGGAGGCCGGTTGGGCCACCAGACCCGAGTAGGCCGCGAGGAACGCCCGGAACCTGCGCGGGTCGCGGCGGGGCCCGCCCACCAGCGGATAATCGTGCTCGCTCATTTCGTCGACATAGGACATGACCGCCTCGGCGGCGTCATCGGCCTCCAGGTCGAGCCAGCCGGGCCAGCCCCCGCGGACCATCCAGGAGACGTAGTCGGCGACCGTCGCCTCGGTGCCGGACGACGGTTCCAGGGCGCCGTCGAGAAGGCCGCCGAGAGAGGCCGGTGCCGCCGGGGCCCCGCGCTCGGACAGGCTCATGGTGCGCATGGACAGGTTCCGCATTCTCCCGGCGCCGGAGTGCCTGCGGGCGTCCTCCTCCGGCGTCGCGGAGCCGGTGAGGATGAACTGCCCCCGGGCGCCCCGGTCGTCGACAGCATGGCGGACGGCGTTCCACACGCCCGGGACCGCCTGCCACTCGTCGAGGAGCCGCGGGGTCTCCCCATCCAGCAGGAGACGGGGATCAGCAGCGGACAGCGCCGTCGTCGCCGTGTCCTGGTCCAGGCCGATCTCGGAGGCCGCCACCCGGCGCGCGGTCTCCGTCTTGCCGCAGGCGCGGGGGCCCTTGATGACAACGGCCCCGCTCGTCCTCAGCGCCCGCGCCAGCTCGCCGTCCACCGTGCGGGGAAGATAGGTGCGCATGCCCGTCATCCTATGCGAGGTAGGGAGTAATCCGTACCTCGCATAGGGAGTAATCCCTATGCGAGGTACGGATTACTCCGTCGCCCGCTCGCGTCCTCGGGCGACCGCGGGGCGCGCCCCTCTGGTAGCGGGTGAGTTCCGGGGCGGGGCGCCGGGACATTCAGGGGAGAAGGGCGGTGAACCAGTCGACGGGGGCAGCGTCCGCCGCGGCGGCCGCGTTCAGGACCTCCCCGTCCACGTCCGCCGCGAGCGCGGGCGAGGGACCGATGAGCAGCACGGCCCGGTCCCGGTCGTAGGGCGGCCAGTCGGGCACCTCCTGGCAGAGGGGCGAGCCGGTGCGGGCGAAGGCCGCCCATGCCGCTCCGAGGATCCGCGAGACCCCGCGGGCCCCGGCCGTGCCGCCGTTGAGCCCGACGGCGGTATCGACATTGCCGAAGACCAGGGCGACGTCGAGCTCGTGGGGGCTCATGAGGGCCCCGTCGACGGCGGGCGTGCGCAGCACGTTCCGGTAGCGCCACGTGGGCGCGCCCGCCCCGGTCGCCCGTGCCTCGGCGCCCGTGCGCGCGGGCACGGCGAAGAGCTCGCCGGAGACGATCCGCACGGCCAGCTCGTAGGGGCCGATGCCCGGGCGGGAGTCCTCGACGGCCGTCACGAGGCGCTCCGCCGCCCGTCGCCCGATCGCCCCGGACAGGCGCTCCAGGATCCCGTCGCGGCCCAGGGCCTCGATCTCCTCGCGTCGGGGGAACAGGAACAGCGACGCCTCGGTGTCCATGTCCCCCATGATGAGCGGCTTGTCCCCGCTCAGGGCCACCGACTCCCGTGAGAAGGGCTGGTGCGGCACGATCGCGCCGTCGACCACCGGGCCGAAGTCCATCAGCCCCGTCGCGACCCTCTTGTAGGCTCGCATGAGGTCCTTCAGCGGGAGCTCCGCCAGGGCGTCGGGGCCGGCATCGTCGTCGAGACCGGCGGCGGTGCGCAGGCGCGCGGCGACCGCCAGGGCCTCGGCGGGGGACTGGGCGTGCACGGCGGTGCCGGACGCGACGGTGCCCGACTGGAGGATCGCGCGGTGGAAGAGCGCTTGGGCGGCGGGCATCGCCAGCAGCAGCGAGATCTTCATGGCCCCGCCCGACTGGCCCACCAGCGTCACCCGCCCCGGGTCCCCGCCGAAGGCGGCGATGTTGTCCCGGACCCACTCCAGTACCGCCAGGATGTCGAGCTGGCCGACGTTGCCGGAGGCCGCGTAGGGGGAGTCGGGCTCGGCGACCGGGTCGACCACCTGCGTGTATCCCAGGACGTTCAGCCGATGGTTGAAGGTCACGACGACCAGGTCGTGCTCGGCCGCCAGGGCCGCGCCGTCGATCGACGGCGAGGAGCCGGAGTTGTCCGAGTAGCCGCCGGAGTGGACCCATACGAGCACGGGCCGTGCGGGGGCGGGCGCACCGGTCTCGCGCGCCCGGGGCGCCGTGCTCGGGGTCCAGACGTTGAGGAACAGGCAGTCCTCGGACTGCGGGAGGTTGTCGGTGAGCCCGATCATCTGCAGGAACGGGTCGTCCGCCCGATCGGTGCTGGTGTCGGGGTCGTCCTGGGGCGCCGTGGGCCCGAACTCGAAGGCGTTGACGGTCTCGGTCCACGGCGTCGGCGGGCGCGGCGGCTCGAAGCGATGGGCGGCCGTGTCCGCCCCGTAGCGGATCCCCTTGAAGGAGGTGACACCGTCCGCGACCCGCCCGCGGACGGGGCCGTGGGTCGTGGTCACGACGGCGGAGAGGACGGATTCGTTCATGTCCTCAGTCTTTCAGGAGTCTCCGCCCTCCAGCCAATCGGCCAGGGCCGTGAAGGAGGCGAACATGTCGTCGAAGAGCAGGTTGTTGTCGATGCGCCGGTAGCGGCGCATGGGGCGGGTCTCCTGCGGGTAGCGGTAGGTCCCGTCCTCGGCCAGCTGCGGCGTGGGCACGATGTCGTAGGAGGAGGAGGCCGTGTCGGGCTCGAAGGTCGTCTGCAGGGAGGACAGGAGGACCAGTGGCTGGTCGCCGAGCACGTAGGTCGCGCCGGGGTGCACGCCCATGCCCGCCATCATGGAGCGCACTCCCTCCAGCTGCTCCAGGAGGTATCGGCCCAGCGCCCCGGCAGCGGTGCAGCCGCGGCGGATGACGGGCAGGGACACCTGGGCGGAGCGGTAGACGTCGCGGGGCATCTGCCAGATGCGGGCCCGCGTCTCGTTGAACACGTACATGGCGGAGGCGATGTCGAGCGCCATGTTGTACTCCAGCGTGGTGGCCCCCTCGGGCACCCAGGCCAGGCCCGCGTGCTCGGAGCCGCCGATCCAGATCAGGGTGAGGCGCTCGGCGATGGCCGGCTCCGCCCTGTAGGCGCGGGCCGCGTCGCCGAGCGATCCGCCGGCGACCAGGTACAGGGGCCGGTCGTCGTCGCGCATGGCCTCCTCGACGATGAACCGCGAGGCGTCGGTGGGGCCGTCGTAGGCGTCGAAGCCGCGGTCGTCGCCGTCGTGGAGGTCGATTCCCGTCACGCCCATCGCCGTCAGCAGGGTCTCGACCCGCTCGCGTCCCGCCCGGATCGAGGAGTCGGTGCGGTTCCAGGCGTCGTCCTCCCGCAGCCGGGAGACGACGACGCCGCGCACCTCGGTGCCCTCGACGAGCAGGTGATGGGCGAGCTGGAAGAGGTCGTCGGGGTCGCCGGCGAAGTCGTTGTCGACGATGACCCGGGTGCGGGGACGGACGTCGTCGAGACGGGAGGCCCCGGGAAGCCAGGGCCGGGTTCCGTAGGCCCAGGTCCTGGGGGCGGTCGGCTCTATTGGCTTTGTCGGCTCTGTTGGCGCTGCAGAGGCGGTGGGCGCGTCGGTCATTCTGGACTCCTCGTTGAGTTCGTCGGACGGGGTGGGCAGGGCGGTGCGGACCCGCGCGGGGTCGGCGCGCCGCGGCGCACCGACCCCGCGCGTCGTGCGGTTACTTGACCTTCTTGACGGGGACGATCGCGACGGCGCTGATCGCCACCGCGATGATGGACATGCAGAACAGGGCGTTGTAGCCGGCGGTGATGGCGACGATCTGCCCGGCGGCGACGGGGGCGAGCATCTGACCGATGTTGGAGGCCACGTTGGCCACGCCCAGGTCGCGGCCGGCGGCGTCCTTGTCGGGCAGGACGTCGATGAACAGGGCGACGTCCACGGCCATGTACATGCCGTAGGAGGCGGCCAGCAGGACGAAGAACGCGTAGAAGGCCGGCAGCGTGGGCACGAAGATCGGGATGAGCATGATCGCCGCGATGAAGGCGGACGAGCCGATGACGAAGGGCTTGCGGCGCCCGACCCTGTCGGAGAGCTTGCCCGCGACGAGCATCATGATCAGCTGGCCGGGCAGGGCGGCGGAGGACAGACCGGCGTAGGTGGTGTTCGCCTCGGAGGCCGACAGGGCGGGCTGGATGTGGATCTGCAGAATGTACAGCACGAAGTTGGAGATGGCGGTGTAGCCGAAGAACATGAAGAAGCGGGCGACCCAGGTCCAGCGGAAGTCGTGGTCGCGCAACGGGATCGCGTAGCCCTTGATGAAGGAGATCCAGTCGAAGGAGGCGACCTTCAGGTCCTTGGAGGAGCGGTCCTTGGCCAGGGTGACGAACAGGAGCGCTCCGACGACGACGGCCAGGGCGAAGACGAAGTAGGTGTTCAGCCCCAGGATGTTGAACAGGATGCCGGCCACGACGCTCCCGCCGGTGAAGCCGGCCATCATGCCGACCCCGGACAGGCCCGAGATCATGCCGACCTTGTTCTCCGGGACGCGGTCGGCCACGGTTGTGGACAGCGGCGCCTGCATGAAGTTCAGCGAGACCTGGCCCACGGTCCAGAACAGGGTGAGCAGCGCGATCGTGCTGGAGTAGCGCAGTCCGACCATGAAGATCGCGCCGCCGACGGCCCCGGCGACGATCCAGAAGGCGCGCCGGCCGAACGCCGAGCGCCAGCGGTCGGAGAGGACCCCGACGATCGGCTGGGCGAACAGGGTGAAGAAGGAGCCGATCGACATCATCAGGGAGATCGACTTGGCCCGCGCGGCGTCGTACTGCGCCAGGAGGTCGAGGAGGTGCTGCTGGTCGGCGGTGGCGGTGGCCGTGCCCGCATCGACGGCCTGCTTGAGATCGGTCAGCGCCTGGACGTCGTTGATGGTCTGGACGCTCGTGCCGGCGAAGAAGTGTCGGAACTCGATGGTCTGCACGGAGTTGGGCAGCAGGATGCCCGCCATGGCCGCGTAGCAGGAGTACAGGAAGACCGAGGCGATGATGAAGGAGACGACGTACTGGTAGTAGGGACGACCGCCGAGGTACTTCGCCGACGTGCCGGGCCGCGCCGGCTCCTCGAACAGAGGATCGCGCGCGGCGGTGGTGGACTCAGTGGACATGGAACTCCTTTGGCCGATGCCGGGAACGGGGAGCGGAAATAACCGCTTAGTAAGTATTCAACAACGAATTAGATGCCGCGTCAATGCGGCTGGGGCGCTGAGCGGGGCGGGTGGGGCGGCGCGGTGACGGGCATCGTCCGGGTGCGCCGTCGTGCGTCGCCCGAGTGCCGGGCCGGGTCGTAGTCCGGGATGCCGGCGGGGCCCGGCAGAACAGGACGCCCGACCCGCCGGCGACGACGTGGCGACCCGGGCGGTGGCCGGGCCCGGCCGCCGTCGTCCGGCCGCTAGACTCGCGCCGTGGCACTCACCATTGGAATCGTCGGACTGCCCAACGTCGGCAAGTCCACCCTGTTCAACGCCCTCACCCGCGCGACCGTCCTCGCGGCGAACTACCCCTTCGCCACGATCGAGCCGAACGTCGGCGTCGTCCCGCTGCCCGACGCCCGCCTGGAGAAGCTGGCCGAGATGTTCCACAGCGCCAGGGTGGTGCCCGCGACCGTCTCCTTCGTCGACATCGCCGGGATCGTGCGCGGGGCGAGCGAGGGCGAGGGGCTGGGCAACCAGTTCCTGGCGAACATCCGGGAGGCCGACGCGATCTGCATGGTGACGCGCGCCTTCGACGATCCCGATGTCACCCACGTCGACGGCCAGGTCGATCCCGCCGGCGATATCGAGACCATCGCCACCGAGCTGGTGCTGGCCGACATCCAGACCCTGGAGAAGGCCATCCCGCGCCTGGAGAAGGAAGTGCGCGGCAAGAGGACCGAGGCCGCGGTGCTGGAGACCGCGCGGGCGGCTCTCAAGATTCTGGAGGAGGGAACCGTGCTCTCCGCGGCCGTGGCCTCGGGGGCCGCCGCCAGGGCCGGGATCGACGACGAGGTGCTGCGCACCTTCCAGCTCATGACGACCAAGCCGATCATCCACGTGTTCAATATGGATGATGCCGGTATGTCTGACGAGGCGAGGCAGTCGGAGCTGCGGGCGCTGGTGGCGCCGGCCGAGGCGGTCTTCCTGGATGCCCAGTTCGAGGCCGAGCTCGTGGAGCTGGAGCCGGAGGAGGCGGCCGAGCTGCTGCATGAGAACGGTCAGGAGGAATCGGGCCTGGACAAGCTGGCGCGCGTCGGCTTCGACACCCTCGGGCTGCAGACTTATCTGACGGCGGGGGAGAAGGAGTCGCGGGCCTGGACGATCCGCAAGGGGATGACCGCGCCGCAGGCCGCCGGCGTCATCCACACCGACTTCGAGCGCGGCTTCATCAAGGCCGAGATCGTCGGCTACGACGAGCTCGTGGAGTACGGCTCCGTGGCCGAGGCCCGTGCCCACGGCCGAGTGCGCATGGAGGGCAAGGACTACGTCATGGCCGACGGGGACGTGGTGGAGTTCCGGTTCAACGTGTGAGGGGGAGTGCGTCGACGAAGCAGTGCCGGGCGTCTCCGAGCGGTGAGTTCTCGGGAGTCCGTCATTGCCGGGTGAGGCGAGGAGGATCGTTGTCATGCTGCCGAAAGGTTCTGGCGCGTGGTGGTGCCTCAACTTCGTGAGTAAGACACCCGGATGGCGACTCGCCCTGGGGTGAGCCGATTCGATGCGGACATATTTCGGGGTCTTACCCGACCACGACCCTGCGGTCTCCCACGACGTACTCGAGCGAGAGGCATCCGCCGACGGCGTCGGGGTGGCGGCGGATCGTGCCGATCCTCGTGGTGTCGAGGTCTCCGCACTCGATTGCGTGCGCTGCCGCCTGCGTGGCTGGGCCGTCCAGTGGCAGGGGGACTCCGGCTGCGTCCCGAGAGGATCGTGCGCCGAGGGGCAGAACGGGTCTCTCGCTCGGGTCCGAGGAATGATGACGGGCGTGCCACCACGAGCGGAGCGTCCAGCTGCGGGGATCGATCGATTCTCATCAGGGCAGGTCGAGGTCAGGTACGCCTCGACGGTGAGGTGCTGGAAGCGATAGGGCCTGCCGCGCCGGATGATCCTGCGGGTGCGGTCCAGGCGTTGCGCGGTCGGTCCCGCGTCGGTCGCCTTCCCATGGCCCATCGTCCGAGCGATGTTCGTCGGTGCTCGTTCCTCCGGCGCGAGTCCGGCCGTGGCCTCGATGAACTGGCTCTCGCGAGTCGGGGGCCGGTCGAGGATGCGCTGCACATGCGCCTCGGCCTCCGGCGCGGCCTCGCGCCCCCGCTCCTGACGTGCTCGGCCGTGATGATGCTGTCCGTTCCCGCGTACCAGGCGCCTTCTCCTGCGAGCTGGAAGAGGAACGTTTCTCCGCATGCCAGGTCGACGATGGAGCGCTGTGCGTCCGCGTCCATACCTGAATTCTCTCAGGAGCAGGCCGCCGTCTTATCCGGCGACACCCCGGAAAACCCTGAAGAAACTTCAGTGATTTTGCTACGTTATTTCTAGGAATCAACACTTAAGAAAAATGTGCACAATGAGTTTCTATCAGTTTTCTTTGTGTAGGCTGAGGGTGACCAGGGCTGCGGCGGTGATGTCGTGGGTCGAGCTGGGCTCCGCCGGCGCAGACGAAGGGCCCGCTGTTCTCTGTGAGTCTGTCCAGGACATCGTTCAGGTCGAGTGCGCGCTGAGCGATCACCTCCAGGGCCTCGCGGGCGGTAGCGGTAGGCGGTGGCCTGAGAGGCTCCAGCGTCTCGGGCCAGGGCCCGCACGCCGATGGCGTCCTCGAGTCACCGCAGCATCGTCACGGCCTGGACCCAGGTCGTGACGGCCCGTTGGCCAAGGTGGATGTCGCGGTGCAGTGATGAGCTGTCAACCGGCCGCTGACGATGCGCACAATGGAAACAGGGACGTCGAGGGTGGCATGTTAGGACACCCGCGCGTAGCCTCCTTGCGAGCAGGTTCTCTTGTTCGACAAAAGCTCTGACGCACGGCTCCGCGTGCACCCCGCTCCGACGCGCCCCGCCCCAGGCCTATCAGCCCGTTCCCGGTATTCCAGCGCTCAGGCCGCCCATGCTCCACCCCGGTGAGAAGATCGTCACTGACGAATGTCGGTGCGTGAGACCTTCGCCGCTTCGATATCAATTTTATAGAATTGCGACATGACTATGCCAATCCCGCGACCTCGTAGTTCTCTTCATGCCTCCACCCCCTCCTCAGAGCCCGCTGACCTACCTTCACGCCCATCTCGACGACGAGTTTTGATAAGACTCGGATCCCTTGGCCTTACCGGAGGACTCCTTCTCGCTGGCGGATTGTGGTCGTTCCGCCCCGGAGGACCCCTTACAGAAGATGGAAAGTTACTGCGAGCGCTGCGGAACGACCCGATGGGCGCCGAAACGATCCTCGATCACAAGGCTGACGAAACAAAGGAGATCAAGCCTGCAGAATGGTTCTCGATCGAAGATCCTCATATCTCTTTAACGCGATGGTTTGAAGAGAAAAATGGCGACATATCATCTCTTTACAAATCGTTCATTAAATACGCGGAAAGAAATGGATGGGCCGAGGAGGTCAAGGTATCGTCACCTAATGTGTGGTTGGCTCGACACCGCGACCGATTCGCAGATGATTATATGCGACTGATGGTGACTGCCAACACAGAAAACGATCCGACCGCATCGAAGGAGCGGATGAACACTGTTGCAGTTTCGTTGGACTATTCATGAGCGCGCCTCGAGTTATCCGCAGGGTCGTGAAGTCGGCGGCCACTGCAGTGAATCGGATCTTTCAGCGCAGTCAATCCACCGTTTTGCCGCTTGGTCCGCATCGAGCATTCCCGGCACTACCCGTCGCGGAAGGTGTCCGATCATGGGAAAATCTATTTTTCTAAGACCTCCAGTTCACTCATTTTGGAGCTTCCAGCGACTAAGGGGCCCCACTCATCCTAGAAGATCTCGCCTGCAGCGGGAGTGCTACGGCGGATATTCTGCAAGCAAATGGCAGAACGAACCAAATCGACAGAATGAAGGTTATTCAGGGGGTGGTGTAGGTGTGTAGCATATAGCATGAGGGCGGCTTGGGGCGGGTTGTGGCGCAGGTAGACCAGTGCCGCCCGCAGCGACCCGCCCACGCCGGGGGCCACGGGGGCGGTGTGGCGCGGCTCGCTCTGGCCGACCCACTGGGGTGGCCGGGCGAACCGCTGGACACTCAACCCGGTGGCATGCTTCACGGCGATGGCTCATTTCCTCGTGGGGCTTTTGTTTGGCGACAAGAATCCTCCCGCAGGAACGAGCCATCACCCGTGCAGAGCGCACCCCAATCAAACCCAGCAACCACCCCTGAATAACTTTCTTTGTGTCAGATTTGGGCACCCGGGCGCTGGGATGGAATCTGGTGGGAGGGGAGGGCGACGGGGTGGGTGTCGCACCTGCGCGGGCCTGCGGCGGTGATCGTGGCGATATCGCCCTGTGAATGAAATTCGCGGTCGGCGCGGAGTTGGCGGCGCAGTGCGGAAATGCTGTCCTGGTCGGTGGTGGATTCGACTGTTCTTGTCCTCCTATCCAACCGGTTTTCTTTGTGCCCTGCACGTAAGTAATACCAATGCTCGCGTCCTGCGTCCGCCCATTGAATTCTTCGTGGGGGCGGAGGAGGCGTTAGCTGTTCTACAAGCGTGACCATTTCCAGGTGTGCGCTTGATTGCGTATGATGTGATCGTCTGCGGATTGAGATCATCTCTCGTTTCGATGGCGCGGCCCCGGTACTGTTCAGGGGTGTTGTCGGGTGAGCGCGCGGTCAGGAGGGCGATTGCATGCCTTCGCCCTCCTGGCCGACAATGGAACGGTATCGACCCGCGGTGCCAGGACGATCCGAGAGGCAGGTGGTTCCGATGGCGAGACCGACGACCAAGTCGGAGCTGATCGACGCGGCGGAGGCGCGGTTCGACAGCTTCACCGGGGTCATCGACTCCCTGGACCCGGTGGAGCGGGAGGCCGCCTTCATCTTCGAGATCGAGGGCAGGAAGGGCGCCCACTGGGCCCGCGACAAGAACGTGCGCGACGTCCTCATCCACCTCCACGAGTGGCACAACCTGCTTCTGCGCTGGGTCGAGGCCAATCTGGCGGGGGAGGACCGGACCTTCCTCCCGGAGACGTACACGTGGAGGAACTACGGGCGGATGAACATGGAACTGTGGCGCAGGCACCAGGGCACGAGCCTGACGGAGGCCGAGGCGCTCTTGCGCGAGAGTCATGAGCGGGTGATGACCCTGATCCGCCGATTCAGCGATGACGAGCTGTTCGTCAAGGGCCGCTTCCCCTGGACGGGGACGCCGACGCTCGGGTCGTACTGCGTGTCGGCCACCTTAAGCCATTATGACTGGGCGGCGAAGAAGCTCCGCCTCCACCGCAGGACGCTGCGAGCCGCTGGGCGGCGGGAACCGGCCTGAACGGGGCCTCGTCGTCCCGCGGGGCGCGCCGGGCCGGACGGCCGCTCGATGCTGCCCTGGCCTCTGGGGCGGGAGGAAATGAGCTCTGCGGTGGGGGGGCGCAACGAGTCGGGGGCGCAACGGGTCCCGAGTAGACTTCGTCCGTGAGCATTGAAACGAGTGAAGCGCTGACGCCGATCGAGGCCGGGTGGATCGCGGTCATGCGCAATGTTCTTCCGGCGGACCTCAATGGGCTCTGCCTGGCACCCGATGACTGGTACCGGGGCATGGGCATGCCCTCCTCGGGCGGGCGGTGCCTCGCCTGGTTCGATCTGGTCGCCGATGAGTGCGTGGTCCTCACCGTCGGCGCCTACTTCGATGGGACGCGGACCGTCGTCGGCCGCCTCCACAGTCAGTTCCTCACTCTTGACCCCCACGGCCGCAGAATTCCGCAGCAGACGATCGGAGGCCCGATCACGGAGCAGGCGGTCAAGGCCTGCGAGTGGTTCACGAGGATCCGGCGGCGACCGGTGGAGCGGCGCGACTGGTCCTCCACCGTCCACGAGTATCGATTCGCCGACGACGGCGCCGGTCTCGTGGCCTCGGGCAACACCGCCTCGCGCCGGAGGCCGCCTCACCGGGTCGTCAGGGTCGACACACGAGTGGGCTGACGGGCCTCCTGTCCATGCGCTCGTGCACCGGGGCTCCGACGCCGGCAACCCGGATCCGAGCGCGATCCGGCTCGTCCTCGCCAGCAGGTCCCTCACCCAGAGGGAGTTCACCGCGGCGCGCGACGTGTCATGACTGGGACTGTGTCTCGAGGGAAGGGCGGTGCGCGGGGCTCCGGTGCGAACCGATCTCGGTGTGGAACCGGACCGATCTCGGTGTGGAACCGGACCGATCTCGGTGCGGAACTGAACCGATCTCGGCGGTCTGGCTCAGTCGGTGATGACCGCGTCCCGCCGGATCCACTCGGGGTCGTGAGCCGCCTTGTGCATGAAGGCGCCGACGTCGGCCCGGCTGATGCGCGGCATGCCCTTCATGATGATGCTCTCGGCCGCGCGGTAGGAGCCCCGCGCCGGGTCGTTCGTCAGAGTGGTGGGGTAGACGATCGTCCAGTCCAACCCGCTGGCGCGCAGGATCCGCTCGGACTCGGCCTTGTCGGCGTAGATCCTGCGCAGGATGATGCGGTACATGGCGCGCTGCGGCAGCGATGCGGTCTTGATGGTCTCGCCCACGCCGAAGGAGGACAGCCAGACCAGCCGCTTCACTCCGCACCGGTTCATCGCCTCGACGACGGCCCCGGCGGCACCCGTGAAGAGACCCTCCGGGCTCAGCGAGCGTCCGCGCCCCAGGGCGGCGATGACCGCGTCCTGGCCCTCCGCGGCGCGGGCGACGTCGTCGGCCACGGTGGCGTCTCCACGGAGCACCGTGATGCGCTCCTCGACCGCGGCCAGCGCCTCGGGTCGGCGGGCGAGGACGGTGACCGTGTCGCCGCCCTCGAGCGCGTTCGTCAGGACATGCCCGCCGGTCGGGCCGGTGGCGCCGAGGATCAGGACCTTCATACCCGTTACTACTCCTTGTCGATTCTTCCGGATTCTTGAGCGCGGACCGCACTCCGCAGTCTAGCCGCGGGCGGGCCGCGCGGGCGCGCGGACCCGGCCGGAGTCCCTGGGCGGGCGGCTCCGATAGGCTGGGCGCCGTGATCGACGCCGACGTGCAGGAGACCCTTTTCTTCCCCCTGCTGGGACGCGCCCGGGCGGCGCGAACCTGGCCGACCTGCTTCCAGGATCCGTGGTCCGAGCGTGTCGCGTCGCGGGCCGCCGCCGCCCGCCCCGATACCCGGGACAGGGACATGGGGGAGATGCCCGCGGCGATCTACGCCCTGCGTCATCTGGCCGCGGTCACCGAGATCCGGCGCTACCTCAGCACGCATCCGACGGCCGCCGTCGTGGACCTCGGCTGCGGTCTGGATCGCCTGGTCGGCGATGTCGGGCACGGCGGGGCGACCGTCTACAACCTCGACTTCCCCGAGGTCCTCGAACTGAGGAGCACCTGGATGGGGTCCCACGAGCGGGAGCGCGACCTGCCCTTCTCCTTGACCGACCACCGCTGGATGGACGAGGTCGATGCCTCCGGCGGGCTGGTCGCCGTCGCCTCCGGGGTCTTCTACTTCCTCCGGGCCGCCCGTGTCGCCGCCCTCGTCGATGCCATGGCCCGCCGCTTCCCCGGCGGCCGTCTCGTCTACGACGCCGAGTCGCCCGAGTTGGTCGCCAAGAGCGAGCAGGCCGTGCGGGACCAGGGCCTCCGCGCCGCACCCATGCCCTTCCGGGAGCCCGACCCCTACGCGCCGCGCAGCTGGAGCGAGGCCGTCGCCCGGGTCGAGGTCATCTTCGACCTGTCCTCCTACGCCTCCGATCCCGCCGCGCTCCCGCAATCGGTGCGCGACGGGTTCGCCGCCATGAAGGAGGGCCGGGCCCTCTACGAGGTCGTCGTCGATTTCGCATCGGCGGCGGAGAGCCACTGACTCGCCGCCCCGCGCGGTACCTCCTCACGTGGTCGCCGACGAGGTCCGGCTGCGGCTATCGAAGCTCCTTCCCGAGCGGGGTCCTCCACCTCCGCGATGGCGCGTGAGCCCGAGAGGTCGACAGCGTCACTGAGATCATCACCCCATGCGTATCGCCGGCATCGCCGTGAGGGAGGTCGCATCGTCCTGCATTGAGTGCAATGCTGCACTGAGTGCAAGATGAGGGTGTGACCGGAACCGACCTGCGCGCCACCCATGCGCAACGCACCCGCGCCGCCATCCGCGCCGCCGCACTCGCCCTGACCCGGGAGCGCGGCTATGCCGCGATGACGGTCGACGATGTCGCCGCCCTCGCCGGAGTCTCCCGGCGCACCGTCTTCAACCACTTCTCCTCCAAGGCCGACCTCCTCGTCGTCGGCCTGGAGCCCCCTGAGCCCGAGGCCGTCGAGGCCTTCATCAACGGCTCCGGAAGCGTCCTGGAGGACCTTGGCTCCCTGCTCGCCTCCGGCGCCGAGGCCGTCGAGTCCGAGGGCGGACGGCTCCTGTCCTTTCCGGAGCTCGTGCGAGACAACCCGGAGATCGAGCGAACCGTCCACGAGCGCCTGCGCGTCATCGCCATCTCCCTGACCGACGCCACCAGCCGCCGCCTGGGCGCGGAACCCGATGACCCGCGCGCTCGCGCCGTCGTCGCCCTGGCCATGGCGATTCAGCGCAGCGCCCTGGACCTGTGGTGCGGACGCACCCACCCGTGGGAGCAGGACGGTCGGGAGACTTCCGCGAGTGCCCGGGCTCCCGGGGCCTCCGCGGCCTCGGGCGAAGGCTCCGGGGTCCGGTTGGCCGACGCCGTCCAGACCATGGTCCGGGCCATCGCCGACGTCGTCGCCCAGCCCCGGCCCGATGATGGAGCAACCTGAGCGCCTCCACCGGGCCGCCGCCGTCGGACCCGCTGGGCTGTTCCGCGCGTCTCCGGCGCCCTCCCCCTCTTCCTGCCAGTTCTCACCCGTCTACCCACCCGTAAAGGTTCTCACCGTGACTCAAAGCGCCTCGACGCCGGCACCCGCCGGCACCAGCCACCACGAGCCGGGGGCCGACTTCCATCCCGACCACCGCTTCTGGGCGGTCTACGCCTCGCTCCTGGTGGTCATGTTCCTGTCCGCCATGGACCAGACGATCGTCGGCACCGCCCTGCCCACCATCGTGGGCGATCTGGGCGGCGCCGCCCACATGGCCTGGATCCTCACCTCCTACACCCTGGCGATCACCGTGGCCATGCCGGCGTACGGCAAGCTCGGCGACCTGGTGGGCCGCAAGAGCCTCTTCCTGGTGGCCATCGGCCTGTTCCTCGTCGGCTCGGCCCTGTGCGGCACCGCCACCACGATGACCCAGCTCATCATCTACCGCTTCCTCCAGGGGCTCGGTGGCGGCGGCCTCATGATCTCCTCCCAGGCGATCACCGGCGACCTCATCCCGCCGCGCGTACGCGGCACCTACATGGCCCCCATGGGAGCCATGTTCGGCATCGCCTCCATCCTGGGGCCCATCATCGGCGGCTGGCTGACCGACTCCGTCTCCTGGCGCTGGACCTTCTGGATCAACCTGCCGCTGGGCGTCCTCGCCTTCATCGCCATCGCCCTGGTGCTGCGCCTGCCCAGCAGCCGCCTGACCAGCCCCATCGACTGGTGGGGGCTCGCGTTCATGGACGCCGGCGCCGTCGCCATCGTCCTCATGGCCACCTGGGGCGGCAACCAGTACGCGTGGACCAGCCCCGTCATCATCGGTCTGGGTACTGCGGGCCTGATCTGTTGGGGGCTGTTCGCCTACGTCGAGACCCGCGCCGCCGACCCCATCCTGCCCTGGTCGATCCTGACCAACCGCACCTTCATCGTGGCCACGGTGGTCGGCATGCTCGCCATGGGCGGGATGATCGGCGTCATGAGCTACCTGCCCACCTACCTCCAGATGGTCTACGGGTACTCGGCCACGGCCTCGGGTCTGCTCCTGGTGCCCATCACGATCGGGATGCTCGTCTCCTCGATCCTCTCCGGCGTCCTGGTGGCCCGCAGCGGCCGCTACAAGGTCTACCCGGTCCTGGGCCCGCTGGTCGCCGCCAGCGCTTCCTTCTGGCTCTCGCGCCTGTCGACGACGTCGCCCGTCTGGGAGGTCTCGGCCGCCACCTTCGTCATGGGAGTGGGCATCGGCATGTTCTTCCAGCTCCTGGTCACCGTGGTGCAGAACGCCATCGAGGCCAGGCACCTGGGCACGGCCACCAGCGGCAACAACTTCTTCCGCGAGGTCGGCGTCTCCCTGGGGGCCTCGTTCATCGGCGCGGCCTTCTCCTCCGGCCTGACCTCCAGCCTGACCGATCGGATCGGGGCGCTGGCCGCCGGCTCTGATCCGACGGTGCTGGACTCGCTGGCTCGGTTCGGCGACGCCGATACCTCCTCGCTCACGCCTTCCCTCGTCAACCAGCTGCCCGCGGCCCTGCACGACGCCGTTGCGAGCTCCTACGCCGATGCGCTCCTGCCGATCTTCGGTTGGATGATCCCGCTGTTCGCGGCCACGGCCGTCATCGCCCTCTTCCTGCCGGAGGTGCCCCTGTCCCGTAAGAGCGGCATGGAGCAGGTCGCCGAGGCCGAGAGGGCCGCGGCCGGGGAGGCCGATGGGGCTGAGGCGGCCGAGGGCGCCGATGGCCGTGCCGCTGAACGCGTGGGTGAGCAGTAGAGGCGGGCAAGGATCCGCATTCCGGCCCGCGAAGAGCCCGACAGCCGATCGCTCACGCGACGCGCGTGGTGATGCCTCGATATGCCGTGGAGTCCTTCGCGCATGGGGAGAATAATCCTTGAAGCCTCGGCTCTCCGATCCATAACGTGATCGAGTCCGCGCGGGAAACATTCCCGATGGCATGATGCGCGCGGCGAGCGGAGGGAGAGCGATTGTGAGTGATCACCGGGCCCGGCGTCCAGGACTGCTCTGCCTCATTGTGCTCTGCCTCGTTTGTGTCGCTCTTATGATGAAGGCGGTTATCTCCTTCGTCTCGTTCTCCCCCTGGTACGATCCGGCCACCGACGAGCCGGAGGTCCTGTTCGATCTCAATGCCTCGGATTACGGGGAGGGGATGCGGATCGTGCCCTTGTCGGACGAGGCCGAGCGGAGCACGGTTCATAACCCCGGCTCGTCGGTGACCTACGTCGGAATGAGTGACGGGGCGTCGTCCGTGATCGTCGCTCTGGATACTGCAACGGCCGAGGTGCGGTGGGACGCGCGGTTGAGCGGCTCTCGACCGCAGTGTGTGACATACTACGGTCCGGAGCTCTGATGCTCGGCGGGTGGTGAGCTCGTGGGCATCGCGGAGGACGACGGGGCCGTGACCGTGCTGGCGGCGCTTCCGTCCGATGACTATCGGGTGCGCAAGAATCGGGGGGAGCGCATCACGTATCTTCTGCCGCCGGTGGACGGCCGGTCCCAGGATTACCAGGTGATGTGGATCGGCGAAGGGGACCGCGTCGTGGTTCTGCCGTGGTCGCCGCCGCCGACTCCGTGCGCCGAGGCCTCCGGGACGAGTTTCAAGGATGTGGACACCCACGGCGGTGCGGATGAACACGATCTGCTGGCCGCGGTGGTTGTTGACGGGTGGATGGTCCTGTCGTCGGTGGACACCGGGGAGATCGTCGATCAGCGCTTCGGTGATCTTCATGAGGAGAAGAGCGAGTTCGACCCCCTGCTGTCGGGCAATGAGGAGGCGTGCGGGTCGGAGTGGAGCCAGGTGGATGTGTCTTACCCTCTCCATCCTCATGGTCCAGTCTTCAGCGTGGTCCCGCTTCCTGCGGAGAAGGTGCCGGCGTCTTCGTCCGCGGACGAAGCCAGGCCGGTCTTCTGGACGAATGGGGAGGGCAGTCGATGGTACGTCACCCCGGACGGCGAGTTCGGGGAATGGTATGGGGGATCGACGTGGTCCTGTGACGTCGATCTGCGCGGTTCTCGTGTGGAGAATGCCTTCACGGACGGAATCGACGTGGATGAGGGCGTCGTGAGGGGGACAAGAATGGGAGGGCTCACGCAGGAGTACGATGAGTACTGGGTCATGGTCTCCGGAGGCGGCATGGTCTCCACCCGGGAAGACAATAATAGTGCCGGTGGGAATCGTCGTAAGATCGTGTGGAGCGCGGATATCGGGGACGACGAGTGGAAGGTGAGGGGCGGAGCCGTTATGACCCGCGACTCCGATGGACGGGTGACTGCCAGGAGCGTTGATAGGGGGAAAGAGTTGTGGGTCCTGGACACTCCGGGGGAGATGCGCTGGGAGAGGGGCTCGGGGGAGCCCCGAGGATCCGTGGATGACTCCCCCCTCGTGGTGCTGTCCACGGACTCCCGTGCTCTTATATCTACGGGCACCGGGCCGGGTCCGACGGGGACTGACGCGGAGGGGATCGGGAGTGGATCGGCGGAGCCTCGCGGGGCGCCAGCGGCTCAGGGCCGGGCCAACGGTCCTTCGGCCCAGGCGATCTCATCGCCCGCCAACCCGGGCAGGGCCTGACCGGAGACGATGAAGCGGGCGCGCTCCCACGGTCGATCGGCGGCGAAGAACGGGCGCTCGCTGCGCGTCCACCAGTGCCAGAACTCCACGGACTCCTGCTCGTCGCCGTTCGTGCCGTCGTCGATGTCCCGCGCGATGCCGCGCCGCTCGGCGACCTCATCGTCGGTCTGCATCCAGATGTGGATATCGACGAGGTCGGCCACCGCGCGCATCCCCGAGCCTGTGCCCTCCACGATCACGAGCGGTGCGCCCGCGGTGATGGTGATGGAGCCCTCGCGTCCGTGGCGCTGCCATGCCGGGGGCCTGAGATCGAGGGATCCGTTCCGGCGCAGCTCGGTGAGTGCGGCGACGAGCAGGTGATCCCACTGGAAGAGGGGCTCGTTCCAGTCGAGGTCGTCGATGTGCAGCACCTGCG
>ERZ773075.434-NODE-434-length-32360-cov-88.5159_pt1 | contig 32360 bp, 24 predicted proteins | sample MGYA00580614_ERZ773075 | MGnify/ENA primary metagenome ERZ773075 (study PRJEB29015, sample SAMEA2738021) | human oral metagenome | biome: human oral; feature: human-associated habitat; material: dental | place: China | collected 2043 ...
CTCGGGTCTATCCTGCCACGGCTTGTGACCTGTGGCACGCCGTCGAGCATTGTAGTCTCCGTGTGTTGCAGGTCAAAGAGAAGTGAGCAAAGTCGGGTGCGTCCTGCGACACTCTCGAGAGGCCCCTGGTTGCGGGGCGACAACGGGAACGACTGCAATGGATATCCGGGGGGGCTCCCATGGCAGAGACCCGGACAAAGGCTTCGGTGGCGCCGCTGGTGCCGCCGATGAGATCGCGGAAAGAGGACGAGGTGCGCAGGTCTGCGAGCAGCGAGGTGACAGCGGCGGTCGACGCCGCCCCCGAGGTCCCTGAGATCCCCGAGGTCCCGGCCGTGGCGGGCCCGGCCTGGCGGGCGGGCGCCGTCGACGACGAGCTCATCGCCCTCTACCCCGACGCCGCTTGCGCCCTCGACCACGACGGCCCCTTCCAGCTGCTCATCGCCACTGTCCTGTCCGCCCAGACCACCGACGCGCGCGTTAACACCGTCACGCCCGAGCTCTTCGGGCGCTACCCCGACGCCGCGGCCCTGGGGGCAGCCCGGCGCGAGGACCTCGAGGCGATTCTGCGGCCCCTGGGCTTCCAGCGGGCCAAGGCCGGGCACCTGCTGGGTATCGGTCAGGCGCTCACCGAGCGCTTCGAGGGGCGGGTCCCGTGCAGCCGCGAGGAGCTCGTCTCGCTGCCGGGCGTGGGGCGCAAGACCGCCAACGTCGTCCTCGGTAACGCCTTCGGGAAGCCCGCCATCACCGTGGACACCCACGTCGGGAGGCTTTCGCGTCGCCTGGGGTGGACGACGTCCAAGGACCCGGTACGCGTGGAGAAGGACATCGCGGCCCTGTGGGAGCCATGGCGATGGACCGACGGCTGCCACCGGCTCATCGAGCACGGGCGCCGGGTGTGCTCGGCCCGCTCGCCGCGCTGCGGTGAGTGCGCGCTGCTCGAGGCCGGGCTGTGCCCGCAGGTGGGCGTTTGATGGGCGTTTGAGAGCGGTGCCCGCGGAGGCGGCCTGGGCCGGTGTCGGGCTAGCCCCACCCCCGGTCCGCCAGATGGCAGGATGGGATGGGAGGGCCGGCGCCGTCAGGCTGGGGGCATGACTGCTCACCCGCCGCTCACGCCCTCCGACCCGACCGCTGCCTCCGCCCCATTCACGCCGCCTCCCGGGATGGCCGCCTCGTCGTCCGTCGCCATCCGACTGCGCGGCCTCACCCGCGTCTACGACGTGCCGGGCCGCCAGGACGCCCGCGTCACCGCCCTGGACCACGTCGACGCCGACCTGCCCGAGGGCAGCTTCACCGCCGTCGTCGGAGCCTCCGGCTCTGGCAAGTCGACGCTGCTGCACTGCATGGCCGGCCTCGATGAGCCCACCGACGGCCAGGTGACCATGCTCGGCACCGTCACCTCCGGGATGCGGCCCGCCGAGCGCGCCCGGTTCCGCGCCCGCCACGTCGGCTTCGTCTTCCAGGAGTACAACCTCATCGCCTCCCTGAGCGCCGCCGACAACGTCTCCATGCCCTCGCGCCTGGCCGGGCGTCCCCTGAGTGACGCCCAGACCCGGGCGGCCCTCGACGCCGTCGGGCTCGCTCACCGCGCCGGCCTCAAGCCCCACCAGCTCTCCGGCGGGGAGCGCCAGCGAGTGGCCATCGCCCGCGTCATGGCCAGCCGGCCCCGGATCGTCTTCGCCGACGAGCCCACCGGCGCCCTCGACCTGGACTCCGCCGCCCTCGTCCTGGACTGGCTGTGCCGGCTCACCGAGCAGGGGACCACCGTGGTCATGGTGACGCACGACGTCGAGGCCGCCGCCAAGGCCGACGCTGTCGCCGTCATGAGCCAGGGGCACCTGGTGCAGTGGACCAGCTGCCGTGACGCCCGCCAGATCGCCGAGCTCGTCCACTCGGCCCGAGCTGCGCGCGCCGCCTGAGCGAGACAGGAGCAGGAGAAGAACATGGTCACACTCATCTGGAACGACCTGAGCCACCACGCCCGCCAATGGCTGTGGTCGCTGCTCGTCGCCACCGTCGGCGGCGCCATCATCGGCGTCATCATCACCGCCTGGTACAGCGCCCTGAACTGGGCCCAGGCCCAGGGCTCGGCCGAGCTCATCAATGCCTCCCACATCATCGGCTCCAGCCTTGTCTCCTACGTGGGGCTGGCCACCGCCGTCATCCTGTCCACGACGCTGGGCCTGACCGTCTCGGCCCAGCAGCGCTCCCACGCGCTGTGGAAGGTCCTGGGCATCCCCGGCAGCCGCATCCGCCGCATCATCCTGGCGCAGGTCGGGGTGATCGGGCTGCTCGGAGGCGTCATTGGGGCGGTGGCCAGCCTGTCGTTGGTCCGCGTCTACCTGCTCACCTGGCGGGAGTTCGATGTGTTTCCTCAGAATCTGCCCATCATCATGCCGGGCTTCGGGGTGCCGTTGACCATCGCCGTGACGATGCTGTTCTGCATCCTGGGCGCGATGGGGCCGGCCCGGCGGGCGGCGTCGGTCCCCGAGATGCAGGCGCTGCGGGAGGCCACAGCCCCGCAGACCCGGACCCGGTGGTGGCAGTGGGTAGTTGTCGGCATCATGCTCCTGGGGCTGGTCTTGACCCCCTTCGAGAGCTCTCTACCCATGAGCGACGCGGAGAGGGCGGAGATGGCCACGTCCGGTATGAACCTCAACGACCCGGGGGAGCGCGCGATGGCCGGCGCCTCCATGGGGCTCCTCGCCGCGATCGCCGCCCTGAGCGTGCCGAACTGGACCCTGCGGCCACTGCTGACCTGGTGGACCGCCCTCATCCCGGGCCGCAGCCCCGCCTGGTTCGCCGCCCGCGCCAACGCCCGCCACCGCGCCTCCCTGTCAATGACGACGATCGTCCCCTTCGCCATCGCCGTGGCCCTGACCGGCACCGTCTACGCCGCCGTCGGGGCCGGCCAGGCCACCGGCGCGCAGGGCTCGGTCAACGGATTCCTCTCCGTCGGGGTTCCAACCTTCTTCATTTCCGGCGTCGGCGGGATCGCCAACATCGCCATGGTGGGGCGGGCCCGGCGCCAGGAGGGGACGCTGCTGGGGGTCATCGGGGCGCGCACCCGCACGGTTCTGGCCTCCACCGCGCTGGAGGGCGTCATCTACGCCGTCACCGGCATCATCTTCGGGCTGGCGGCCACCGCCGTCAGCGCCGTGTACGCCGCGCTGTACTCCGGGGGCGGGATGGCGGTCCTGGTCGCCTCGGTCCCGGTGGGGCTGCTGGCCCTCGTCAGCGGGATCTCGCTAGCGCTCGCGGTGGCGACCACCTGGCTGCCCGCCCAGCTCGACCGACGCTCCCTTATGGACAACCTGCGCCAGCCGGTGTGAGGCGGCGCCGCGCCGCACCCGGCACGAGGCGTGAGGAGACGGTCAGGTGGAGGCAGCTGGTGCGACGTCGGCCAGGAAGGGCAGCAGGGCCCGGACGAGCTCGGCCGGGGCCTCCTCCTGGGGGAAGTGGCCGGAGCGGCGGATCGTCGCCTGGCGCAGGTTGCCGGTGACGTGGTGGGTGTCGCGCGCGTAGGCCTGGGCCGGCTGGACAGGGTCGAGCTCGCCCTGGACGGACAGCACCGGCACCGCAACCGGTTTGTCCAGCGCCGCCGTCTCAGCCCGCGACAGCACGAGGTTGCGCAGTGGCTCCAGGGCGCTGTGGGCGGCACCGGGCCGGGACAGGAGCTCGGCGTAGTAGGGGGCCTCCTCGGCCACCGCCTCCCGGGTATGCGGTCCGGCCCAGGAGCGCAGCAGGCCCTCCAGGGCGCTGCGGCTGCGCAGTCGCCGCTCGGCCAGGCCCGGGATCTGCAGACTCGCGTACTGCAGCGCCGGCCCCGACAGTGCCCGGGAGCGCAGCGAGCGCAGGGCCAGGGGGTGGGGGGCGCCCACCGGAACGATCGCCGTCGTCAGGTCCGGGGCCACGTGCGGCAGCGTCCAGGCGACCTGGCCGCCGAGCCCTGCGCCCACGACCACGGCCCGCTCGTGGCCCAGGGAGCGGACCACGGCGGCCAGGTCCTGGGCCAGCGTCACCAGGTCGTAGCCCGACGGCGGCCGGTCCGAGCCGCCGAAGCCGCGCAGGTCGAGGGCCGCCACACGGTGCCCGGCCTGCGCGAGGGCGGGGACGACATGGCGCCAGGTCCACCAGCACTCAGGGAAGCCGTGGACCAGGAGGGTCAGGGGCCCCACGGTTTCTGCGCCGGTCGGGGCCTCGGGGCCCGCCAGCGCGGCATGGAAGCGGGTGCCGCGCGCGGTGAGGTTGCGGTGGGTCCAGGGGCCGGGGCGGTTGACGTCAACAGGCACGCCCGCAGCCTACTGGCCGGCGCCCGGCACCGCCCACGGAAGCAGAGAATGTCCAAAACGGTGACAAAGGCCGCGACGAGGCGGAGGATGAGGAAAGGAAACCGCATGATTCAGCGGTTCAGGTGACGGTGTGAGCGCCTGGATATCCTCTTTGTCACCGATCTGGACATGTAGCGGGGCTAACCGGCTCCCGGAGCCGTGCCGGAGACGGTGATCGGGTTCCACATCGATCCTGATCGCGGAGGGAAGGAGAAGGCATGACTGCCCAGCGTCACCATGACTCGGGTGATGGCTCTGCCGACGAGCTCGCCGATGACACCTGTGCCCACGCTTCTGGCCACGCGGGTGCTGATGCCACGGCCTCAGACACTGCTGCCGACCCGGCTCCTGAGGAGGATCCCGCCGCCGGAGGCGGCGGTGCTGGAGGGGAGGAGGCGGCGCTCATCTCGCCCGGACGCCTGGAGGCCTTCAGCGATGGCGTCATCGCCATCGCGATCACCCTGCTGAGCCTGGAGATCAAGCTGCCCGACGACGGTGAGAGCCTCCTGCGCGCTCTGGCCTCCCTGTGGCCCGGCTACGTGGGCTTCGTGCTCAGCTTCCTGCTGGTAGGGCAGGTCTGGCTCAACCACCACGCCATCTTCGCCCGGGTACGCAGCGTCGACCAGTGGATGCTCATCTGCAACCTCTTCCTCCTGCTCGATGTCGCCTTCCTGCCCTTCGCCACCTCGGTGCTCACCCGGTCCCTGGAGTCCGGCCATGACGAGCGTACGGGTGCCGTCTTCTACGGGCTGGTCATGGTGGTCGGCGGGCTGTTCTTCAACGCCCTGTGGCGTGCGTCCATCCGGGACCGGAGCCGCCTGCGGCCGGAGGTCCCCGAGGCGGAGGTGCGCTCCATGACCCGGCGCTTCGCGATGGGGCCGTGGCTGTACGCGCTGGCCGCGCTGCTGGGCCTGGTCAGTGCCTGGCTGAGCGTGGTCACCTACGTGGCCCTCATCGTCTTCTACATGGCCGGACATCGGCCGCGGCGGGTCAGGCCAGCAGGAGACTGACGGCGACGTAGACGCCGGTGCCGCCGATGAGCGACAGCCCGATGGAGCGCCGCCACAGGTGCAGGCCTGCCGTCGCCCCGATCCCGCCAGCCGCCGGCAGCCAGGTGGACGGCGCCGGGCTCACCCCGTCCAGCGTGTAGGCCACCAGGACGATCATGACCCCCAGCGGCATCCCCCGGGACAGGAAGGCCAGCAGTGCGCTGTCCTGGCATCCGCGCAACAGCACGAAAGGGGCGATCCGGCAGGCGAAGGTGATGACGGCGACGACCGCGACAGCGACCGCGATCTGCGGGTTGGTGAGCATCAGTCGGCCCTCCGCTGCGGCTCCGGAGCGCTCGTCCCCGGGCGGTGGCTGCGCCAGGCGTACAGCCCCACGAGGCCGACGGCGAGCGTCACCAGCGCGGCCAGCAGCGCCGCCGACCCTCCCGTCGCCAGGCCGACCCCGCCGGCCGCCAGCCCCAGGCACAGCACCCCGATATCGGGGTGGTTGCGCCAGTTCTCGATGACCAGGACCACGAACAGAGCCGTGAGCACGAACCCGAGCAGCTCGATGCGCTCGCCCACCACGGAGGCCAGCGCCGTCCCGGCCAGCGCCCCGACACTCGTGCCCGCCACCCAGGAGGCCTGACTGATCGCCTCGACGCCCACCAGGTAGCGCCCGCTCATGGCCCGCCGGTCGCGCGCGGCCAGCAGCGCGTAGACCTCGTCGGTGATCGCGTGGACGGCGTAGAGGCGAGCGAGCACCCCGCCCCGCACACGATCCAGGGGGAATCCCAACCCGTAGAAGACGTGCCTGCCCGAGACGAAGCCGGCGGACACGGCGATGGTGGCCAGCGGCTCGCCGCCTCCGGCCAACGGTACCAGCAGCATCTGCATGGTTCCGGAGTAGATGACCAGGCTCCACACCGGCGCCCACCACCAGGCGAGCCCCTCGGCGACCAGCAGCATCCCGGCCGCCAGCCCCAGGGTCACGTAGCCGACGACGACGGGCACCGCGTCGCGGGCGGCGTCACCGATGGTCTGCATCCGCGGGGCCGGCTGCGAGGACTCCCCGGTGGAGGCCGCGTCGGGCGGCTGGGCTGCGTCGGGCTCAGTCACGCAGGCCGCGGTCGTCGTCGGACTCCTGCTCGCGCTGACCGGCTCGGCGCGCCAGGTGGGCGACGACGGCGACCATGGCCGTGAGCACGCCCATGAGGACGAAGCGGCCCGACAGACCGTCGTCCATGACATAGGTGGATAGGGCGCGCCCCAGGTCGGAGTGGGCCTGGAGCCGGTCGATCGTGGGACCGATGATCGACTGGACGACCCCCGGCATAAGGACGAAGGGCAGGCCGATCACCGTGCTGACGGCACCGACGACGAAGGCCCCCAGGGAGGATCGCGAGATCATGAACAGGGCCGCCGCGCAGGCCGCGGTCCCTCCCAGGATCTCCAGCGCGCCCACCGGGGAGGCGGCGGCCGGCCAGGCCGAGGGGTTGCCGCCGGTCAGGGAGGCGGCGCCGTCGTGCACGAGGAACCAGGCCACCGGGAACAGGACGACGGCGATGAGTACCCCGGCCCAGTGGGTCTCGGCGCGCGAGCTCGAGATGCCCAGCACGCTGGCGCCCTTGAGGAGGATGGAGTCATCGTCCTCCCCGCTCGAGGCGGTCATGGCCATGGCGGCCTGCCGGGCGCGTGAGCGGCCGCGTTCCTCGGGGTCGTCGCTCTCCAAGGGATCGATGGCGGAGAAGCTCCGGGCCGTGGAGGTCGAGGGCCAGGCGGGCGCCTGATGCGGAGAGGGCTCCGACGGCGCCGTGGCCGGTGCAGTACTCGGCGCCGAGGTCGACGCGGAGCCTGGCACGGAGGCCGCTGCCGACGTGGGTGCCGTCGTGGAGGTGCCGTCGCCGGCCGGTATCGGCCGAGTGCCCGGGGCCGGCTGGGCGGGAGGCGTGGGCCGGTAGGCCTGGGGCGCTGCGGAGGCGGGTGCCGACGCTGCGGCAGGAGCCGCGGCGGACGCCGCACTGAAGCCCGCTGCCGTGGCCGCGGAGGGGCCCGTGGGGGCCGTCGACTCGGCGGTGGCGGGTGCCGAGGCGTCGGCGGGGGCCTGGGAACGGTGGTCGAGGAGTCCGGAGGACGGGGCCAAGGTGGAGGGGGGCGCTGACGGCCCGCCTGTGGAGGAGCCGGTCCTTGAGACGCCGTCCGCGGAGAACGCGGGGCGTACGGAGGAGGTCGACTCCGCCGAGCGCGCCGTGGAGGCGCTTGCCGCTGAACCGGTCCGGGCGAGCTGGGCCGCTGGGGTCGCCGGCCAGGCGGGCGCCGAGGGACGGTTGTCCACCAGGACGTCCGCAGGTGCGGGGGCGGGTTCGGTGGTGGACTCCGTCGGCTCGGACGACTCGGATGATTCGGATGGTTCAGCCGGTCCGGCTGCGTCCGCGGTCGAGTCGGTGGGGATATCTGTGCCGTCGCTGCCGGTTGTGCCGGCCGAGCGGGGGCCTGCGGCGGAGGCGGCAGTCGTCGTGGGCGTGGTCGCTGCTGTCGACACGGTGGCGGCCGTTGCCTTGACGGCTCGGGCGGCGGAGGGCGCCGATGGCGCCGAGCCAGCGGTCGCCGACGAAACAGCTGACGTTCCTGACGATGCGGATCGCGCCGACGGCCTCGGGGATGCCGGCGGCGTCGGTGAGGAGGCCTCCGTACCGGTGGAGTCCGTGTCGGCCTCGGAATCGTGGTCGAGGTCCTCGCCGGGTGCTGGGGCCCGGGAGGCGGTGGCCTCCGGCGTCGGGGTGTCCACCCGCGCGGTCGGGGCCGCTGAGTCCGCTGCCTGTTGTGTGGCCTCCTCACCGTCCGCCCCGGGTTCGGCGACCGCATCCAGGTCCTCGATGTCCTCCGGCTCGGTCGCCTTCTCCGATTCCGCCGGCTCCTCAGGGCTCCCGACCCCGGGCGCCGCCACCGCTTGGGTCGGTGCGACCACGGCGCTCGCCGCATCGGAGACCGCGGCCGACGGCGTCTCCGTTGCGGGGGCGATGGAGACAGCGGACGTGGCGGATGCGTCGGCGGCAGAGTTCCTCCGGTCCTCCTGGCCCTGCCACTCGTTCCGGGTCGCCTGATCGACCGGCTCCGATGCCGCGAAGGACGCCGGGGTGTCGGAGTCGGCGGGGTCCTCCGCGGTGCCGGCCGAGGCCGGGGCACCAGCGCCGGCCGAGGAGGCTGTGGAGGAGACTGCGGGAGTGGTGGACGTGATCGAGGCGGTGGGCGCTGTGCCGGTCTCGGCCTCACCGGCCGTGGAGGGGGTCTTGGAGACGGCGTCGACCTCGGGGTCCGCCTGCTCCGCCGGCGCCTGAGCCTTCGCCGCAGCCGGCCCCGATGACGGCGGGATCGATGGTGGCATGTCGGCGGTCCCGGCGACGGCTCCCACCACAGCCTGCCCGACTGGCTCGGAGGGCTCGGACGGCGTCGGCGCCGCCTGAGTGGCCACCGGACGGGGCGAGGGATCGTCCGGGCGCAGCGGGTCCTGGGCGGGGCGGCCGACCGGGAACGTGCCGACTCGAGGCTCCTCGGGTGCCGCAACCGGCTCGTCAGAGACCTCCTCGATCTCCTGGATGATCCCCTCATCGGCGTCGTCGGCCGTGTCGGCGACCCGTCCGGCCTGAGCGGCTTGAGAAGGCTTGACCGCTTCACCCGCGGCGGGGCTCTGATCGTCCTCCTGCTCGTGGATGTTCACAGTGTCGACGTTCTCGTCCGCAGCATCATCGGCGGTCTTGACCGCATCGACCTGACCGACCGGCCTGACCGCCTCGTCCGGGGGGCCCGCTGTCGTCGTCGGCGTGACCGGCGTGGAGGGGGCGGGCCGAGATGCCTGGACGACCTTGCTGGCGAGGCCCTTGAGGGAGGCTGCGGCCTCATTGGTCACAGTGGCCGTCGCCTCTGCCGGGTGAGCGTCCGAGGCCGGCTCTGCGGCGGCGGGGGTCGAGGCAGTCGGGGAGGCTGGGTCGACGCCGTCGGGCGTGCTGGGCGTCTGCGGGGCGGTGCGGTCTGTGCTGTCGGTGCTCACGAGGTCTCCTTACGCATGAACACGGTAGTAGTAGGGGCGGGGACGCCGAAAGGGGTGGAACGACGTCCCTCGGGCATGACTGCGGGCATGGGACCCTCAGACACCGGAGCGCAGCCTGGCCAGCGCGTTCGCGCGACCCTGGCGGCGAGCCATATGTGCTCCCCAGCCGATCGCCATGAGCTCGATGCCGATGGCGGCGAGCACGACGGCGTCCGGGCCGTACGGCAGGAGCCTGGAGACCAGATGGCCGCCAGGGATCATATCGTTACTGAGCGTCGGAACCGTCAAAAGGATAAGGATCGGGCCGGTGATGCGCGCCCCGAGGGTGGAGCGCGCCGTCGAGGCGCCTGCCGCGACCAGGGCGATGAAGGACACCAGGACGGCGGCGAGCATCAGCGGCCCGGTTTGGATTCCGGGGGCGACCGCCCGCAGGTAGGAGCGGGGCAGCAGGAAGGCCGCGAGCGCCAGCCCGGCCACGACCCAGGGCAGGGACAGGAGGTGGTCGCGTCGGCGCGAAGGGGGCGGGGCCGGCGTGGAGCCCACGGTTCGGTCGGCCTGGGTGAGGCGGAAGGCGGCCTGCCCTTGGGCGTGGCCGGCACGGCGGGCCAGGCGCATCCCCCAGGAGCCGCCGAGCCACAGCCCCGCCAGGATGAGCATGAACCCGGTGCTGATTAGCTTCTGCAGCCACGTGTGAGGCAGGGAGGCTGCATGGATGGGGGCCATGAAGACGGCTGACTGGGCCGCCAGGGCGGTCAGTCCCGTGGCGAGCGCGCCCATCGAGGAGCGGCCGGCGAACAGCGCGGTGGCGGCGGAGGAGATCAGCAGGATCGCTCCGAGCAGCAGGACGGTGCGCAGGCCCGGGGTCGACGACGGTACGGCGTCGGCCAGGCCGAGGAGGAAGGAGACACTCGGGGCGAAGACCACCCCGACGACGGCGGTGAGCACGTAGTCGGGCCTGCGACTGCGGGGCGGTTGGCCTGACGGGCCCGGAGATGTGGGCGGTGCGGAGCCCGGGGTGTCATGGGAGGGGGAGTCACTCACCTGATCGAGTCTAGGGGGTGCGTTCGCTCTGTGTCGGTCCGTGTCGGTTTCGCCGGGATCCTGGGTCCTGGAGCGCGGTGGGAGGCCTGTGGCCGGCGGGGGCCGCGGTGTGCCACAGTGGGCCCGTGGTGCGAGTAACTGTAGGGATCGGGCCGTCTTCGGCCGGGTTGCCGAGGAGACGCGGCGCGGCGGGCGAGTCGGTCCCGCCCGGCGTGTCGACCGATCGGTCAGACGGTGGGGCGGGTGTCTGCGGGGCGCCGTCCGCCGCGACCTCCCCGTCTGCCGCATCTGCGACGTCCCCCGCGGTGGAGGCGCTCAGGACGGTGGCCGCCGACGAGCGGGTGCGCGCCGCCGAGGCGGCAGTGCGTGAGGCCTGCGCCGAACTGCGCTGGAACGAGGCCCTGCGGCGCCGATGGCGCGAGGCCCGCGCCGAGGCTGCGATCCGGGGCGCTATCGCCTCGGGGGCGGTGGAGGGGGCGGTGGTCCTGGCCGAGGTGCTGCGCGAGCAGGTGGCCGCGGGACACCTGACCGAGGCCGCTACGGGCGACCCGGGCCTGGACGCCGTCGCCGGACTGTGGCGCGCCGGGACCCGCCTGGTCGGCTGGATGCCGGACCTGGTGGGGCGGGGACGGCCCGCGGTGCCTCCGGCGCGCTCGTTGCTGGCCATGCTGCACCGCGACGTCGTCGGCCCCCTGGCTGCAGGCGGCCGGGTGGATCTTGAGGAGGTCGGCGTGCCGCGCTCCGGGCAGGTGCGCTCCCGGGAGGGCGGCCCGGGGAGGGCCCCGCAGGGGGAGGAACTGGCCGGGCGGCTGGAGGGGCTGGTGGAGCTCATCGAGGCGGAGCGGGTGCCGGCGCTGGTGAGGGCCGCCATCGTCCACGCCGAGATGCTTTCGGCGCGACCCTTCACGGCGGGTAACGCCGCGGTGGGCAGGCTGCTCGTGCGCCACCTGCTGGTGCGCGACGGGGTCGAGCCGACGGGCACGGTGGTCGGCGATCTGTACCCGGGACGTGTGCCGGCCGCCTACGCCGAGGCCGCCGCTGCCTACGCCTCCGGCACGATGGAGGGGGTCGTCGCCTGGGTGGTGTGGCAGGCCGAGGCGGTGCTCGTGGGGGTGCAGGAGGCCCGGCGCCTGTGCCGGGCGGTGCAGGCGGGCACCTGGCGGGCCGGGTGAGCTCAGGCAGTGGGCGGTCCGCTCAAGCGCGGCTGCGCCCGCCGCGGTGGGCGACGAGCCACGCGGCGGCGCCCGCGACGACGAGGACACCGGCCATCCCGATGGTCAGGGAGGCTCGGGTCGACAGGCTCGGGGGCTCCCAGCGCGGCCGCAGCCGCACCGGGCGGGCGAAGTCGCGCACCGGCCAGTCCCGCTCCTGGGCCATGCGCCGCAGGTCCCGATCGGGGTTGACCGCGACGGGGTGGCCGACGGCGCTGAGCATCGGCTCATCGGAGATGGAGTCGGAGTAGGCCCAGCACCGGGCCGGGTCGATGCCGTGGGCGGCGGCGTCCTCCCGCAGCGCCACCACCTTCTCCGAGTGCAGCATGGAGCGGGTGATACGACCGGTGAACAACCCGTCCTCGCCGACCTCCATACGCGTGGCCACGGCGCGGTCCGCCCCTACGAGGCGGGCGATGGGGGAGACCATCTCGTTGATGGAGGCCGAGACGACCACGACGTCGTGCCCGGCCCGGTGGTGGGCCTCGATGAGATCGAGGGCCTCGGCGTAGACGGCCGGCTCGATCGCCGTGGCCAGGGCGCTCTCGACAACCTCCATGAGGTCTCGGCGACTGATGCCGGCGGACATGAGAGCCAGGTGCTCCATGAGGCTGGTCGACTGCCGGGTGCCGGCCCCCACCAGCAGGTAGGGGATCTGAGCGATGAGCCCGTGGGCCAGTGCCCGTGAGGAGATGAGGCCGCTGCGCCGCATCGGGGTACCCAGTGCCCAGGTCGACGACGTCGCCAGGATCGTCTTGTCCAGGTCGAAGTAGGCCGCGGCGCGATGCCCGGTGGGCTCGGGATCGAGAGCGGCCGTTGCGGCCGACCTGGCGGCTGCTGACGTCGCCGATGACGCCGCTGTCGGCTGGGAGGGATCGCTTGCGCGGGGCTGCGCGCTCATGGCCCCATCTCATCACGAGCCGGGCCGTGGTGTCAGGCGTGCGGCCCCTTGGTTTTCTCTGACGTCCTCTGACGTCCACGCCGGTGGCATGTCGCTGTCCGTAGTGGGCGGTTGCGGGCGGCGCGGGGCCACAGGCCCGTTTCTGCAACCCGTTTCCACAGGTCTGACGACGTCGGTGGGCGTCGGTGGCGACGGGCCTCCACTCTGGTACGGGATCGGCGCCACGGCGCGCGGAACAGCGGATCGGAGAGACGGCATGGAGACACTGGAGAAGACAGCGGAGATACCGGTGAGGGTATCCATGAGGACGGTTCACGCGGTCCCGAGGGGCATGGGGCGGCGCTCCGAGACCACGGAGACGATTCCGGCCGTGGTGGAGGCGGAGTCAGGAGGAGAGACCGAGGCGGTGGAGAAGACGGGCTCGGCGACAACGGAGATGACGCAGGTGTGGGACGGCCGGGACGTCGCCTTTCCGCCCCTGAGGCCCCCTACTGGCCGGTGCCCGCAGCCCGGTGGGACGGCCGAGGCGGCGCCGGGGACAGAGGACTCGGGCACTCCGGTGCCGACGCCGGAAGGGTCGGTGGGAACCGCTCGCGCCCGAAGGAACCCGGCCGCCCAGGTCCTGGCCGTCACCGGCGCTCGTGGAGGCCTGGGGGTCAGCGTCCTGCTGCTGCACCTGGCGTGGGCGCTGAGCCGCGCCGGGAAGCGGGTGGCGATGATGGACCTGGACCCGGCGGGCGGCCTGGACCTCCTGTGCGGGGAGACCGTGCTGACCGGCCTGCGCTGGGCGGACCTCCCGGCGGAGGAGTCGGCCTTCCGGCCCGGGCACCTCGTCGGGGCCCTGCCCGTGTGGCACGCCATGCCACTGCTCACCGGTGACGTCCGCGGTGGGCCGTCGAGGTGCGCGGACGCGGTTCTGGAGGCGATGCGCACCGAGCACGACGTCGTCCTGGTGGATCTGCCCCGGGGCGCGCCCCCGCCACCGGGCTGTCGGGTCCTGCTCGTCAGCGGCCTCGACCTGCGCTCGGCCGTCGCCGCGGAGAGCGTCGCCCCACGGCTGCGGGGCCCTTATCCGGGCGGCCCGGAGCTCACCGGCCCTGATGAGCCGGCCGTGCGCCCGGCGGTGTGGCTCGTGGTACGCCAGACGGGCGAGGACGTCGTCGCCGAGGACCTCGAGCTCATCACCGGCTGCCCGGTCCTGGGTCATCTTCCCACCGACCGGGTCCTCATCAAGCGCCTGGCCCTCGGGGAGGACCCGGTCCGAGCCCGCTCGGCCACCAGACGCGCCGCCAGCGCCCTGGCCCGAGAGCTGCTGGCCCGAGTCCTCGTTCCCGAGGAACCCGAGCCGGATCCGGCCGGTGGCCGAACCACGGGCCTGGAGCGCAGGAGCGAGTCATGGCCCCGGTAGGCCCCGATCTCACCGGATCGGCCGGAGCTCGCGGGGGCCCCGGCTCCGACGGCCCCGAGCTGGCCCGCATCCGCAGCGCCCTGGCCCGTGGCGTGGGCCTGGACGAAGCCCTCAACGACGCCGCCGACCCCGCCACCGGCCAGGTGGGCATGGCGCGTCTCGGCCAGCGGGTTCGCGCCGACGTCGACGGCGCCGGGCCGCTCCTGCAGCCCCTCATCGAGACCGACGGCGTCACCGACGTCCTCGTCAGCGGCGGGCGCACCTGGATCGACCGGGGCCACGGCCTCGAACCCGTTCCCGCCGCCTCCATGGATGAGCCCCAGGTGCGGGCCCTGGCCGTGCGCATGGCCGCCTCCGCCCACAAGCGCCTCGACGACGCCTGCCCCGTCGTCGACGCCACCCTGCCCGACGGCACCCGCCTCAACGCGGTCCTACCGCCACTGAGCGCCGACGGCACCCTTGTCAGCCTGCGCACCAAGCGCCGCCGCGGCTTCACCCTGGCCGAGCTCACCGGTGCCGGCACCATCGCCCCCGGCCTCGACGACGTCCTGACCGCCCTGGTGACCCGCCGCGCCAGCTGCCTGGTCACCGGCGCCACCGGAACCGGCAAGACCACCCTCCTGGCGGCCCTGCTCGGGCTCGTCCCGCACGGCGAGCGCATCGTGTGCATCGAGGAGGCCAGCGAGCTGCGCCCCGACCACCCCCACGTCGTCCACCTTCAGGAGCGCGGCGCCAACGTCCAGGGCGTCGGAGCGGTCTCCATGACCGCCCTGGTACGCACCGCCCTGCGCATGCGTCCCGACCGGATCGTCCTGGGCGAGTGCCGCGGCCCCGAGGTGCGCGACGTCCTCACCGCCCTCAACACCGGCCACGAGGGCGGCTGGGCCACCCTCCACGCCAACTCGCCCGCCGACGTCCCCGCCCGCCTGACCGCCCTGGGGGCGCTCGCGGGACTCGACGAGGCCGCCGTGGCCGCCCAGGCGGCCAGCGCTCTCGACGCCGTCGTCCACCTGCGCCGGCGGACGGGGGCATCCGGTGCACGCCGCTACGTAGCCTCCATCGGCGTGCTGCGGCGCGAGGCGACGCCGGCCGGTGCGGTGCTGGTGTGCGAGGAGGCGCTCCGCGTGGACGATGACGACCGGATCAGTCCCGGCCCGGCCGCGCCGTCGCTGCGCGCCCGGCTCGGCCCGCAAACCTTCTCCCGCCTCGGTCCCGGAATGTCGGCCGGAGTGGGGGAGGGGAGTGCGACATGACCGGCCCGACCGCTCTCATGCCGGCGGCCGCGTTCATGGCACCCGCCCCGCTCTCCACTCAGGCCTTCACTCAGGCCTCCCCACTGGCCGCCCCGGCGGCCGGTACTGCGGCCGGAGCGGGAGACGGGGCACTGGGAGCGGGCGCCTGGATCGCGGCGGTCCTGGTCGCCCTGGCCACCGCCGTGCTCCTGCTGCCGGCCCGCCGCGGACTTCCTCGCGGACGGCTCCCGGGCGCCCCGTCGACCGCAACGGGCGCACCGGCCCTGCGGGAGATGCTCGGCGCCCTGCGCTCCCGGCGGACGGACGCGCCCGAACCGGACCTCGCCCTGCTGCTCACCGAGGTCGCCAGCCTTCTGCGCGCCGGTGCCACCTCACAGAGGGCCTGGACGCGCGCTCTGCAGCGCTCCGGTCTCTCCGAGGGCGTCGAACCCGACGATGAGGGCGTTCCACCGGCCCTGCACGCGCTCGCGGACCTCCAGCACGACTCGTGGTTGCCCCGGTGGAGGGAGGGCCGCTTGCACTGGCGCCCGCCTCCGAGGGGGCAGCGGGCCCGGCAACGGCGGGCAACCGCCGCCGGGGTCCCGGGGGCCATCGCCTCCTGCCGCTTGTCGAGCGCCCTGGGGGCTCCTCTGGCCGACATCCTCGAGGCCGTGGCGGGCGGCGTGGCCGAGTCCGGGCACGCCGAGGCCTCCCGTCGGGCCGCCCTGGCCGGTCCCCGCACCACCGCCCGGCTCCTGGCCTGCCTGCCCGTGGTGGGACTGGGACTGGGGATGCTCGTGGGGGCCGACCCCGCGGACCTTCTGCTCGATGGCGGGCCGGGCAGCGCCCTGGGTGGACTGGGCGTCCTGCTCATGGTGGCGGGCCACCTGGTCACCGGGCGCCTCGTGCGCGCCGCTACAGCGGAAAGCGACGTCGTCGATGAGGCCCTCGTCCTGGACCTGGCGGCCGCGGCGCTGAGCGCCGGCGCCTCCGTGCCCGCAGTGCTCACTTCTCTGGGGCAGGCCCTGGGAGAGGAGAGCGCCGGCGTCGTGGGCCGGGCCCTATTGCTGGGCGCCCCTTGGGAGGAGGCCTGGGAGGCGCCCGACGACGAGCGCTGGAGACGACGGCGCACCCGCCTGGAGGCCTGTCTGCGCCCCGGTTGGGAGGACGGGGCCTCACCGGCCGCCCTCCTGGCGGCGACGGCGGCGGGTCTGCGCGCAGGCAGACACGCCCGCGACGAGGAGGCTGCCGAGCGTCTCGCGGTCCGCCTCGTCCTGCCGCTGGGCGCTTTCCACCTGCCGGCCTTCGTCATCCTGGGGATCGCCCCGGTCGTCGCCTCGGTGGGCATGGGTGTGCTGGCCGGCTGAGGGCGGGTGCCCGCCTATCGCGAGGGCATCGGGTTCCCACGGCGCCCGGGTAGGCCGGTCGCCTTAGGGGAGGTGGGCAGCACTCCCCTGAAGCGGCCCGATCTGATCGGCTCGGGTGCGCGGACCCCCGCTGTCCTGGCACGATGGAGCCATGGCACTGTCGAAGAAGCTCCTGAGCCGCGACGAGGTCGTGGTGCGGCACATGCACACCCACATCAAGGTCCTCCTGTGGCGGTTCGTCGTCGAGATCCTCCTGCTTGTGGTCGGCGTCGTCGCCTCGGTCCTGGCGCCTGCCGACTGGCAGCCCTGGGGCATCTTGGCGATCTGGGTGGTGATCCTCGTCGTGAGCATCCCTCTGCTGCTCGTGCCGTGGCTGCAGTGGTACATGCGCACCTTCACGGTCACCACTAAGCGCATCATCACCCGCTCCGGCATCATCAGCCGCGTCGGCCACGACCTGCCCCTGACCCGGATCTCCGACATCCAGCTGGACAAGGACGTCACCGACCGTTTCTTCGGCTGCGGCACGCTTGCCCTGCAGACCTCCTCGGACGACCCGCTCCTCCTGCACGACGTCCCCCAGGTCGAGAAGGTCCAGGTCGAGATCTCCAACCTGCTCTTCGACGACGTCCAGGGCGCCATCGACGTCGACCCCCGTAGCTGAGCGTCACAGGCCCCTGAAACGAACGACGGCGGCCGCCCGGCTCCTCCTCGGAACGGGCGGCCGCCGTCGTGCTCAGAGCGGGGTCAGTCGAGGGTCTCGACGACGCCGACCGCCTGGGCCACACCGGTCAGGGTGGCGGCGATGCGCACGGCCTCCCAGACCTGCTCGGTGCTCAGGCCCTCGCCGCGCACCGTGGCCTCGTGGGCGGTCACGCACTTCTCGCAGCCGTTGATGGTGGACACCGCCAGGCTCCACAGCTCGAAGTCGACCTTCTCCACGCCGCCGGAGGTGCCGATGATGTTCATGCGCAGTCCCATGCGCTCGTTCTCGTAGGCCGAGCCCAGGAAGTGGCGCGTGCGGTAGGCGACGTTGTTCATCGCCATGATGGAGGCGGCACCCAGGGCGGCGCTGACGGCCTCCTCGGACAGGTGGGCGCGCGCGTCCTCCATGACCTGGACCAGGACGGACTCGTTGCGGGTCGCGGCGGCCGCGGCCACGAAGGTGCCCCACTGCTGCTGCTCGGTCAGCGAGGAGGAGCGGGACAGGGTGGACAGGTTGAGGGAGAGGTCCTTGGCCCAGTCGGGCAGGGCGGAGCGCAGGTTGTCGATGCTCATGTGATCTCGTTTCGTCGTACGGGTGAAGGAAGCAGAAGGAAGGCGGAGGCGGACGGGGCAGCGTCCGTCAGCCCATCTGACCCAGGGCGTCGATGGTGGCGGCGCCGGCCTGCCAGTTGCAGGCGCACAGCTCGTCGGACTGGAGGGCATCGAGCTGGCGCAGGACCTCCTCGGTGTTGCGGCCCACGGAGTCGGCGGTCACGGAGACCGACTGGATGACGTTGTGGGGGTCGATGATGAAGGTGGCGCGGTCGGCCTCACCGGTGGCGCGCTTGATGCCCAGGGCCTCGGTGAGCTCGCGGTTCAGGTCGCTGGCCATGGGGAAGGGCAGGTCCTGGAGCTTGTCGTGGCTGCGGCGCCAGGCGTAGTGGGTGTACTCGTTGTCCACCGAGACGCCCACGACCTCGCAGTCGCGGTCCTTGAAGTCCTGGTAGAGGTCGCCGAAGGCGGCGATCTCGGTGGGGCACACGAAGGTGAAGTCCTTGGGCCAGAAGAAGACGACGCGCCAGGTGCCGGCGGGAACCTGCGAGGAGACGGTGGTGAAGTAGTCCTCGGGCTTGCTGGCCTCAACCTCCTTGAGGTTGCCGGGGACGACGGCGGTGAGCTCGTAGGCGGGGAACTGGTCTCCGATGGTGAGAACGGCCATGGGTGCCTCCTGAATCATGCGAATCGCGGTGCGAGATGGGTGAGAGCCGGTGCGGACCTGCGGCGACCCATGCAGGGCCGGTACAGGGCGGCTTCGTCGGTCCAACCGTAGGACGCGAAGTCCATAGGCGCAACTAAAACTCGTCCTATTTTTAAAAAGGGATGCCTTATCTGGTGTCGTTGTGGTGTCGTCGGTCGGCCCCGGCTGCGTCAGATCAAGCCGGCCGGGGACATTCGACGGCGCTGACAGGGATCCTGCACCCGTACGCGTGAGATGCCCCCGCCCGGAGAGGGCGCGGAATGAGACGCCGTCCTCCGATGTTGCTCCCACCGTCGCCGCACACCAGGTCAGGAGAAGCCATGAGCCCTCGTCTCAGCCGAATCAGCGTCCTCGAGCAGGTCCCCCTCTTCGAAGGGGGAGACGCCCGCCGGACCCTGGAGGACCTCGTCGTCCTGGGGCGCGGCCTGGAGGACGCCGGCTACCACCGCCTCTGGCTGGCCGAGCACCACAGCACCGGATCCTTCCTTTCCTCGGCGCCGGACCTGCTCATGATGCACATCCTGGACGCCACCAGCCGCATCCGCGTGGGCTCGGGCGGCGTCATGGCCATGCACTACGGTTCGCTCCAGATGGCCGAGCGCTTCGCCACCCTGGCCACCCTCCACCCGAGCCGCGTCGACATGGGACTGGGGCGCGCCCCCGGCGGCGACATGCGCGCGGCCGGAGCCCTCAACCAGGGCCGCGTCATCGACCCCGACGCCATCAACACCCTCATCGAGGAGACGGTCGCCCTCCTACGTGATGACCTGCCGGCCACCCACCACTACGCCTCCATCGAGGTCCGCCCCCGCCCGGTTCAGATGCCGGAGGTCTGGCTCCTGGGGTCCTCGGGCCAGTCGGCGGCCTGGGCCGGCACCCACGACCTCAACTACGCCTATGCCCAGTTCTTCACCGGCCGCCAGCAGGTCGGGATCATGGACCACTACCGCGCCCACCTCCCCGGGGCTCCGGGGACTCAGGCCGACGGCGCACCCCACCGCGGCGGCGGCCACGGCTCCATCCACGGCGGGCAGACCCTCTCCGCCCTGTGCGTCAGCGCCGCCGCCACCCGCGAGGAGGCTCACGAGCAGGCCCTCGTGGCCGCCGACGCCCGATTCAGCCTGCGCACCGGCCGCCCCATGCACTTCCGCGACCCGGCCACCCTCGACGCCGCCTACCGTGCCGAGGTCGAGCGCTACCTCGAGCGCGACACCGCCATCATCGTGGGCACCTACGACGAGGTCGCCCACGCCCTGTCCGCCTTCGCCGAGAACCACGGCACCGAGGAGGTCATGCTCGTCAGCTACATCGACGACGTCGAGGTCAAGACCCGCCAGTACGCCGAGCTCGCCGCCCGGCTCCGGTGAGTCGGCGGGCGCTCCTGGGCCCTTCTGCGGCGGGGCGCCCGATACGACCGGTGCCCCGCCGCTACGGTCGGTTCCATGACCCTCGCGAGTACCCGGTCCGCCTCCGAGCCGTCCTCCTTCCCGCCTCCGGCTGTCACGCCCGAGCAGGCGGCGAGCCTGCGGGCGGACCTGACCGAGTCCGGCTGGGGCGTGGAGACGGTGGCCGCGCTCCTGGGTGGGGCGGCCGACGCCGCCCTGCGCCGGGAGATCCGCCTGCCCGCCCTGCGGGCCGTGCGCGCCGCCCTGGCCGAGAGGTCCGATTCCGCGTCATCCTGGTCCGTAGCCGTCCTGACCGCTCTGTTCATGCTCGGTGAGCCGGTTCCTGCCATCGCCCTCGACGCCGCCCTGCCCCGTAGCGGGGCGGCGGGCGCGGCCGCCGTCGGCCTGGTCGGTGAGCCCGATGAGACCGGGTGCGTCCGCGCCCGAGTGGACCTGCGCCCCCACGAGGCCGTCGACGACGCCGGCGAGGTCCGCTGGTGGGTGGCCTCCGACCTGGGCGAGCTCGTCACCGGCCGCGCCCTGGCCCCCGACCACGTCCTGGGCATCGGCGGCGCCGGCCTCACGCTGGCGGGCCTGACCCCACGCACCCCCGTGAGCACCGCGCTGGACCTGGGGTGCGGCTGCGGCATCCAGACCCTCTACCTGCTGCGCCACGCCGAGCACGTCGTCGCCACCGACATCTCCGAGCGCGCCCTGGCCTTCACCGCCTTCAACGCCGCCCTGGCCGGCGTGAGCGTCATCGACGGCCCCCGCCCCGGTGCCGACGCCGGCTCCGCGGGCCGGCTGGAGCTCCGGCTCGGTTCCCTCCTCGAGCCCGTGGCCGGCCGCCGCTTCGACCTCATCGCCTCCAACCCGCCCTTCGTCCTCACCCCTCCGGCGGTGCGCGAGGCCGGCCTGCCCCTCATGGAGTACCGCGACGCCGGCGGCCCCGTCCTGCCGGCGCTCGTCGCCGGGCTGGGTGAGCACCTCGAGCCCGGAGGCGCTGCCGTCATGCTCGGCAACTGGGAGCACTACGGCGCTGACTCGTGGCGCGATGCGGTCTCCGCCTGGATCCCCGAGGGGCTTGATGCCTGGGTGATCGAGCGCGAGGTCCAGGACCCGGTGGAGTACGCCACCATGTGGCTGCGTGACGGCGGCCTGACCCCTGAGCGCCACGCCGAGACCTTCGACGCCGCCCTGGGGGCCTGGATCGGTGACTTCGAGGCGCGCGGCGTCGAGGGGATCGGCTTCGGATACCTCATCGTCCACCGCCCTGAGAGCCCTCGAGGGCCCTGGCGCCTCCTGGAGGAGGTGTCCACCTCCGGTCAGGGGGTCCTGGGGCCGCACGTCGCTGAGGTGCTGCGGATCCGGGAGCTGCTCTCCGGGCTCGACGACGACGCTGTTGCCGCCCTGCGCCCGGTGCTCGCCCCCGACGTCACCGAGGAGCGCCACTTCGTTCCCGGGGCGAGTGAGCCCACCGTCATCCTGCTGCGTCAGGGCGGAGGGCTGGGGCGAACCGTCCAGGCCAGTACCGCGGTGGCCGCCCTGGCCGGGGTGGCCGACGGCGAGCTGAGCGTGGGTCAGATCGCCTCCGCCGTGGCCTCTCTGACCGGGGTCGACGCCGATGCGTTGCGCGCCGAGCTGGTGGAGGCGGTTCGCCGGCTCGCGACTCACGGTTTCCTGGGGCTCGATTCGACTCTTCATTGAAAATGTGCTCCCACTGATATCCGGAGCCCCTTTTTCGTGTCTTGAGCGTCATCATGTGACTTCAGTCGTGATAACTGTTGCTGAACCGATGCTTTTGCGGTTTGGTGTGATGTCACAGAAAAGTGGTCCTGGTATGTGATGATGCGCGATTGTTGTCGCATAGTGTCCTTTTCGAATGCCTTCATGAGGCTGGTGTGCTCTACATTCATGCGCAGTCAGCTCTGAGGTGCGCTCCCCGCGCACCATCCCTCATGATCGGAATCCATCGGCATGTCCCAGTCATCACTTCGCCCGCGGCTCGGGCGTGAAGGACTACTGCGCAGATTCTTTGCGGTGGTCGGTTCTCTTGCGGTCGTCCTGGTGACCATGGTGTCGCTGCCGTGGACGGCGCCTCCCGCGGACGCCTCCACCAGTGACCTGGATGTTCCCCTGGGGGACACCTCGGTGCAGATCTCCTATGTGCGCACCCTTGACTCTGTTGATCGTGTGTACGACACGGCGGCGGACGGATACGGCTACAACTCTTACCCGTGGGAGTGGGCCTACTCGCGTGCCTGTACTCGCTACTCGCCGGGCTCCAACAACTACTGGACTGACTATGTTCGCGGCAGCAGCGGCCAGTACGCGGCGGTCGGTTATGGGCGCCAGACTGATGAAGGCCCCTGCCCCACCTCCTACCAAGGTGAGCCGGGGGGTGTGCAGACCTCGCTGGGTTTCCAGCCCTCCAACACCACGAGCGTCAAGGCCGGAAACGTCTTCCTCGTGGGGCGGATGCGCCACGTCAACAGCCCCATCTACTCCGACAACAGCGCCGTGACCAACCCCTCCGAGGGCAAGGGCACCACCTACTACGGCAGCTTCAACATCAACACCGCCCAGACGATTCAGGCCGACTTCCCGTGGAGTGAGTTCGACACCACGAACGTCTGCACCGGGAAGCTCGACTCGAACGGCAAGCTCATCATCGGCGACTACGGCACTGAAAATCAGACGGTCAGGACGCAGTACGCCTATGACCGGAACGGGAGGGTTGGCCGTTACGACGGGTCCACCTACACCTACCTGTACAAGAACGGCTCCCTGGTCTGGTTCAACGGTGTCATGACCCAGGACTTCACCGACAAGATCGGACACAGCTGCGCCGACGACATCCTCGACATCAAGTCCGACCGCTCCGACACCGCCTGGACGGACCCCAACACCGGCATCAAGTACAAGCTCAAGCTGTGGGGATTCGTCAACAACGGAGACAACCAGCAGTGCCACGCCGACATGGAGAAGGCAGAGACCTCCCAGCTGGAGGAGCGCTTCGTCACCCGTGAGCGGGCCGTCTCCTACGGCTGCCTCTACGGCTCCATCGAGCAGGAGCGCCCGGTCACCTTCGCCAAGGACGTCAAGGCCGACCCGTCGGTTCAAGGGTCGCTGACGATACCGACCTTCAACTACGTCAACGCCTCACCGGAGGGAACCTACGGTGCGCAGAAGTGGGGGACCCCCAACTCCCTGACCCCCACCTGGGACGATGAGGCGGTCGACCCCTCCACCTACGCCCTGCTGGCCCCCAATGACGCCGCAACGGTGCAGGAGGCGGGAACGAGCCCGCAGGCCGGCGTCGACCGCAACACCGGCGACGTGTGGACATCCGGATGGTTCCTGCGCAACGTCACCTGCACGGCGGGAAGCCGGAACTCGCCCCTGCTGCGCCGTGACGGGACCACCCGCCTGGACCAGTCCGACTCGGTGGACCTCAACCAGCGCACGATCCGTCTCGATGAGACCCAGCTCGCCGAGGAGCAGGACGAGGTTGCCGTCAAGTGCGTCTGGCACAACGAGTACGTCGTCGGCCGGGGGCGCGTCACGCTCGTGACCGTCGTCGACGGCGGCAGTGCCAAGCCTGAGCAGTGGACCATGTCCGCCACGCCCGCCACCGAGGGGCTCTTCGGGCAGAAGACCATCACCGGTGCCAGCGGTACCGCCGCCGTCAGCAAGGTCTACACCGCCGGCGGCACCTACACCCTGTCCACGGGCAACGGCCCCGAGGGCTACACGCAGAACGGCCCCTGGGTCTGCACCGACGACGACCGCAGCGACGTGCCCGTCAACGGGGACAACCAGTTCGTGCTCCGTGAGGGCAGGAACGTCACCTGCGTCGTGCACCAGAAGCCCCAGCAGACTCCCGTCAGTGCGGTCAAGACCGTCGACGGCGCCTCCGACGCGGCCACGGCCGGCTCCTACACGCTGAGCTACACCTGCACCCCGGGCCCCGACGGCATGGGCACCTCCACCGGCAGGATCACGGTGGACGCCAAGGGCAGTGCCGCGGACCTGCCCGCACAGCGCGTGGGCGCCACCTGCACCGTCACCGAGGACGCCCGTGACGCCAAGGGGCTCAAGCAGCCCGGCTCCGCCTCCGGCGGAAGCGTCAGCTGGAAGGACCCCGCCGCCTTCAAGGTCGTCACCAATCCGGGTCACCAGGAGAAGGAGATCGCCTCCACCGCCGTGGCCCCGACGAAGGGCAATGCGGGCGGCGTCACCTTCACCGTGCCCGACTCCACGGAGGGCGCCGTCCGGATCAAGGTCGTCAACTCCGTCGTCCCGCACGCCGGTATCGCCAAGACCTTCACCAAGGTCGCCAAGAGCACCGAGAAGGTCAACGGCCAGACCACCTTCGACCAGACCTACACCATCACGGTGACCAACCCCTCCGCCAAGGCGGGTCTCACCTACGACCTCAACGACGCCTGGCAGGTCCCCAACGGGGTCACCGTCCACAAGGTGAGCATCTCCGGCGGTGCCATCACCGGTACTGAGACGCCTCAGGCCGGGGTCCCCTACGCCAAGACCGGCATCACGCTGCCCGCCGGCCAGAAGCACACCTACACGGTGGTGCTCAACGTGTCGGGTCCAGACGCCGGACTGCCCGGTCACGGCACCTGCTCGCCCGACGTCGTCGGGAAGAGTCAGGCCATCTTCAACAAGGCCTCGGTGACCACGAAGGGGGACGGACAGCCCAAGGAGGCCGCCGCCTGCGGCACCCTGCCCCCCAACCCCCAGTTCAAGGCCCACAAGACCCCGCTCGACGTGGTCCGCAACGCCGACGGCACCTTCACCTCCAGCTACACGGTGACGGTCACCAACACCTCCCTGGCCGCCAGCCCGGTGGTCGCCGACCTCACCGACACTCCGCAGATGCCCACCGGCACCCGTCTGAGCAAGGTCAAGGTCCTGGAGAAGGGGACCGACGCCCGCGGTGTCACCCTCCCCGCCATCAACCCGGCCACCGGAACGCTCAACGGCCCGATCACCCTCATCAAGGCGGGTACCGGTGAGACCCTCGCCGCCGCCCCCAGGTCCGGGGGCGAGGGCGGCAGCCGGACCTTCACGATGCAGATGACCTTCACCGTGCGGGAGAGCACCCCGGGCTTCACCGAGTCCGATTTCCAGTGCGGGCACCAGCGCGCCGACGGCAAGCCCTCCGGCCTGGTCAACACCATCGCCATGGAAGGGGACACCGACGGTGAGGGGAACAACCACGGCTGCCTGTCCACCGAGGGCAAGCTGAAGTTCTCCAAGGAGGTCACGACCCAGCCGGGCAACGGCTCCACCTTCGACGTCGTCTACACCGTGAGCGTCGTCAACGAGGGATCGCTGACCGCGTCCACCGGACCGATCAACGATAAGCCCTCCTTCGCCCCCGGGCTCAACCCGACCCTGGTCAAGGTGCAGCGCGAGATGGAGCCGGCCAAGACGGTCTCCGCCGAGCCCGACGGCTCCTACCGCTTGTCTGACAACGAGAACCTCTACTCGGGCCTGAGGATCCGCTACACCGTCACCTTCACAGTGAAGATCGACCCGTCAGCCGCCGGATACCGTGATGACCTGCTGTCCTGCACCACGGACAAGGGCCGGCTCGTTCCCGGCCACGGCCTTTACAACAAGGTCGTGCCCCAGGAGGGCAAGGACTCCGACACCCGGCCCGACCACGACGTGGCCTGCGCCAACGTCTCGCCCAATGCCGGCAAGCGCATCCTGTCGATCGTCAAGACCGGCAGCCAGGGCCCCCTGGACGATGCCGCCTTCGCCATCTACCCGATGGACCCCTCGACCTCGGGCGCCAAGCCCCTGACCGACGGCGTGACCTTCACCGGGGGTAAGGGGACCGGAACCTTCACCACCACGGGTCTGGCCATCAACCGCGAGTACTGGCTGGTGGAGACCAAGGCTCCGGCAGGCCACCAGCTCATGGCCAAGCCGGCCCGCTTCAAGGTGACCGAGACGGGTATCGAACTTCTCACGCCCACCCCCGGCGGCTCGGCCCTGACCGTCTCGCGCAGTGGGGCCAGCAGGTCTGACGACACGATCATCGTCCGAGACGTCCAGGTCGGCACCCTGCCGCTCTCCGGTGGACGCGGTATCGGGATCAACGTCGTCGTCGGTATCGCTGCCGTCACCGGAGGTGCCCTGCTGGCACTGCGCTCCAGAAAGGCTTCCTCGTCCAGGCGCTCGGCCTGATCACGAGGAGAACCCACGACTCCGCTCCGTCGCGCGCGGGTCACCCCATATATCCCTCACTCATCCCAACAACACAGGAGAGAACAGCAATGCACTCCCTCACCACGCGTCGAGGCCTCGGCCTCGCCGCAGCGATGACGCTCGCCGCAGGCGCGCTCGTCGCCCCGACCGGCGCGGCGGCACCCGCTGACCCGAACGGATCCACCATCGACCCCGATGCGGCCACGACACTGACCATCCACAAGTGTGAACAGACCGACGCCAACGGCGTCACGGAGGGGACCGGTAACCCGGACCCCCAGGTCGAGTGCAAGCCCGTGGCCGGTGTCGAGTTCACCATTACCAAGCTGAACGTGGACCTGACCACGCCCGAGGGCTGGAAACAGCTTGCCGACGCCAAGGGTGACGTGGTCAAGGCCGGTGCTCTTAAGAGCAACACCACCCAGACGATCACCACCGGTGGGGATGGTCTGGCCTCCTTCACCGACGCTCAGACCGAGGTCGGCGCCTACCTCGTCAGCGAGACCAGGACCCCGGACAAGGTCATCCCGGCCGAGGACTTCGTCGTCACCCTGCCGATGACCAACCCGGACAACACCACCAAGTGGAACTACGACGTCCACGTCTACCCCAAGAACACCATCTCCGGTGTGGACAAGAAGGTGACGGACAAGCCGGCCCCCGGCTCCGGCCACGACATCACCTACACCATCACCACCTCCATCCCGAAGGTGGACTACCCGGGCGGCGCGCGCATCAAGCGCTACGAGGTCGTCGACCAGCTCGACAAGCGCATCAAGAAGGACGCCCTCACCCCGGTCGTCAAGATCGTCGGCCAGAACGAGACGCCTCTGGCGGACACCACCGACTACACCCTCATCACCGCTGAGGGCGCCGACCACAACTGGGCGACCATCCAGCTCACCGAGGAGGGTCGCCGCAAGGCCGCCGAGGCACGTCACAACGGCACTGGTGAGACCAAGGTCCAGGTGACTCTCACCGCCAAGTTCGACGCCACCGTCAACCTGGAGGGGGACCTGTCCAACACCGCAGGCCTCATCCCCAACGACAGCCCCAACTTCACCTGGGACCCGAGCAACCCCGGTACGAAGGTCCCCGGTATCCCCACCACCCCCGTGCTTTCCAAGTACGGCAAGGTGGTCGTCACCAAGACCGGTACGGACGAGCTGGCCGATAAGACCAAGTACAACGGCGCCCAGTTCCAGGTCTACGAGTGCACCAAGACCGCCGGCGGCGCCACGCTGCGCGACGGCGACCCCAGCACCCAGGCCGTCGACCCGCTGACCATCGGCGGGGAGAAGACCTTCACCACCGCCGGTCAGGGCATGGTTGAGATCAACTACCTGCGCGCCAACGACTACGTCGACGGTGTGAAGAAGGACACGCTGACCGACGAGGACCACTACTGCCTCGTGGAGACCAAGGCGCCCGAGGGCTACACCCTCCAGGCCGACCCGATTCCCTTCCGCGTCCTGGCCGACAACGCCACGGCGAAGGCCCCGACCGCGGTGACCGTCACCGACGTGCCGAAGAACGCCGGCTTCCGCCTGCCGCTCACCGGTGCCAACGGCGTCATCTTCCTGACTGTCGCCGGTGCCCTCCTGGTGGCCGGTGGCGCAGTGGTCGCCTACGCCAACAAGCGCCGTCATGCCGCCAAGCACTGAGCACAGGCACTGAGACAGCGCCGAGTTCGCACTGACACGGTGCTGCGGTCCGGAGACCATCGGATCCCTGTGACCGAGGTTCGTGCCACGGTGCTGGAGACCGTTCCCTGTGGGGGAGGCGGGTCATCCCGTCTCCCCCACAGGGGCATCACCGCAAAGCTCCCACCCATCCGTTAACCCCAGCAGTCCCAGCGGCTTCTCGCGCCCCCGCCTCGCGGGCGAGACGCCGTCGGCAGCTATCCGATGAAGGAAGGCACGGTTCTCCCGTGACAGCGCTACTCCCATCCCGTCGTCCTCGTCCCTCTCGTCCGGACCAGGATTCATCGACCGACAGCGAGCCGATCGGCGCCTTGGAAGGGTCCCCGGACGCCGTCGGTACCCAGGGGCCGGGGGAGACAGGCAGGGCCGCCCGCCGCAAGGTCCTGCGTGAGCGCTTCCTGACCTGGCTCCCGCTGGTCCTGGTCCTGGTCGGCGTCGCCGTCCTCATCTACCCGGTCATGGCGACCCAGCACAACAACGATGAGCAGCAGCGCCTGGCCGAGATGTACACCGCCTCGGTGGACTCGGCAGGACCGGAGGCCGTCGCCGCGGAGCGCGCCTCCGCCGAGACGTACAACAACAACCTGGAGAGCGCGCCGATCCTCGACCCCTGGCTCGAGTCGCAGCGCCCCGACACCCCCCAGTACCAGGCCTACCTCCATGAGATGGACCTCGACCCGGTCATGGCCCGGATCGTCATCCCCTCCATCCACGTGAGCCTGCCCGTCTACCACGGCACCGACACCCGGACGCTGGCCGAGGGCGTCGGTCACCTGTTCGGAACGAGCCTGCCGATCGGCGGCCCCTCCACCCACGCGGTCCTCACCGGCCACACCGGCCTGTCCACCGCGACCATGTTCGACAACCTCACCCAGGTCAAGAAGGGCGACGCCTTCTACGTCTCCTCCCTGGGGCAGACCCTCAAGTACGAGGTCACCGACATCACCGTCGTCAAGCCCGAGGAGACCGACTCCCTGCGCAAGGTGCCCGGCCGAGACCTGGTCACCCTCATCACCTGCACGCCCTACGGCGTCAACTCCCACCGCCTGCTGGTAACCGGAGAGCGCGTCCCCATGGACCCCACGGCCGCCGCGGCCGAGGAGGCCAAGGCCCTGCCCGCCCCCATGCAGACCTGGATGAAGGTCATCATCGTCGCCGTCGTCATCATCCTGGCGGTGGTCGCCGGCATCCTCGGTCGCCTGTGGTGGCGGCGTCGTCGCGCCCGGGCCGCCGACGGGCAGGACACCGATGGCTCTCCCGCCCCGGCCGGCAACGGGAACGACGTCGCCGATCGTAGTGATGATGCCGACGACGTCGGTGTCGCGGAGCGCTGGCCCGGGCGCCCTCTGCAGGACGTCGTCGACTTCGCCAAGGAGGACGCGCGGCTCACCGACCGGACCACCGGGCTCGAGGTCATCGGCTCCTCCACCGCTGCGGGCGCCGCCCCGGCCTCCGAGGGATCCGGGAACCCCGAGACCACAGAGCCGGAGTCCCCCTACGGGCCGATCGCGGAGGCCGTCGGCGAACGGCGGGATGACCTGTTCAGTGACTTGGAGGCTCGCGAGCCGTGAGCAGTCCCGCACAGGAATCGCTGCTGACTTCCTATTGGTTGGTGCGCTCAAGAACCTACGATCGGCCGGTGGCCTCCTTCCAGTCGCAGACCTCCCGTTCCCTGGGACAGCTGCGTCTGCGTGGAAGCCTGCTGGCCCTGTCCTGCCTGGCGGCGACGATCGGTCTGTGGGGGCTGTTCGTGTTCACCCACACCGGCCAGGTCCTCGATGCCATGGCCCTGGAGGGCTCGGAGATCGGCTCGCACTACGTGAGCGACCACGCCCGCACCCTGCTGTCGGTGGTGTCGATGCCGGCGGCCGTCGTCCTCGTGGTGACGATCCTCGTCATCGGCCTGCTGCGACGCAGCCACCGCCGGGCCGTGTGGGCCGTCGTCGCCGTGGTGGGGGCGAACCTGACCACCCAGCTCCTCAAGTACCAGATCCTGTGGCGCCCCGACTTCAACATCACCGAGCGCTGGGACAACGCCAACACCCTGCCCTCGGGCCACACGACCATGGCGGCCTCCGCCGCGGTCGCGCTCGTCCTGCTGTCCGGGCGGCGCTGGAGGGCGCTGTCAGCCTGGGCCGGGGCCCTGTTCACCATCGCCATGGGCTACTCCACCCTCGTGTGCCAGTGGCACCGTCCCTCCGACGTTTTGGCCGGGATCCTCGTGCCCGTCACCTGGGGCGCCGTCGCGGTGGCCGGCGGGGCCTGGCGCGCCCCCTGGTCCCTGCGCTCGGGGAAATGGGAGGAGGGCTCCGGAGAGGTGCCGGAGCTGACCACCGTGGGGACGATCCCGGTGACCGCCGCCGGTCCACGCCTGTGGCACCAGCTCCTCGGCAACGTCCTGCTGGCCTCGGTCGGCATTGTGTGCACGCTCGGTGCGCTCGGCCTGGGCACCTGGGTGTGGAGAGGCCTGGAGGGACCGGACTCGCGCTGGCAGCTCTTCGGCGCCTACGCCTCCGGCTCAGTGGCCGTCGTCGGCGTCACCTGCCTGACCCTGTCCGCGCTCGTCTCACTCACTGACTGGGGCCGCACCCGCCACAAGCACGAGCCCCGTCACCGTGACTGATCGCGACTGACGCGGCCCACTACTCCTCGACTACTCCTCGACGACGGCGGCCGGGAGCCTGACGGTGAAGGTGGTTCCGTGGTCCTCAGTCGCGATGGAGGAGTCGACGGCGATGCTCCCGCCGTGGGACTGGACAATGGCCAGAGCGATCGACATCCCCAGCCCCGTGGAGCCGGTGCGCCGCTCGCGAGAGGAGTCCCCGCGGGCGAAGCGCTCGAAGAGCCGGTCGCGCACCTCGGGAGCGATCCCCGGGCCGTCGTCCTGGATGCGCACGACGAGCGCGTTGCCCTCGCGCTCCAGCGTCGTGGTCACGTGACTGCCCGCAGGGGTGTGGACCCTGGCATTGGCCAGGAGGTTGACGACGACCTGGCGCAGGCGCGCCTCGTCACCGATGACTAGCGGCGGCTCGGGTAGGAAGTCCTCGGCCTCCTCCGGTGCCGCGTCGGCCGGCGGCTCGAGGACGGCCAGATCCAGCCGCCAGTCGTGCTCCGGCCCGGCCGCACGGGCGTCGGCCACCGTGTCCACCAGGAGCCCGACCAGGTCCACCTCCTCGCGGCGCAGCTCGCGCCCGGCGTCCAGGCGCGCCAGGAGCAGCAGGTCCTCTACGAGCGCCGCCATCCGCACCGACTCGGAGTGCACGCGCTCCAGGGCATAGGTGGCCTCCTCCGGCAGATCGGCGTCGGCGCCCTCGCGGCGGATGAGCTCGGTGTAGCCGCGGATCGAGGCCAGCGGCGTACGCAGCTCGTGGGAGGCGTCGGCCACGAACCGGCGCACCTGCGTCTCCGAGCGCTGGCGGGCGCTGAGCGCGGACTCCACGTGCCCCAGCAGCGTGTTGAGGGCGCCGCCGACGTGCCCGACCTCCGCCGAGGAGGTCAGGTCCGACTCCTCCACGCGGTCCTTGATGCTCACCTCGCCGCGCTCCAGCGGCTGGGAGGCCACGCGGTGCGCGGTGCGGGCCACCCGTTCCAGGGGCGCCAGCGAGGAGCGCACCATGGCCCGCCCGGCCAGGGCCACCACGAGGGCGCCCAGCAGCGCCACCGCCAGCTCGATGAGCAGCTGGGTGCGGATGAGTGCCTTGTCCCCCTCCAGGGAGACCCCGGTGATGACCGTGTTCCCCGAGACCTCGTCACGCGTGGCTACCACCCGGTAGCTGCCCAGGTGGTGCAGGTGGACGGTGACGGGATGATCGTTGGTGGCCTCCGACAGCAGCAGCCGGCAGTCCTCTGTCGAGATGGAGGCGTAGTGGCCGTCCTTGTCGATGTAGGCGGCCGCCTCGCTGCCGGAGCCTGAGGACGCCTGCGTGGCCGGGGCGATGAGCGTCAGGGTGCCGGTGGACTGCCCCGCGGCGTCGAGTCCGGGGGGCACCCCCTGCTTGCCGGGGTCGCCGTCGGCTCCGCCGGCTCCGTCGGCCTTGTCCGCTCCGTCGGGCTGGGCCCCGCCTGCCTGGTTGTCCGGGTTGCTCCGGTCCTCCTGGGCCGCCTGATCGGAGGCCTTCTTGGCCTCCTGAGTCAGGTCGTGGCGCTTGTCCGCGGCGCGCTGGGCGGCCGCCATCAGCTGGCTGTCCGTCCGTACCATGAGGGTGTGACGCAGGCTGACGGTGGAGAAGGCGCTCATGACCGCCGCCATGACCAGAACCAGTCCGAGCACCCCGACCACCAGCCGAGTGCGCAGGCTGCGAGGAGGCGCCAGGAGAGAGCCGAGCCGCTTGCCGTCCGGCGCTGGGGGCCCTGATGTCTCTGACATATCTGACATATTCGGCATGTCCGGTATGGTCCGGCGTCCCCGGGCCGTCAGGCGCGCTCGTCGGCACCGGCGGCCGGCTTGAGGACGTAGCCGACGCCGCGCATCGTATGGATCATGGGCTCACGGCCCTTGTCGATCTTGCGGCGCAGGTAGGAGATGTAGAGCTCGACGATATTGG
>ERZ773075.436-NODE-436-length-32336-cov-57.5735_pt1 | contig 32336 bp, 23 predicted proteins | sample MGYA00580614_ERZ773075 | MGnify/ENA primary metagenome ERZ773075 (study PRJEB29015, sample SAMEA2738021) | human oral metagenome | biome: human oral; feature: human-associated habitat; material: dental | place: China | collected 2043 ...
ACCCATTCAACACACCGAACCCCTAAACCCCCATACACGCCCCTGAATAACCTTCAATATACTGATTGGATGAATAGCGCCTCCATCATACCTCTCCACACACACTTCCCATCGGGCAATGCGCCAAACATCGACAGTTCCCGCAATCGCCTCTGACAGTCGTTCTCACACAGATCTTTCCAGCAAATCCGACCTTATGTCACAGGCGACCCAGGCGGCCACATGCGGTCTGTTTCTACAAGCCTGAAGCGCCGCTGGGAGAATTTCTCATCACTCATCGCCCCTACAGCACGGCAGACATGAGGCGGCAGACGTTGTCCACGTATCGGTTGTACCAGGGCTCGGTTGCCCACTCCTGCGGGGTCAGCTCGGTGCAGATGGACCGATAGTCGGCATCATTGGCGCGAAGCAGGTCGTCGAGGTCGCCGCCGAAGGCCAGCAGCATGACCTCGTAGTTGAGGGCGAAGGAGCGGAAATCCATGTTGGACGATCCGATGACCCCGACCTCGTCGTCAACCGTCATGTACTTGGAATGCAGCACGGCCGGAGCCGGGTAGAGGTAGATCCGCACTCCCGCCGCCAGGAGTGCCGAGTAGTAGGAGCGCTGGGCGTGGCTGACGATGAACTGATCGGACTTCTTGCCAACGAACAGCTCGACCTCCACCCCGCGGTAGGCGGCCGACGTCATGGCCGCCAGCAGCGCCTCGTCGGGGATGAAGTAGGGGCTAGTGATGGATACGCGCCGCTTGGCCCCGTGGATGAGGGCAAGGAACATCCGGAGGTTCGGCTCAGTGGGGTAGCCGGGCCCAGAGGGCACGAGCTGCATGGCGTTGACGACGGCGTCGGGCCGCCCAGGCCTCGGGGCCGGCGTCCCCACCGGGATGCCCGGCAGCCCCGCCATCTCCGGCAGGGTCTCCACCGGCGTCCCCAGTGCCAGGTCGAAGGCCTCGAGCTGCTCGCCGGCCTCGAAGTACCAGTCCATGGCGAAGACGGCCTGGGCCTCCAGGACGATCTCGCCGGTGACCTCCACGGACAGGTCCTCCCAGCGGCGCCCGGCCCGCACATTGCGCCGGGTCCGGTAGGTGGGGTCGATGACGTTGTGGCTGCCGATGAAGGCCTTCTCACCGTCGATGACCAGGATCTTGCGGTGGTTGCGCAGGTCCGGGCGGCGCCAGCGCCGCTTGAGCGGCAGCAGGGGCATCATGAGCCGCCAGCGGATGCCGGCGTCGGTCATGCGCTGGCAGAACTGCTTCCAGCCGGGGTACTTGCGGCTGCCCAGGTGGTCCAGCAGGAGGCGCACCGTGACCCCTCGGGCCACCGCGCGCTCCAGGGAGGCGAAGAAGACGTCGGTGACCTCGTCCCAGCTCATGATGTAGAACTCGACATGGACGTGGTCGGTGGCAGCGTCAACAGCGCGGGCCATGGCCTCGTAGGTGGTGCGGGGCTCGGCGTGAACCGCCACCACCTCACCGCTGACGCAGGGCAGCCCAGTGAGCCTGCGGTTCATGCGCAGCGCTCCGGCCAGGTAGGTCGAGGGCTGGGCTCCCTTGGGCAGGTCGGGCATGGAGCGGGTGTAGTCGAGGGTGATCTCGTTGACGGTGTGCTGCTGGCGGCGACGCGTGCCGTGGACCCACGGGCTGCCGATGAGCAGGTAGAGCGGGAGTCCCACGAGGGGCAGCAGGAAGATGAGCAGCAGCCAGGCGGTCGACGACGACGGGCGGCGGTTCTCCGGAACCGTGCCCAGCGCGGCGATCTTGATGAGGTACTCGATGACGACCCAGGTGGTCGCCAGTACCGGTGGCAACGTCATGCTCGCATCATGTCATGCCGGCCGTGCAGCCCCCGTAAAAGCGCCTGGGCGCGGACCGGATGGCCCCACGCCCAGGCACTGCGAAGGCCCGCCCCGGTTGAACCACCGGGCCGGGCCCTTCGCAACGAGGTCGCTTACCGGTTCCCATTCGGCAGCGGGTCCTCCTTCACTGAAACGTCCAGGCCCATTCCCTTGGCTGTAGCCCAGACTCGGTACCCGCCGGTCAGCAGTACTCCCCAGTACCTCACGACAGCCACCGCTCAGTGGTAACTATGACTCTGCCGACGCTGCCTGAAAAGAACCTGGAAATAATGCATCTAAATGATGACGCTTGGTGACGATATGGTTACGACCCGCCGAGCGCAGTACTACAGCCCTCCACAATCCTAGGAACGACGGCGATTGGCGGAGGCTCCCGGGATCATGAGCCCGATGTCGGACTCCCGAAGAGCGCCTTGAAGTAGCCGTAGAAGTTCCAGTTCCCCCACGAGGTGCACTGGTCCCCTCCTCTTTCGGCAGCCTCGTTGGGCTGGAAGGGCGTGTAGTTGTACAGGCCCGCTGTTGCCTGGTTGACCGCCGTGAGCTCAGCGCCGCCGCACTGCGCGTGAGGCGAGTAGGCAACCTGAGCCGGACGCTGGGCCACCACGTCGTAGGCGTCCGGATTGAGACGGTAGCGCTGGAACTGAGAGGCCGCCCCGTAGAGCTGAGAGAAGAAGCCGGCCCATTGGGGGTCACAGGCTCCGTGGTCAGGGCAGGAGTACCCGGCCGCTGTCTCATAGTCGCGAGCACTCAAGGTCTGCCCGGAGGCGGTGAGCAGCCCCTGCTCCTTGTGGATGAGGACGAGGAGGACCTGAGGATTGACGTCGCAGGCCTGGGAGACCTCCCAGATGACGTCGGCCGCACTGACCCCCGCGGCGTCCTCGATACCCCCGGGGCAGAAGGTGGTGGCCTCGCGGGACTGCGTTGAGAAGGTGGCCGTGGCCAGGCACTGGGTACCGTCGTCGCCCGGCTGGCAACCGGCGTTGACCCGCGTCAGAAAGGCGGCGACCTCCTCATGTGTCATGGCGCCGGCGTTGTAAAAGACCTCGTCGTCGATGATACGGGCGGCGTCGAACCCGTTTGTATCGGGCACCAGAGGTACCGGGGCGGAGATCGTCGGCTCCGGGACGGAGGCCTCCGGTCTCAGCCCCGCAAGCCCGCTGAGCGAGGATCCGGCCGCGCGCAGCGCGAACAGCCCCACCAGAAGCGTGACGATGAAGGCCCCGAGGACCACACCAACCGGACTGCGCAGGAAGACCGGGACTGGGCGTTCCCCGCCTCGCCTCCCGAGCCTGGCACTGGCTCGAAGGCGGCCGGGGCGCTCTCCGTCTCCGCGTCGCCCCGGACCGTGAGCGGGATGATGCCTGTTGCCGCTTCGAGCACGGTCGCCGCCGCGCTGCACCGTCGGGCGCGCGCGGCGGTGAGCGCGAACGGGCTGAGAGGAGTCGGAACCACCGGCGCTTCGGCGGCCCCGTGAACGTCGGCTGGGAGGGCGATGGGGCATCGGCATCATCGTGTCACACAACAACGGGGCAGGACGTACTCACAATCCCATGAATTCCCGGAACAACCGAGCCGATGCGTCCTCCTCAGCCTCCCCGGTGAGAGCGCCGGCACGTACGGCGGCCGGAACCGTCTCGGTCACGCTTAGGACCGTCACTCGTTACTGTGGGGCCGTGAACCTTCCCGACGTTCTGGACCTGGCGCGCTCCCTCATGGAGGAGGCCGGCGTCGGCAATTGGGAGCTGGCCCTCGACCGGGCGCGCCGTCGAGCCGGCCAGACGGACCATACGCGACGCCGGCTCACACTCAGCCGTCACCTCATGAGCCTGTACGACCAGGCGCAGGTACGCGAGACGATCCTGCACGAGATCGCCCACGCCCGCGTGGGCCCCAGGCACGGGCATGACGCCGTCTGGGCAGCCGAGGCGATCCGCCTGGGCGCCACCGGCCGACGACTCATCGACGCCCAGGCACCACGTCTACCCGGTCGATGGGTGGGACGTTGCCCGGCAGGCCATGAGGTGGACCGTATGCGTCGGCCGGCATCGCCGGCATCCTGTTCGCGCTGCTCCCCTCGATTCAGCCTGGAGCACCTGCTCTCGTGGAGCCTTGACGGAGTTCCCGTCCCCCACGAGGCGATCGGCGAGCGTTACAGCCGCCTTCTGGGGGCGACTCGCGGATAACCCGCATGGAGGACACGAACCGGCTTCAGAACGGTAGTAGGCTCTTATTCACCAGTAGCACCATGTCAACATAAGCAGGAGAGTCACACTGATGCTCGTCACCACCACCCCCACCGTTGAGGGTTACCCCGTCACCCAGTACCTGAGAGTCGTCTGCGGGGAGACGATCGCCGGCGTCAACGTTCTCAAGGACATGGCGGCAGGATTCCGAAACTTCGTGGGCGGTCGCTCTCAGACCTATGAGACCGAGCTCATCCAGGCCCGGGAATCAGCCCTGGCGGAGATGGTTCAGCGCGCCCAGGAACTGGGCGCCGAGGGTGTCGTCGGCGTCGATATCGACTACGAGACGCTGGGATCCGACAACGGCATGCTCATGGTGACGGCATCGGGAACGGCCGTTCGCTTCTCACCCGCCTCCTGAGTACACCTCTCGCACGACCAGTGGTAACAGTCCACGGGGCAAGAGCCCTGCCGGGCTGGGCCGTGTTGCGACAACACTTCTTGGGAGACGACCCCGGGCAGCGGCAAGACGCTCAGCTCACCGAGACGTCTCAAGGCGTTCGAGCAGTGGAGCGCACCTCACCCCCTCGGAGCAGCTCGCCCGACGCATCACCCCTCCGAGAAGTTCCCAGGTTATTCCCAGGAGTCTTCCCCTCCTCCTTTCAGGGTGATGACGTTAGATAGTGAGCACCGTTGGACAGGATCGGTCCCGAGGGTTGGGGAGCCCGTTGAAAGATCGCATCTCTGAGATGGCGCTGGGTCATAGGGAGCCTAGAACCGTCGTTCCGGCGAAGGAGGAACTGCCTCCTCGGGTGCATGGGACCCCGGGTTGCAGGTGGAACCTCGCGAGGCTTGGGCCCGCGGTTCGGACACCCGAACCGCGGGCCGAGTCCTTTCCCAAAGGCTTTCAGAGACTCGACACGAGGGGGAGATCGGGGGATTGCCGGCCTTTCTCCTCCGCCTTGACCTCGAACCCGACCATCTGGAGGTGATTCTGTTCAACGAGGCGCTGGTCGGCTACGCACGACGTCGAGCTGCGCAGCAACCTGGCCACAATGTTCTCCGTCTTTCGTACCCACCTCACCGAGGGACTCACCGCACACGAGGTGCCCCGCCACCAGCCAGTAGCGCCCAGAACTCGTGCAGTACCGGCAGTGCGGAGAAAATGTTCACCCCCACCCCACATCGTCTGTGAACCGCCCACTGACACGACCTCCGCCCCGCGATGTCAGTGACCTCATAGACCTCTTTGATGAGGAGGCGCGTCAGGATGGGAACATGACTGACTCAGCACAGCCCGACTTCTCACGCCGCTCCACCGCGCGCATCGCCACGGACCGGCCGGTCCGCTACGGAAAGCAACTGACCAGCCATATGGGTCGCAAGATCACCACTGTATGGAGCGAGGACGCCGAGACCGGCTCCCTGACCTTCGACCGTGAGGGGGCGGTCACCGGAGTCGTGGCGCTCTCATGCCAAGACGGCTTCCTCCAGCTCGACCTGACCGCCGACGACGAGCACCTCGAGCGGATCGAGCACGTCGTCGGCATCCATGTGGCCCGTTTCGGAGCCAAGGAGGGGCTCGTCGTGACCTGGCGCCGACATAACGGCGCACCGGGCACCACCCAGGGACCTCTCACCCCGGAGGACCTTGAGCGCATGCGCGCTGAGCGCGGCACCCGCAAGGCCTCATCCTGAACGATGACGCCTCCCACACCCGCCTCACACGGCCCGGGCCGACCTCACCGCTCTGAGGCACACGCGGTCTACGCGGCAGGTTCCTCGTCGGCGACGGGGTCGCCCACGCGCAGCATGAGGAGCAGACCGGTGACCAGCACGGAGACGATCCCCAGGATCCCCCAGTAATTGGCCCCCGGCCCGACGATGAGCGTGCCCAGGTAGATGAAAATGCCGTACATCATGGGCGCGATGAAGGAGACCGCACGTCCGGTCGTGGCGTAGAGGCCGAAGATCTCCCCCTCCTGACCTTCAGGGATGAGGCGGGCCAAGAAGGAACGGGCGGCGGACTGCGCCGGCCCCACACAGGCCGACAGGAGCAGGCCCAGCACCCAGAAGGCGACCGTGCCGGCGGCATGCAGGAGAAAGACCAGCAGCCCAACCACCACCAAGATGATGAGACTGGCCATGATGACGTTGCGCGGCCCGAAGCGGTCGTCGAGTCGTCCGGCCGCGATGGTGGCGATGCCGGCCACGATGTTGGCGACGATGGCGAAGATGATGACGTCGCCCGATGAGAAGCCGAAGGTGTTCTGGGCGATGATGCCGCCGTAGGTGAAGACCCCTGCCAGGCCGTCCCTGAAGACGGCCGCGGCCAGCAGGAACCACAGCAGGCGCGGCTGGAAGTGGTGGAGCTGGAGCAGGGTGCGCCACAACAGCCTGTAGGAGGTCAGGATCGACTCCTTGTGCTCCCCGCCGTGGGAAACGGCCTCCTCAGGCTCGACCTCCATACCGGCCCGATCCCGGCCCGGCTCAGCAGAGGCCATGCCCTCGCCCATCTCCGCGGCGTCGTCGTGGCGGCCCATCCTGCGGGAGCGGTTGATGAGGACGGGAAGCGCGGACAGTCCGAACCAGGCCGCGGACACCAGCATGGCGACGCGCACTCCCAGCCCGCTCCCGGAGGAGAAGGAGAACAGGGGACTCGGCCCTACGAGGGCGACGTAGAGGATGAGCAGCAGGACGATGCCGCCGAGGTAGCCCATCCCCCACCCCAGACCGCTGACCGCACCGATCCGATCCTTGGAGGCCAGGTGGTTGAGGATGGCGTTGTAGTTGACTGAGGCGAGTTCGAAGAAGATGTTGCCGATCCCCAGCAGGACGATACCCAGCCACAGGTAGCCGGGGGCGGGCCGCACGAGGAACAATGCCGCGGATACCGCCACCACCACGGCGGTGTAGACGCCGAGCCAGAAGACGGTGCGTCCGGCCCTGTCGGAGCGCTGCCCGGTCACCGGCGCCAGCAGGGCGATGAACAGGCCGGCGATCGCCAATCCGATCGACAGCGCCGACTCGTTGTCCGCCTTGGGGCCGAAGGAGTCGCTGACCAGGTAGACGGTGAAGACGAAGGTGGTGATGACGGCATTGAAGGCCGCCGACCCCCAGTCCCACAGGCCCCAAGCGATGACGGGCCAGGACAGGAGTCGGGTGCGGGAACCGACCTGCGTCGGAGCAGGCGTCACGGTCGTGCTCATGGAACAGACGATAGAACCATCTGCGCTCACGACGGTACCGAAAGGGAAACAGACCTCATAGTCAGCTTTCCCCGGCCTTCAGGAGACCGCGCTCGACCCCGCCGGGTGACTACTGAGGAGCAGCTCCGCCAAGGCCAGGTCCATGGGAGTCGTCACCTTCACAGCTCTCTCATCCCCGGCGACGACGACAACGCTGCCACCACAGGCCTCGACCAGGCCGGCGTCGTCGGAGGCGGCGAGCGACTCATCTGCCGACCGTTCGGCCCCGATGCGATGGGCCGCGACGAGTGTGCCCGTCTCGAAGCCCTGCGGGGTCTGGACAGCCCGGAGCCGGGAGCGCCGGGGTGTGGACACGACGCGCTCGGGCTCGCCCGCCACACTGATCTCGACCTCCTTGACGGTGTCGGTCACGGGCAGTGCCGGCACCACGGCCGCGTGGCCGGCGCGCACGGCGGCGACCACTCGGCGGGTCACCTCCGGCGGCGTCAGCGCCCGGGCCGCGTCATGGACCACGACGACGTCGGCCTGCGGCACCGCGGCCAGGGCAGCCGCGAGTCCCAGGGCCACCGAGGCCTGGCGCGAGTGCGGTGAGCCGGCGACGACCTCGATCTCAGTGCCCTCATCGAGGAGGCCCTCAAGCTCGGCACGAAAGCGTTCGACGTCGTTGGCTGGGGCGGTGACAACGATGTGGCGGACGAGCCCGGAGGCGATGAGTCCGACAGCCGCCCGCCGTAGGAGACTGACGCCTCCGACCGGGACGAGGGCCTTGGGGAGGCCGGCCCCTAGACGAGAGCCGGAGCCGGCCGCGGTGAGAACAGCGACCGCCCCACCTGAAGAAGACTCGGGCGGGGCGGATGGCGGGGATGACACGGCGGTGCTCACAGACAGGACGCTACCGTGCGTGCCACAGTCTCTGAACGACTGTCCGGGAGGATCAGGAGGCGAGGACTTCATCCAGACGGGACTCAGCCTCCTCCTCGGGGGTCTTCTGGGCCAGCGCCAGCTCGGAGACGAGGATCTGACGGGCCTTGGCGAGCATGCGCTTCTCGCCGGCGGACAGGCCGCGGTCGGTGTCTCGGCGGGAGAGGTCCCGCACGACCTCGGCCACCTTGATGACGTCTCCGGAGGCGATCTTCTCCTGGTTGGCCTTGAAACGACGGGACCAGTTCGTGGGCTCCTCGGTCAGCGGAGCGCGCAGCACCTCGAAGACCTTTTCCAAACCGGTCTCGTCAACGACGTCACGTACACCGATGAGCTCAACACTCTCGGCGGGAACCAGGATGGTCAGGTCGCCCTGGGCCACCTCGAGCTGCAGGTATGTCTTCTCCTCACCGCGTACCTTGCGCTGCCGGATATCAATGATCCGGGCAGCCCCGTGGTGCGGGTAGACGACAGTCTCACCGACTTCATAGGTCATAAGGATGACTCTCCAGACTGGTTTGCGGAACTCTAGTTTATCAGGTCATTCCGCGAAAAGATCGGGGACGTATCTCACAGCGATGACAGCTCGGAATGCATCGGCTCCGGAAAGGGGATCAGCGCTCCGAGCCACTGTCGAGACGATAGCCAAGACCCCTGACGGTGGTGATGAGAACCGGTTTGGAGGCATCAATCTCAATCCTCCCCCGGAGCCGTTTGACATGAACGTCCAGGGTTTTCGTATCTCCCTCGTAATCGGGTCCCCAGAGGCGCTCGATGATCTGACTGCGGGTGAGAACCCGGCCGGGGTGCCGCAGGAACAGCTCCAGGAGCTCGAACTCCCGCAGCGGCATAGCCACGGGCTCGCCGTCGACCCTGACCTCGTGCCGCTCCACGTCCATGCGCACCCGCCCAAAGGACAGGACCTGCTCGGGCTCCTGGGGTACGGCCCGGCTGCGGCGCAGGACCGCTTTGAGGCGCGCCAGGAGCTCCCGGTAGGAGTAGGGCTTGGTGACGTAGTCGTCGGCGCCGATCTCCAGACCAACGATCTTGTCCAGCTCGGTGTCCTTGGCAGTGAGCATGATGACCGGCACGGAGGAGGTGCGCCGGATGCGCGTGCACACCTCGGTCCCGTCCAAGCGGGGCAGCATGAGGTCCAGCAGGACCAGGTCGATGGGGCCGACACCACCGGGGCGACGGGAGGCCTCGAAGACTTCGACGGCGCGCTGGCCGTCCTGGGCCTCCACCACCTCGAAGCCGTCGCGTCGCAGACCGAGAGCGAGCGGATCGCGGAAGTTCTCCTCATCCTCGACCAGCAGGATACGGACCGGGCCGGATGACGCATGAGGCAGTGCCGCAGAGGGGTCTGTGGGACTCACGACGTGCTCCTCGCGGACCGACCGGCTGCGCCGTCGACCGGATCATCCTGCAACGCCCCGTTCTCGACCGGTTCCCCCTCGCCCAGGCGTGGCAGCACGAGGGTGAAGGTGGAACCGCGCCCCGGTGCCGACCACAGTTCGACGGTGCCGCCGTGGTCGGCGGCCACGTGCTTGACGATGCTCAGGCCCAGGCCGGTGCCGCCGGTGGCACGGGAACGGGCCTTGTCGACGCGGTAGAAGCGCTCGAAGACGCGCTCCTGCTCCTCCTTGGGGATGCCGATGCCCTGGTCGACCACGGCGATGCGCACGATGTCGGGGTCCTCCGCGTCCAGCGAGACGCCCACCGAGACCCGGGTGCGCGGCTCGGAGTAGCGGATGGCGTTGTCCAGCAGGTTGCGCACGGCGGTGGTGATGAGGGCGGCGTCACCGCGCACCCGCAGTCCTTTGATGCCTCCGGCCACGAGGGTGATCTGGCGGCCATCGGCCTCGACGCGCACCCGGTCCACGGCCTCGGCGACGACGTCATCGATGTCGACGACCTCCGGCTCGGCCAGGGCGTCGCCCTCCTGGAGGCGGGTGAGCTCGATGATCTCCTGGACCAGGACGCCCAGGCGGCGGGCCTCCTTGCGCATGCGCCCGGAGTAGTCGCGCACGAAGTCGGGGTCGTCGGCGCCGGCCTCGACGGTCTCGGCCAGCAGCTGGATCGCGCCGACCGGGGTCTTGAGCTCGTGGGAGACGTTGGCGACGAAGTCACGGCGCATGGCCTCCACCCGGCGGACGGCGGTGTGGTCCTCGATGAGGACGAGGATGCGCCCCTGGCCGATGCCGGCGACCCGCACCTGCAAGTGGAACTGGCCCGATCCCGGGACCCTTCCCCGGGCCACGGTGACGGCGGCGTCCTGGGCACGGCCCGAGGCGCGTACCCGGTTGATCATCGCCGCCACGGTCGGCTCGATGACGGCGTCGTCGCGCACGATGTTGAAGGTGTAGGCCGATGCCGAGGCGCGCAGGACCTCGTCATCGTCGTCGAGGACGACGACGGTCGAGCGCAGAGCGGCCAGGACGGGGACGGCCGTGTCGGTTCCGGCCAGGCCGGCGAGGTCTGCGGCGCTCGTGGCCGCCCTGCGCTCACGTCGGGACAGCGCGACGCCGATCGCCAACCCTATGCACACAAGGCCCAAGGCGGCGGCAACGAGAAGAACGATGACGGTCGGGTCCACCACACTTCCAGGGTAATTGAGACCAGGCGGCGCTTCATGCGTCGAGCCGCCCGCGGGCGCGCCGCTTGCAGCGTCCCGGCAGTACTGCTGTGCTTGAGCCGATATCGTCGAACGGTACGATCCATCGGCATCGGCCCGGAACAGGAGCAGCCTCTATGCGCGCCATCTTCAACCAGGAGCTCAAGCAGCTGGGCTCCGACCTCGAGTCCATGGCCAACCAGGTCGCCACCGCGATCGAGCGGGCCGCGGAGTCCCTGCGCCAGGGGGACATCGTCATCGCCGAGCAGGTGATCGACGCCGACGAGCGCATCAACGACCTCCAGCGCGACATCGACGACCTGTGCGTCATGCTGCTGGCCCGCCAGCAGCCGGTGGCCGGGGACCTGCGCAACGTCCTGTCCGCGCTGCGCATGGCCCAGACCCTGGAGCGCCAGGGGGACCTGGCCCGCCACGTGGCCGCCATCGCCCGGGGCCGCTACCCCGAGCCGCCGCTGCCCGAGCCGGTCCTGGGACTCATCCTCGAGATGGCGGACTTGGCGGTGCGCGCCGGCAAGGACGTCGCCCGGCTCATCTCGACGCGGGATCTGGACCTGGCCGCCGTCATCCAGTCCAACGACGCCGAGCTCGACGCCCTGCACCGGCGCTCCTTCCAGATGATCCTGGACCCGGCCCACGACCTGAGCCGCCAGCAGGTCATCGACGCGGTCCTCATGGGCCGGTTCCTGGAGCGCTTCGGCGACCACTCGACGTCGGTGGCCAGCCGCGTGGCCTACCTCGTCTCAGGGGCCTCCATGCCGGAGACGCACGACGCCGAGGACGCCGACGCGCTCCACTGAGCACCTCACCGCCCCGGAGTCTCATCTGTCACGGCCCGGCCGCGGCAGCCGGAGCCGATCAGTGCCAACGAGACGGGCGGCGTCGAACCTGAAGGAAGGTTCGACGCCGCCCGCGTCATTCACAGGATCCGGGGGACCAGTGGGCTCACTTGCCCTGGTTGGCCACCGCCGCGATCTTGGCCTCGGCCTCGGGGTCGAGGTAGCGGCCACCCTTCTTGAGGGGCTTGAGGGTCTCCTCGTCGAGCTCGTAGACCAGCGGGATCCCGGTGGGGATGTTGACGCCGGCGATGTCGTCGTCGGAGATGTCATCCAGGTGCTTGACGATGGCGCGCAGCGAGTTGCCGTGGGCGGCGATCATGACGGTCTTGCCGGTCTTGATCTCAGGCACGATGGTGCCCTCCCAGTAGGGCAGGAGGCGCTCGAGGACGTCCTTGAGGCACTCGGTGGCGGGGATGGGCTCACCGGCGTAACGGGGGTCGGTGTCCTGGGAGAACTCGGAGCCGGGCTCGATGGCCGGCGGCGGCACGTCGTAGGAGCGGCGCCACTGCATGAACTGCTCCTCCCCGTACTCGTCGCGGATCTCCTTCTTGTTCTTGCCCTGCAGGGCGCCGTAGTGGCGCTCGTTGAGGCGCCAGTTGCGCTCGACCGGGATCCAGTGGCGGTCCGCGGCGTCCAGGGACAGGTTGGCGGTCATGATGGCGCGGCGCAGCATCGAGGTGAAGAGCTTCTCGGGGAGGACGCCCGCCTCCTTGAGGAGCTCACCGCCGTGGACCGCCTCGGCGCGGCCCTTGTCTGACAGCGGGACGTCGACCCAGCCGGTGAAGAGGTTCTTCGCGTTCCATTCGCTCTCGCCGTGGCGGAGCAGTACGAGGGTGTAAGCCATGGGGCCATCCTGCCAGGATCACGAGCCCGACGCGAGGCCCTGGAGGTCCTAAGAAGCCGCGGCAATAGGTGCCCCGGCGCGTGTCGCTTAGGTGTTCTGGTCGCGCTCCGGACGGGTCCCCACGCTTGCCGGACGATGATCAGGACGCGCTTGATGGAGCCACTGCGACCTGGTCGAGAAGGGGTTGGAAAAGGTGACTGATGGGCCCACGCTCCGTCGCGCTGGGCCAGTACCGTTCAAGGACGCACTTTCTCCTCCAGTTTTCCTCTCCTGGACTGCGCTGCCCGCAGACCAGCGAGGCCCGAGCGTCGTCTCTCGCGGAAGAAGTACGTCCTCCCGATTACAAAAGGTACGTCTCCGATCCGGACGTCGAGCGGCAACGAAGGGCGCTCTGCACGACACACCTTCCCACGTGCCGCGCTCATAACGATAACCCGCGAGCAACAACCATATTCACCCATTCAAAACATAATGGCCCCGGCGGTGCACCGAAACGCACCACCAGAGCCATTGTGCGAGGTGGCAGTAAGCTCGAGGTTGACTCGATGCGTGGCGCCGACTCACATAAGCCCGCCGCGCCCGACCGGCCTCAGTTGCTGGGATTGACGTCGTAGTAGGCCTTGCGTACCTCAGCGGAGACGCGACCACGGTCAGAAACCTCCAGCCCCTGCGAACGGGCCCACTCACGAATCTTCTGAGTGTCGGAAGGACCGCTGGAACGACGACGACCGGAACTACGACGACCACCGGTGCGACGAGCCTTTCCGACCCATTCCTCAAGGGACTCACGAAGAGCGGCGGCATGCTCTTCGTTCAGGTCGATCTCATAGGTCACGCCATCAAGGGCGAAGGTGACGGTCTGGTTGGCCTCGGACCCGTCGACATCGTCGACGAGGATGACCTGAGTCTTCTGTGCCATGATTCCTCATTCTGATTGGGGAAGCGGGCCGCACACGTATCCCGCTCGGACACCGTTAGATTAAACAATAGTTGCTTTCGATGCAACACAGCATTTTCGCCACCCGCATTACCGACCACAACCGGACATCACTAATCGACCCCCGCTCCACCATCGACACCCCCTGCCCTCCTCACACAAGGCCGAATACTGTGAAAGTACTGAAGTCCTCTATTGGAGATCTCCACGAGGCACGACCGGTCAAACCTCGGCCGACAGATCTGACCTCATGGAGAACTTGAGGTATCCGAAGATCATCCACATCGTGATACCACCTCTCCCAGAAGGTTCCCAGATGGTGGAACAGGATTCTCCCAGCCAGAAGAGATTGCCTACGAACGCCACAGGAAGACTCTTCAACCACAGGTCACGCCCTCAAAATCGGTAAAATTTCGGGGGACGCCCTTCCGACGCCCATCCGCTCAACGACGCGCATTCCTGCGATGCAGCCGCCACAGAAAGCAACATCCCTCAAGACCTCCACCACAGGAGGAGGGGTATGTGTCAGAAAACACATTGAACGACTGAGGACCCGAGGATGCGAAAGCCCTGGGAGCCGTGGCCCCCAGGGCTGATCGAGCCGCCTGTGGGAATCGAACCCACGACCTATTCATTACGAGTGAATCGCTCTGCCGACTGAGCTAAGGCGGCACGCTGCCATAGGCAGCAGGGATAAAGGTACCGTTCCCGAACCTACTGCCGCAATTCCGGCGGAACACCATCAACCGTGTTTCTCAACACAGTCACCGATGCAGCCACCGATGTCCAGCGGGGCCGGCGGACCGTGAGCGCTCCCCTCTCCGGACCACCCCCAGCAATCACACCGGGTCAGTACGGACTCAGCATGCCTTGAGACGACCACACTTTGCATACACACGACCCATGTTAACGGCACCCAGCATCTCCCGATATTCTCCGCACGTCATTCAAGCATCCCTCCCGTAAGGATCCCCATGACCGAGCCCACCCCCTCATCCGCTCCTCGATCGCCGCACTCGGATTCGCCGCAAGCCTCCGCTGACATCCGTCAGGGAGATCATGTCCAAGACCGCGGCGACGCCGGCTACAACAAGTCGCTGAAGAACCGTCACCTCCAGATGATCGCTATCGGCGGCTCCATCGGCACCGGTCTTTTCATGGGCGCCGGCGGTCGTCTCAAAGAAGGCGGCGCCGGTCTGATGTTCGCCTACGCCATCTGCGGCATCTTCGCGTTTCTCATGGTGCGGGCCCTGGGCGAGCTCGCCATCCGTAGGCCCTCCTCCGGCGCATTCGTCTCCTATGCCCGCGAGTTCCTGGGGGAGAAAGGCGCCTATGTCACAGGATGGTTCTTCTTCCTGGACTGGTCGGTCACCGTCATGGCCGACATTACGGCAGTGGCCCTTTACCTCCACTACTGGAAGGCTCTGCAGGTTGTACCGCAGTGGCTCTTCGCGCTCATCGCCCTCGTTCTGGTCTTCATTCTCAACATGCTCAACGTCAAGATGTTCGGGGAGGCCGAGTTCTGGTTCGCACTCATCAAGGTCGCCGCCATCGTGTCCTTCATGGTGATCGCGATCATCGCCATTGTCCTCGGGCTCCACACCGATACCGCCCCCAACGGCGATGAGATCACCGCAGGAGCTCATAACATTCTCGGAAACGGGGGCTTCTTCCCCGAGGGATTCCCGGTCGTCTTCGCCCTCACCCTCGGCGTGGTCTTCGCCTTCGGCGGCACGGAGATGGTAGGGGTGGCCGCCGGCGAGGCACAGGAGGCCAAGAAGATCCTGCCCAAGGCGATCAACTCGATGATTCTTCGCATCTTCGTGTTCTACGTCGGTTCCGTCATGCTGCTGGCACTGGTCCTTCCCTACACGTCCTACTCCAAGACCGAGTCTCCCTTCGTCACCTTCTTCTCCGGTATCGGGGTCCCTTATGCCGGCGACATCATTCAGGTCGTGGTTCTCACCGCCGCACTGTCCTCACTCAATGCCGGTCTGTACGCCACCGGACGCACCCTGCGCTCCATGGCAGTGGCCGGCGAGGCTCCCCGGGCCGCCGCTGGACTCAATAAGCACCGGGTTCCGACCGGCGGCATCACCATTACCTCCGCCCTGGGACTACTGGGGGTCCTGCTCAACGCCTACCTGCCCGGCGACGCCTTCGACATCGTCATGAACCTCGCCGGCATCGGTATCGCCGGAACCTGGGGCGCCATCCTCGTCACCCACCTCGCCTTCCTCAGAAAAGTGCGCCAGGGCAAGGAGGTGCGCCCTGCCTACCGGATGCCCGGCGCCCCCTGGACCAACTACGTGGCCCTGGCCTTCTTCACCGTCGTCGTCGCCTCGAACCTGACCGACCCGGCCGGGCGATGGACCCTGGCGCTGTTCGCGATCGTCATCGTCATGATGGTGGCGGGCTGGTATGCGGTGCGGGGACGCATCCGGGCAGACCTCCTCGAGGAGGTCCTCACCGAAGAGGCGAAGGGATCCGAACCCGCCTCACCGCACGACGCCGCCCCCTTCTCATCCGACAAGGCCTCACCGGCAGGAGCCTGACCCATGCGCGTCCACATCACCTACACCGGAGGCACCATCGGTATGGTGGACTCCCCCCGCGGCCTCCTCCCCGGAGCAGATCTGCAGGGCTGGCTCGCCTCCCTGCTGAAAGGCACGCCCTTGGAGCACGTGGTGACGGTGACCCCGCTGGTCCCACTCATCGACTCCTCGAACGCCACCCCTCTGTCCTGGCAGGCGATCGTGGACGACCTGCGCGCCCACGCCGCCGATGACCCGGAGGCCGCTTTCGTGGTCCTGCACGGGACCGACACGATGGCCTACACCAGTGCCGCCCTGTCCTACGCGCTGACAGATCTGACCGTGCCGGTCGTCGTCACTGGTTCCCAGCTCCCACTGGGGGTACTGGGCTCGGATGCCGCCGCGAACGTCACCGGCGCCCTCAGGGCCGCCACCTCCGGCCGCGTCGACGGGGTCTCGCTCTTCTTCGGGCACCGGCTGCTGGCCGGCAACCGGGCGACGAAGTCCTCCTCGTGGGCCTTCACCGGTTTCGAGTCCCCCAACACCGCCCCGCTGGCCATCACCGGCGCCCCGTGGCAGTGGGCCGCGCCGACGCCGACGGGCATCGGCTGGAGGAACGCCGCGCCCTATGCGCGCCACGACGTCATCGTGGTCGACCTGACCCCGGGCATCACTGCGGCACGCCTGGAGGCGCTGCTGACGCCGCTGCCCGACGCCGTGATCCTGCGGGCCTTCGGGGTCGGCAACATCCCTTCCCAGGAGCCGGGTCTGCCCGACGTCGTCGAACAGGTGGTCACCGCTGGGACTGCCGTGATCGTCACCTCCCAGTGCCATGAGGCCGAGGTGCTCCTGGGGCACTACGAGGCCGGGGACGCGCTGGCCCGCAGCGGTGCCGTCGGCAGTCGCGACATGACCCTGGAGGCCGCCTACGCCAAGGTGCAGTTCCTGCTCTCGCAGGGGCTGCGGGGAGGCGAGCTGGCCCGGTGGATGGGGCGCTCCATCGCCGGTGAGCTGCGCGAGTGACGCCCCGGATCCGATCCGGCCCGTTTCACAGGTCTCGGCCCCGGTCGGCGCATCACGCCGACCGGGGCCGAGTCCATGCCTACTGCGAGGCGCTACTGGGTGCTTCGGATCAGTGACGCACCGGGGCAGGAGGATGGGTCAGCAGGTCAGTCCCTCGTCAGGCCTGGTCCCGTTGAGCAGGTAGGCGTCCACGGCATTCGTGACGCAGTCGTTGGAGCGCCCGTAGGCGGTGTGCCCGTCACCCTTCCAGGTGAGGAGCTGACCGGAGTCGAGCTGCTCGGCGAGCGCCTCGGACCACTCATAGGGGGTCGCCGGGTCGCCGGTGGTGCCCACCACGAGGATCGGCGCCGTACCGGGAGCCGTGATCTTCTCACGCTTACGAGTCGACTCGTGGCCCCAGCCCTGGCAGTAGGCGCTGGAGTAGAGCAGCTGAGAACCGAAGGTGGGAGAGGCCTCCTTGATGGCGGTGGCACTCTCCTCCCAGGAGGCCTCATCCCCCTGGACCGGGAAGTCCAGGCAGTTGATCGGCATAATGGCCTCGGATTCGTTGCCGGAGTAGCTGCCGTCGGCCTGTCGGGTGGCGAATGCGTCAGCGAGCATCAGCAGCCCGCTTCCGTCCCGAGTCCCTGAGCCTCCCATCGCCTGCGTCAGCGCCTGGCTGAGGGCGGGCCACAAGTCGGTCTGGTACAGCGGCCCCAGGACCGCGTTCACGGCCAGGTCGTAGGTCAGCGGCCTCTTATCGTCCGAGGTCGGAATCGGCGCCGTCTTCACCGACTCCAGAAACTCCCGGATCTGGGAGACACCGGAGTCGACGTCTCCGCTCAAGGGACAGCCCTTGGAGCTCTGGCAGTTCTCCACATAGGTCCGCAGCGAGGCCTCGAAGGCCTTGGCCTGCCCCAGGTTCAGCTCCTCGAAACTCAGGGAGGGGTCCACAGCACCGTCGAGAACCAGGCGGCCCGTGGTACCCGGGAAGAGCTCGGCATAGGTGGCCCCCAGGTAGGTGCCGTAAGACAGGCCCAGGTAGGTGAGTGTCTGCTGGCCGTCAACCGCGCGCAGGATGTCGAGGTCGCGGGCAGCGCTGATCGTGTCGATGTGGTCCAGGAGCCCGGGAGTACTGGTCTTCGACTCACAGGCCGTGTTCATCTTCTGAGCCCGTTCAACGGTTGAGACGGCCGATACTACCGCCGGTTTGTTCGTACCGGCCCGCTCGGCGTCGAGTTCGGCATCGCTCAGGCAGTCGACCGCTGTTGAAGAGCCCACGCCCCGCGGATCGAAACCGACGACGTCGTAGGAGCCGGTGAGATTCTTGGAGAAGTAGCTTCCGGAGGCCTCCGCCAGTTGGATGCCCGATCCTCCCGGCCCGCCCGGGTTGACGAACAGGGAGCCGACCGACTCCCCGCTCGCCGCTCGCTTCTTCACCGCGATCTCGATCGTCTCTCCACCGGGGTTGGAGTAGTCCAGCGGCACCTTGACCTTGGCGCAGGTGAAACCGGTGTTCTCCCCGGACTTCACCTCCTCCATGCCTTTCTTGGCGCAGTCGTACCAAGAGACCTTCTGGTTGTAGAAGCTCTCCAAACCGGCCGGAATCGCCGGTGAGGCGGACGCGGTGGCCGGTGCGGCAGTGATGTTCGAGCCGTACTGGCACGCCGTCAGACCAGTGCCCATCAGGAGCGCCGCAACGGCGGCCAGGAGCTTCTTGGAACGAGGACGAAGGGGACAAGGGGTCTCAATAGTCACGATAGGAAGATTACGGTGCGGGAGTGCCCGGCTCCTCCTCCTCAAGAAGGATTATTGTCACCCATCACCGGTCATACCGGAGTTGTGACGGATTCGTCCTGAAGTCGCGCTGACATCACTCTCCGTCCTTGCAGACCAGCCCCGGCTCCGGCATCGTCCCGCCGATGAGGTACTCGTCGACCGCGCTGTGGATGCAAGCGTCAGCGCGCCCGTAGGCGGTGTGCCCGTTGCCCTCCCAGGTGAGAAGCCGGCCGGACTCGAGCTGGTCGGCGAGGGCCTCGGACCACGCGTAGGGGGCCGCCGGGTCGCCGGTGACGCCCACCACCAGGATGGGGGCGGCACCCTGGGCGTGAATCGGCGCCGGCCTGCGGGTCCCGTTGTGCCCCCAGGCCCGGCAGCGCACGTCCTGATTGCTCAGGGAGGCACCGAAGGTCGGCGATTCCTGGATGTTCTGTTGATACTCCTTCTCCCAGGCGGCCATATCACCCTGGGCGGGGATGTCGAGGCAGTTGACGGCGTAGAAGGTCGGCACGCTGACACCGGCCGTCGCAGGTCCGTGAAGCATCTGGAAGTAGGTTCCTTCCTGCTGGGAGACGGCCTGGTCGAGGGCGTAGGTCAGGGCGCTCCAGTACTCGGAGGAGTACATGAGGCGACGGACGACGACGCGGATCATGCTGCCGTCCACGGTGGCATTCGGGTCGGAGGTTCTCAGCGGTTCCTGGTCCGCAGCGGTGATGAGATCGCGGATCTGCTGCACCCCGGCATCAGTACCTCCGGTGAGCGGGCACCCCGGGCCCAGCTGGCCGGCCTGGCACTTCTTGACGTAGACGCGCAGCGAGTTCTCAAAGCCCTTGGCCTGAGCGGAGGCCCGCTCTCCCAGCGACAGACTGGGATCCATGGCTCCGTCGAACACCATGCGGCCGGTGTTGGCGGGGAAGAGCTCGGCGTAGTGGGCCCCCAGGTAGGTGCCGTAGGACAAGCCCAGGTAGTCGAGCTTCTCATTGCCGGACAGGGCCCGCAGGACATCAAGGTCCCGGGCCACCGAGACGGTGTCCACATGGTCCAGGAGTCCCACCGGCTTGGTGCCGTCGGAGCACTGGCTCTCCTTCTGCGTGAAGTCCCTGATGATCTCATCGACCAGTGCCTGGAAGCTGATGTCGCCCGTCGCCGCGCCGTCGGCGATGGGGTCCTGGGCATCCCGGAAGGGGGTGGGGTCTGCGCCGGCGGCGTCGGCACTGATGGGGCCGGGGAGGGGATCGTCGGCGCCCATGGCTCCGGGGACCGCCCCGTCGGGGACCGCCTCTCCGTCGACGTCGCAGGTGATGGGGGTCGAGTCTCCGACGCCGCGGGGGTCGAAGCCGACAATGTCGTAGAACTTGTTGAGGTCTGGCGAGAACTGGCTCTCATTCTTCTCCACCATGTCCACCCCTGAGTATCCGGGGCCGCCGGGGTTGATGAAGAGGCTGCCCCGATGGATCGAACCGGTGGCCACATGCTTCTTCATGGCGATCTCAATAGTCTCACCATCAGGCTGGGAGTAGTCCAAAGGCACCTTCACCTTCGCACACTTGAACGCCGTCGCCTCCGCCGACCTCTCCATCCCCCCAGTGGCACCGCAGTCGTACCACTCCACCGCCTGACCGTAGAACGACTCCAACCCCGCAGGAACCGCAGCCCCAGCCACACTCGACCCCGCCCCCGGAGTCGGAGCCACAGCCGCCGCAGGAACCACACCGGCCCCCACCCCCAGACACACACCCGCCACAGCCGCCAACACCCCGACAGCCACCCGACCACATTCCGGCGCGATATCGTCCTGGACAGTGCGATGTTTCATACCTTTTTTCATGGACGATATGTTACAAACTGAACTTGCCGTCTGTGCGCGGTTGCCGACCACGGCTTGAAATGCCCACGAACCCATGGGGCGGGCGGCTACTTCTGATCTTGGCAGACCTGCTCGGGCTCCGGCAGCTCCCCGGTGAGCAGGTAGGAGTCCACCGTCTCCGTGCACGCGACCGAACGCCCATAAGCGGTGTGCCCGTTGCCCTCCCGGGTGAGCAGCCGGCCGGAGTCGAGTTGTTCAGCCAAGGATCTGGCTCACTGGTAGGGCGTCGCCGGGTCGCCGGTGGAGCCGACCACCAGGATGGGCTAGGCACCCTGGGCGCGAATCGGCGTGGGCCCGTGGGTCCCGTTGCGCCCCCACGCCTGGCAGGAGAGGTCGACACTCGCCGCCATGCCGCCGAAGACAGGGGCCTCCCGTCTGATTTCCTGATGCCGCGCCGACCAGACGGCCATGTCACCGTCGACCGGGTAATCCAAGCAGCTGATGGCCTCACGGACGGCGGCGGTGTGGACGACGTCGGCCACGGTCTGGTCCGTCGTCTGCCGGAAGAGTGAGCCACCGCGCCGGTTGACGGCCTCGTCCAAGGAGGAGGTGAGGTCGCCCCAGGTCCGCTCGTCGCCGTACAGGCTGTACATGATTGCCGAGCGGATCTCGGTCCCGGTCACCGGGCGGTTCGGATCCGAGGTCGGCAGGGGCGACTGGTCGGCGGAGGCGATGAGGTCCCTGACCTGCTGCACCCCGGCGTCGGTACCGCCGGTGAGTGGGCAGTCCTGTCCCGCCTGGCACCAGTCGACATAGTTGCGCAGCGCCTGCTCGAAGCCCTGGGCCTGCCCCCGCCGGCGTTCATATTGAGACAGGCTGGGGTCGAGGGCTCCGTCGAGAACCATGCGGCCGGTGTTGGCGGGGAAGAGCTCGGCGTAGTGGGCCCCCAGGTAGGTGCCGTAGGACAAGCCCAGGTAGTCGAGCTTCTCATTGCCGGACAGGGCCCGCAGGACATCAAGGTCCCGGGCCACCGAGACGGTGTCCACATGGTCCAGAAGCCCGGCCGGCTTGGTATTGGCGGCGCAGTCGGCCTCCATCTGTCTGAAGGTCGTCTCCACATGAGGAGCCAGCTCCTCAAAGGGGACGTTGTCCGAGGCCGGGGCAACATCATCGGTCGGGGCGGCGCCATTGACCGCGTCGCAGGTGATGGGGGTCGAGGCCCCCACGCCGCCGCAGGAACCGCACCGGCCCCCACCCCCAGACACACACCCGCCACAGCCGCCAACACCCCGACAGCCACCCGACCACAGGTCGGCATCCCATAGACCACCACCCGTTCTTGATCGCCATTGTGGGCGGGGGCACCGCATGCGGTGCCCCCGCCCACAATGACCGGCGGTGTCACGCAACGACCGATCGGCGACGATTCAATGGAGAGTCACTGGAGAATCGCTAGCCCCTCATCGGATCACGCCCACTCACTCCGACCCGTGGCAGGTCAGGTCCTTGTCGGGCATGGCGCCGGTGAGCAGGTAGGTATCAACCGCGTTGGCGACACAGGGGCCGCGACCGGCGTTCCCATAGGCCGTATGACCGTTGCCTTCCCAGGTGAGGAGCTGACCGGAGTCGAGCTGCTCGGCAAGCGCCTCGGACCACTCATAGGGGGTGGCGGGATCCCCTGTAGTTCCGATCACGAGGATCGGCGCCGCCCCCTTGGCGTGAAGGGCCTTGGGCGGCTGGGTCCCTGAGTGACCCCAGGACTGGCAGGTGAGGTCTCCACCCTCATAAAGAGTCCCGAAGTGAGGCGCGACCTTCTCCAACTCCTGGCTCTGCGCCGCCCAGGTAGTCATATCGCCCTCGACCCGGTAGTCCAGGCAAGTGTTGCCATAGAAAACCCCGACATCAACCATGGACTGGGAAAGCGTCTCGTTCGCTAGCACCCTGAAGGTAGAAGCATCGTTCTGGTTGATCGCCTGGTTCAGAGCAGTATTGAGAACGGTCCACGACCCCTCAGAAAGACGGAGGTAGAGCAGCACTATCGTCTGGATCTCCTGACCTGTCACCGGGCGGTTCGGATCCGAGGAGGCAACGGGCGTCTGATCCGCAGCGGCGATGAGATCAACGATCTGCTGTACCCCGGCGTCGGTACCGCCGGTGAGTGGGCAGTCCTGTCCCGCCTGGCACCAGTCGACATAGTTGCGCAGCGCCTGCTCGAAGCCCTGGGCCTGCCCCCGCCGGCGTTCATATTGAGACAGGCTGGGGTCGAGGGCTCCGTCGAGAACCATGCGGCCGGTGTTGGCGGGGAAGAGCTCGGCGTAGTGGGCCCCCAGGTAGGTGCCGTAGGACAAGCCCAGGTAGTCGAGCTTCTCATTGCCGGACAGGGCCCGCAGGACATCAAGGTCCCGGGCCACCGAGACGGTGTCCACATGGTCCAGAAGCTCGACCGGCTTGGTATTGGCGGCGCAGTCGGCCTCCGTCTGCTTGATCTTTGCAGCGATCTGGGGCGCTCGCTGCTCGAACGTCGAGCCAGCGCCGGCCGGAGCGGCCGGAGCCGCCTCTGCAACGGCAGGCGCCTCAGGAGTGGCGGTGCAGGTGATGGGGGTCGAGTCTCCGACGCCGCGGGGGTCGAAGCCGACAATGTCGTAGAACTTGTTGAGGTCTGGCGAGAACTGGCTCTCATTCTTCTCCACCATGTCCACCCCTGAGTATCCGGGGCCGCCGGGGTTGATGAAGAGGCTGCCCCGATGGATCGAACCGGTGGCCACATGCTTCTTCATGGCGATCTCAATAGTCTCACCATCAGGCTGGGAGTAGTCCAAAGGCACCTTCACCTTCGCACACTTGAACGCCGTCGCCTCCGCCGACCTCTCCATCCCCCCAGTGGCACCGCAGTCGTACCACTCCACCGCCTGACCGTAGAACGACTCCAACCCCGCAGGAACCGCAGCCCCAGCCACACTCGACCCCGCCCCCGGAGTCGGAGCCACAGCCGCCGCAGGAACCACACCGGCCCCCACCCCCAGACACACACCCGCCACAGCCGCCAACACCCCGACAGCCACCCGACCATGCCCGGTCACCGAAGCGTCTCCAGCTCGCATCCTTCCTCTTCCCACCGCAGAAACGGCGTGCTTCCAGTCATCATGCTGCTTCAGTCTTACTGCCATGCTCGGAATCATAAAAAACGACCAGTCGCCACGTGATCCACCTTAAGGATGAGAGAGACTTTCGCTCTCATCCCCTTACAGAATGAGTTCCCTACCTACCGGGAAGAATCCTCGACGATGGGCCCCCGGACGGCAGCTCACCCCACATGGAGACACCAATGCCAGCCAACGTCGAAGAACAGCGTTACCGCCCTACGGCCTGGGGACGCAGCTGGACCATGAGGGCCTCGACGGCCAGCAGCGGGGCGGCATTGGAGCGCAGCCGGCTGCGGCACTCCTCGATGGCGGTGATCCGGGCCAGGGACTGCTCGGGACTCGTGCTGCGGGCGGCCTGATCGACGGCGTCGGACAGGTCGAGGTTGACGCGCTCGACGTCGCTGCCCATCTGGGTGGTGAGCACATCGCGGTAGAAGGACAGCAGGTCAATCATGGCCCGATCCAGGACGTCGGTGCGGGCGCGCTTGGCGCGGCGCTTCTGGTCCTCCTCGAGCTGGCGGATCTGGGCGCGCAGGGCCGCCGGGATCTTCCCGTCGCTCTCCAGGCCGAGTGCGCGGGTGAGCTCGGCCTTCTCTCGGGCGTCGCGCTCGGCGGTGGCCTCCTTGGCCTCGGACTCGGCGGCATCGACCAGGGAGGCGGCGGCCAGGACGGCGTCGCCGACGCTGCGCAACGAGACCGGGGCGAGCAGGAGGCGGCGGCGCCGGTCCCAGGCGTCGACGTCGGTGGCCAGGTGCCGGGCGAGTCCGATATGCGACTGGCTGGCCCGAGCGGCCCGGGCGGCCAGCGCGGGGTCGGCGCCGTCGCGGCGCACGAGGAGCTCGGCGACGGCGTCAGCCTGCGGGATCCGCAACGTCACCAGGCGGCAGCGGGAGCGGATGGTGGGCAGGACGTCGTCGGCGCTGGGGGTGCACAGCAGCCAGACGGTCTGGGGCGGGGGCTCCTCGATGGACTTGAGCAGGACGTTGGTGGTGCGCTCGGCCATGCGGTCGGCGTCCTCAACGAGGAGGACGCGCCAGCGACCGGTCCAGGGCCGGCGCTGGGCCTCACCGATGAGGGTCTTGACCTCGTCCATCGTGATGATGAGCTTCTCGGTGGTCAGGCGTACGACATCGGGGTGGGAGCCGGCCATGACGTCGCGGCAGGGCTTGCACTGTCCGCAGCCTGGCACGGGGCCGGTGCACTGCAGGGCGGCTGCGAAGGCGCGGGCAGCATTCGAGCGGCCCGATCCGGGTGGGCCGGTCACGAGCCAGGCGTGGCTCATCGCGAGCCCCGCCGGGCGGTCCGCTCCCCCGCTCCCCGCGTTGTCCGGGGGTGCGGAGGCGGTTCCGGGGGTACTCGCCTCACGCTGCCCGGCCGTCTCCCGGGCCGCCAGGGCCGCGGCGTTGAAGGCGGCCACCGCGTTCTCCTGGCCGACGATGTCATCCCACACGCTCATGACCGCGCCTCCGGTCGGTTCGCCGGCTGCCCGGCGCCGCGGCGGGCGGCGGCCTCGACGAAGGCCTCCAGGCCGACGAGGACCCCCTGGTGGGCGCCGCCGCACTCGTGTCTCACGCCGTGGCGGCGCACGGCCGTGGCGGCGGCCTCGATGACGTCGTCGGCCACCTGGTCGACAGGACGGTCGGCGTCGATGACGACGAAGCGCTCCGGCTCGGCTGCGGCCAGGGTGAGGAACTGCCGGCGCAGAGCGGTGCGGAAGGCGTCTCCCTCCTGCTCGAGGCGGTCCTTGGTGCCGCGGCCGGTGGCGCGCTGCTCGGCCAGGTCGGGGTCGCCGTCGAGCAGGATGGTCAGGTCCGGCAGGAGGCCCTCGGTGGCCCACAGGGAGAGGTCGCGGACCTCCTGGGGACCGAGCGAGCGGGCCGCCCCCTGGTAGGCGACCGAGGAGTCGAGGTAGCGGTCGGCCAGGACGACGGCGCCGCGCTCGAGGGCGGGCCGCACGCGGGTGGCGATGTGGTGGGCGCGGTCGGCGGCGTACAGGAGGGCCTCAGCACGAGGGGCGACGTGACCACCGTGCAGGAGGAGGCGCCGGATCTCGACGCCGAGCTCGGTGCCGCCCGGTTCACGGGTGAGGACGTGGTCGACGTCGGCGGCGGCCAGGAGGTCGGCGAGGATGCGGATCTGCGTCGTCTTGCCGACACCGTCGCCTCCCTCGAAGGAGATGAACAGACCGGGGTGGGCCGTGGCGGGGGGCGGCTGAGTCACATCCCCAGCGTAGCGGCCGTGCGGCCCTCCAGGCTTGAGAGCCGGGTGGGTCACCGGACGAAGCGGGCGCAGTCGGTCTCAGTCGGCCCCACCGTCGGTCCCGGTCGGCTGCTCTTAGCGCCCTGCTGGCGGGTCTCGGTATTGCGGCCGAAGTCCTCCACCCGCGGGGGTACTGCCGGCCCAGACCACCTCCACATTGTTTCCCTTGACAACGACGCGGTCGACGTCCTTGACGTAGGGAGATGAGCACTTTCGTCACGCCCAGAACGTTACTGAGTCGTTGTCGCCGCCCGGTCCCCACCCTGTCGCAGTCCTGCGACAGGACCTCAACGGACGAGTGGCGAGCACGGTCACGTCGCACCCACCGGGCCTGCAGCTCCTGCGGGTGGGCCTGCGGCAGGTCGGCGACAGCGGCCCGCACTGCCGTCAATGGGTTCTTCAGCTCATGGTCCAGCCGGCGCAGGAACTGCTGGTGGCGGGCCCAGGCCTCCTGCTGGGCCTCACGTCGGGCCCGCTCGGCGGCTCTTCGTTCCCGGCGTCGTCCCATGGTGATGAGCAGTGACAGCAGCACCAGCACGATGCCGATCACCACAACGGCAACTGGCACCGTCGTCGTGATGAGCAGGGGCGCCAAACCGTAGACGGCATAGGCGATGACCACCACGACGGCGATGACGAGCAGCACGAGTGCCCACCCGATCCACATCCTGCCGGAGTGCTTCTCCGTCGCGGAGGCCGGGTTGACCGGGGTGGCCTCAAGAGTGGGCCCATGAGGGGCTCTCCAACCCGGCCATCACTCATCGCGAGCTGTCCCATCATCGGCTGAGTCGGAAGCGAAGGAACCGCTGAGGAACGGGGCTGCGGAGGCGACGGGTCCGCGTGGGACTGACGGATCTTCATGGTCTGTGGTCCACCCATGTCCACCGTCGACGACAGGCGCCGGGTGTGGCCGTCCTGAAGGGGCTCCCGAGGCGGAAGCGACAGCGGCAGGTTCGACGCCGGAGTTTCCGACGGCGACTGGCTCATGCCCGGACCTCGCCCCGGAAGCGGTAGCCGACGGAGGGGACCGTCTCGATGTAGGTGGGGTTGGTGGCGTCGTCGCCCAGGGCCTGGCGGATCTCGCGGACGCGGTGGTCAACGGCGCGCGTGGAGGTGGCAAAGTCGATGCCCCACAGAGAGGCCAGTAGGTCGTCGCGCGTGTGAAGCTCGCCGGGATGAGTCATGAGGTAGTCCAGGAGCACCGTCGCCTTGGGGGCAGGGTCACCTCGCGTCCGGCCAGGGTGACTCGCCGCGAGGTCCGCTCCAGGACCAGCTCGCCGGCCATCAGCCTGGACGCGGAGGTCAGCGGCTGGGCCATCCCCCGGGTGCGGCGAAGGACGGCCCGGATCCGGGAGGCCGGCTCGGCGGGGTCGAAGGGCTTGGACAGGTAGTCGTCGAGGGCTGAGACCCGTTCGCACGAGGCATTGACCTGAGTGAGCAGGATGATGGGGGTCCACGCCCCACCCGCCGTACCAGCTCTCGCCCGTCCATCCTGGGCATGAGGACGTCGGAGACGATGATGTCCACCTGGTAGGAGGCCAGGAGGTCCAGGGCCTCCACCCCGTCCGAGGCAAGCAGGCCCCAGTACCCGCTGCGCTCCAGATACGGCCCCAGCGAGCGACGGATGGGGGCCTCGTCATCGACGAGCAGGACGGTAGCGGACGGGGCCGGCGCAGCGGGATGGGTCACGGCATTCTCACTGGGTGAGCCTGCCGGTGGTGTTGTTGACGCCCAAGTCCTGGATCGTCGGGTCGTCACCCAGCCAGTGGACGGTGACGTCCGAGCCCATGATGTTGAGGTGGTCGATGTCGCGTGCGTAGACGGTGACACCGCCGCCCTGGATGGTCAGGGTGTCAACGTTCTCGGCGGCGACCCTGGCGTCGGAGCCCTGGATCGTGAGCGTATCGAGGTCACCCACCAGGTTGAGGGTCGCCCCGAAGCTCTGGACGGTGTGGGTTCCAGAGACCTCCGTGCGTTGGCCCGTGTTCACGATGTCCTTCCAGGTCGCATCCGTAATGGGGGCGTCGTCGCCGTCCTGATCGCCGTCCCTGTCATCATCCCTGTCGGCGGAGCCCTTCGAGGAGGCCTGGGAACCGGTCTTCGCCGATCCCGCAGAGTCAGCCGGCCCCTGTGCGTCGGCATTCGCAGAGCCCTGGGAGCCGGCGCTCGTCGTCTTGTTCGGCTCATTCTGCTCGACCTGAGCCGCTCTCGACGAGCCGGCCCCGGAGCGGTCGACGGACAGGGAACAGGCGCCCAGGGACAAGGACAGGACCAGGGCGGCAGTACTGGCGAGAACGATCTTGGGCAGACGCATGACGGGTTCCTCTCAGAACTCATGTGGTATTTATACGTGAAATACAATACCGGTCGGTTGTGTCATCCTCGTCGCAGGGGTGTCGCAGAACTGCGACCGGGACCGCGACGATGCTCACGGAAGAAAAGCACCTGCGCAGCCGGGGGCATTCGACACCGTCGGGTGTTGTCTGAGCGTTCGGGGACGGGATTCCTGTCCCCGAACGCGCAGAATGCCCCCGGCCGGATGCCGCGTGCACCCCGGCGCGCGGAACGTCACCGACTGAGAGCCGACCTCAGCGGTCCGCACCATCCGCCGGCGCAGCATCTCAGGCCTTCTTCGAGGCGGCCGCCTTGCTCGTCGTCGTCTTGGCTGCGGCCTTCTTCGTCGTGGTCTTCTTGGCAGTAGTCTTCTTCGCGGTGGTCTTGCGGGTGGTGCGCTTCTTGGCCGGCCCCTTGGCACGCTTGTCCGCGAGCAGCTCGAAGGCCCGCTCGGAGGTGATGGTGGCCGGGTCATCACCGCGGGGCACGGTCACATTGGTCTGCCCGTCGGTGATGTAGGGGCCGAAACGGCCGTCCTTAATGACCACCGGCTTGTCAGTGGCCGGGTCCTGCCCCAGCTCACGCAGCGGTCCGCGGGCGGCCGCCTGCCCTCGACGCCGCTTGGGCTGGGCGAAGATCTCCAGGGCCTGCTCCAGGGTGACGGTGAAGATCTGCTCCTCGGTCTCCAGGGAGCGCGAGTCCGTGCCCTTCTTGAGGTAGGGCCCGTAGCGGCCGTTCTGAGCGGTGATGTCCGCCCCCGACTCCGGGTCCTGCCCGACGACGCGCGGCAGGCTCAGCAGGTCCAGGGCCTGCTCCAGGGTCACGGTGGACAGGTCCATGGAGCGCAGAAGGCTGGCGGTGCGGGGCTTGGGCTTGGCGGCCTTCTTCGTCTTCGTGGACTTTGCCGTCTTTGCCGTCTTCGTCGCCGTCTCCCCGGCCTGGGCGGCTGTGGAGGCCGAGTCGGACGCCTCAGCCGCGGCCGTCTCCTCGGGGTCGGGAAGGACCTCGGTGACGTAGGGGCCGTAGCGGCCATCCTTGGCGATGATGACGTGCCCGCTGACCGGGTCGACGCCGAGCTCGCGACCGTCGTCAGCGGCACGGGTGAACAGCTCACGGGCCTTGTCCACGGTCAGCTCATCGGGGGCGAGGTCGGCCGGCACGTTGGCGCGCCTGCCCTCGGCGTCCTCCAGGTAGGGGCCGTAGCGCCCCACCCGCAGGGTGATGCCCTCACCGATCTCGATGGAGTTGACGGCGCGCGCGTCGATCTCACCGAGGCTGTCCACCAGGCCCTTGAGCCCCTGGGCGCGCAGCGCGGCGGCCGCAGCGGCGGCGTTGAGCTCCCCTGAGGCGACGGCGCCGCCCTGACCGTTGTAGAAGCGCCGCAGCCAGGCCACCCGGTCCTCCTCGCCGGCGGCGATCCGGTCCAGGTCGCGCTCCATGGAGGCGGTGAAGTCGTAGTCGACGAGCTCGGTGAAGTTCTCCTCCAGCAGGCGGGTGACGGCGAAGGCGAGCCAGGTCGGCACCAGGGCCTGGCCGCGGTGGTCGACGTAGCCGCGGTCGGAGATCGTGGACATGGTGGCCGCATAGGTCGAGGGGCGGCCGATCTCGCGCTCCTCGAGAGCCTTGACCAGGGAGGCCTCGGTGTAGCGCGGCGGCGGCGTCGTCTCGTGACCCGAGGCCTCGGCGGCCAGGGCGGCCAGCTCCTGTCCGGTGATCATCGCGGGCAGGCGCACGTCCTTGGAGTCCTTGGTGGCAGCACCGGAGTCCTCCTGGTAGCGCTCGGCGTCACGCCCTTCCTCGTAGGCGGCCAGGAAGCCGCGGAAGGTGATGACGGTGCCCGACGCGGTCAGACCGGCCGTGGAGAAGGTGGGGCCGGAGTCGCGCGACTCGCCGGCCGCCGGGGTCAGCGGCACCTCGACGGTCACCATGGCGGTCGAGCCGACGGCGTCGGCCATCTGGGAGGCCACGGTCCGCTTCCAGATGAGCTCGTAGAGGCGGAACTGGGCGCCGGTGAGCTCGCCGGAGACCTGGGCCGGGGTGCGGAAGTGGTCGCCGGCGGGGCGGATCGCCTCGTGGGCCTCCTGGGCGCCCTTGGACTTGGAGGCGTAGACGCGGGGGCGCTCGGGGACGTACTCGGCCCCGTAGAGCTCGGCGACCTGCGAGCGGGCCGCGGCCACGGCCTGACCGGACAGGACCGTGGAGTCGGTGCGCATGTAGGTGATGAAGCCGTTCTCGTAGAGGCCCTGAGCCACCCGCATGGTCTCACGGGGGTTCATCCGCAGCTTGCGGGAGGCCTCCTGCTGGAGGGTGGAGGTGGTGAAGGGGGCGGCCGGGCGGCGCTTGTAGGGCTTGTCCTCGACGCTGGCCACCCGAGGCTCGCCCCGGCCGATGGCCTCGGCGACGGCGGTGGCCCCCACCTGGTGGAGGTGAACGGCGGAGGCCTTGAGGGCGGCCGGGCGCAGCTCGCCGTCGTCGTTGAAGTCGCGGCCTGTGGCCACGCGCCGACCGTCGAGGGTGGCAAGGCGGGCGGTGAAGGAGGCATTCTGACGGGCGGAGACGTCCACCGGGGACAGGACGGTGGAGAAGGTGGCCTCCACCCCCCAGTAGGAGGCCGGGCGGAAGGCCATGCGCTCGCGCTCGCGCTCGACGACGAGACGGGTGGCCACCGACTGGACGCGCCCGGCGGACAGACCCGCGCGGACCTTGCGCCACAGCACCGGACTGACCTCGTAGCCCACGAGGCGGTCCAGGATGCGGCGGGTCTCCTGGGCGTCGACGAGGTGGATGTCCAGGTCCCGGGTATTGCTCAGGGCCCGGGTGACGGCCTCGCGGGTGATCTCGGTGAAGACCATGCGGCGCACCGGCACCTTGGGCTTGAGAACCTGCTGAAGGTGCCAGGCGATGGCCTCGCCCTCGCGGTCGTCGTCGGTGGCCAGGTAGAGCTCGTCGGCGTTCTTGAGGGCCTTCTTGAGCTGGGCGACCGTCTTCTTCTTGTCAGGGTTGACGACGTAGTAGGGGGTGAAGTCGTCCTCGACGTCGACCGCGAACTTCCCGTACGGGCCCTTCTTCATGGTGGCGGGCAGCTCGGAGGGCTGCGGCAGGTCGCGGATGTGCCCCACGGAGGCCTCGACGTCGAACTCCGGACCGAGGTAGCCGGCGATGGAGCGCACCTTGTTGGGGGACTCCACGATGACGAGCTTGGTGGACACGTAAGGCCTTCCTCACGGGCGGTGCGCGGATGACCGCGCCTGACGGGTCTGCGGATGGTTCGCGACGCCGGCGGGGCCGGGCGATCTCCGCGCGATCATGATGATCCGGGAGACCGGGACTCCTGACGGGGTGCGCGTGGCAGGGGAGGCGGTTCTCACCGGCTCCCGGCCGACTGTAACGCACCGCTCGCCCTTTCCCACCCGGACCGGACGCGGAAGACGACTTTCGTCTCACCCTCTCTGACCGTCCCACAAGGAGTGGTTGCCAAGACCCGCACTAGGGCCTGTTGCGAAAGCCTGTCGGACCCCAGAGCGCTCAAGGGCTCGCGAACGTACCGTAAGCCTCGCGGACTGTAGTCGCGACGTCCGTCGTCGAGGGGTGAGGCGAGTCCTCGACGAACCAAGTGCTGGGCCACGGGGTCCCGGTCCTTCACGACCGGTACCTGATCGTCGAGGGCGGCGGCGATCAGGGGCGTGTAGGCGGCGATGACTCTTGAGGCGGTGGACTGCCAGACGCCGTAGAGCTCGGCGAGCAGCTCCTGGCACGGGTTGCGCCTCAGCCGGGATCAGGGTCAGGCGCACGCACAGGAACAGGCCCAGCACCCTGGACCCGAACACTGGCAAGGAGTAATGTGGTAAATCGAGGCTTATTCACAGGGCGAGGCAAGCGGTCGTCGTGGCTGCGAATAACCCTCATCGTCTCGCACAGGTCCACAACCTCGCTGCGGGGGATTCTCGTGCTACTATTCATGGTGGCGGCTCGTTTTCTGGTTGAATTGGTTTGATCACCAAAGATTGAAGGTTATTCAGGGGCGTGTATGGGGGTTTAGGGGTTCGGTGTGTTGAATGGGT